>Ga0208789_1001120_pt1 | contig 17027 bp, 11 predicted proteins | sample Methanotroph_Enr_FD_187368 | JGI IMG/M metagenome (GOLD analysis project Ga0208789, IMG submission 187368) | Enriched soil microbial communities from Old Woman Creek wetland in Ohio, USA - Methanotroph_Enrichment_5 (SPAdes) (version 2) | ecosystem: Environmental > Terrestrial > Soil > Wetlands...
CCACCTGGGATCGTTGGTCGCTGCCTTGGGTAGCTACCTGATGGCGCGCAGCCGTGGCGGACAGTGGCTGCTCCGCATGGAGGACCTGGATCAGCCGCGCGTGGTCCAGGGCATCGCCGACGACATGCTGGTGACCCTGGAGCTTCTGGGATTCCAGTGGGACGGCGAGGTGGTGTACCAGAGCCGGCGTACAGAATGGTACCGCGAGGCGGCCCGTGAGCTGACGGCACGCGGTCTGGCCTACCCGTGCGGCTGCACCCGGAGCGAGATTGCCCAGATCGCCTCGGCTCCCCATGAAGACGGCCTGGTCTATCCCGGCATCTGCCGCGAGGGGCTGCCGGCCCGAAAAGTGGAGCGCGCCCTCCGGGTCAAGGTCTACGACGAGGTGATTGCCTTCGACGACCTGATCATGGGGCACTACAGTCAGCATCTGACCAGCTCCTGCGGCGATTTCGTGATCCACCGGGCCGACGGTCCCTACGCCTATCACCTCGCCGTCGTGGTGGACGACGCCGCTTTCGGGATAAATCAGGTGGTACGCGGTTCCGACCTGCTCAGCTCCACGCCGCGCCAGATCTACTTGCAACGCATTTTCGGCTACCCGACTCCCAGTTACGCTCACCTGCCTCTGGTTACCGGCCCGGACGGTGCCAAGCTGAGCAAGCGAGACAACGCGGTGTCGCTGGCGGCTGATCGTAACCTGTCGGAGGAGGGTGGCGCGCTGCTTTGGGCTGCACTGCGCTTTCTCGGGCAGCATCCGCCAGCCGAACTGGCGGGGGCCTCTCCGCAAGAGGTTCTCGACTGGGGGATTGCCAACTTCACCCTTGCCGCCGTGCCACGCGATCCGGCCCCGTTTCTGATGGAAAGGCACAAGGCATAGAACGCGGATGGAGCGGATCTGCGCGGATACTGTATTGATTGAAAGGGAAAAAGAGTACTATCGGCAGGATTGCTGCTAACTGGGCAATGTCATCTGAACTGCAGGCGAATCTCGGAAGACAGGGGGAACGTGAAGGCCTGAGACTTCAACCTCTTCTGTTTTTTTGTCTTTAATCAGCGAATCTTCGTTACATCCGCGTGGTCCGCGTTCCATCGCTTCGGACTTTATCCCTCATCCAAAAACGCCGGGGCAGGGCGCTTCGGCAACTCCGGCTGCGGAACAGCTTGCCGCCTCTCCAGCCCCTCCCGTATCTGGCTGCTGACGCGGTCGCCCAACTCCCGGTCCTTGAACCAGGACCGCACCAGCGAGTCGTTCAATTCGGCGCACCCTCCCAAAACGAGGGACGCCAGTACCACCCCGGTTAGCCCTCTCATTTTTCCGCCTTCCTGCGTTTTTCCACCTGGCGCCATTTGTCCAGCTCCGGTTCGGTCACCGGCTGCCAGGGCGGTACCGGAGTCGGATGCCAGTTCTCGTCCACTGCCACCATGGTGAAAATGCCGCTTGCGGCGCGCCGCGTGTTCCCTTCGATGACGTTCTCCACGTCCACTTCCACCTCTACCTCCATGGAACAGCGTCCCACGTAGATGATGGTGGCGCGCGAGTAGACGACTTCTCCCATGTTGATCGGGGTGTGGAACGAGATGCGCTGGGCGCAGGCGGTCACCACGCGGCGCTTCGAGTAGCGCCAGCAGGCGACGCCGGCGGTCTTGTCCATGATGCTCATGATCACGCCGCCGAAGATGTTGCCGTAGCCGTTGGTGTCTTTAGGCAGCAGCGTCTCGATCAACTCGGCCTTACGAAAATTCTCCATCCGTTGCCTCCTCGCCTAGGCTGCCGGCGATCAGTTTTTTAAGCTGCTTCAGGGTGGCCCGCTCCATCGGTTTCCCGGTGATGCTGCTCACGGTCCGGTTGTGCTTCTCCTCGGCGGGGTACACCGAGCATTCCACCGAGATTCCCTCGTCCTCCAGGTAGACGTGGGTGTAGTCGTTGATCCTCCCACCCTTGCGGATCGTTACCGTCTCGGTCTGGAACTCGATACCGTGGCGCTCCAGCAGCTCCTCCACTTCCTCGACCGCATCGGCAAAGAGGTGGATGTCGATATCGCTTTGGCTGGTTACCGCGCCGGAGAGGACCGAGCCGACCAGATACGGGGAGAAATCGGCAAAGAGTTCCAGGTAGCTGGCCGCCATGAGCCGCAGGCGCAACAGGCGCTCCGGTAATGCGTCCTCCTCCTGGGCCGCCAACAGCTTGCCGAACTCCTGGTGGATTTCGGCGTTGGTCGGGAGGTGGGAGCCGAGCGAGAGTGCCTTCTCCGGACCGAAACGCTTGGCCGCCTTGCGCTTGGCGTCGCGGTACTCCCTGACCCCGTCCTCATACATGAGCCGGGCTGCCTCGCAGGCGATTAAATCCCGTATCTTGTCCACCTTTCTCATGATCACCAGTATAGCCGATGATGCGCGATATAATACGCTTATTTGCTCCACAACGGACGCGGATAATCTTTCAGTCCATTAAAAAAGGGGTTGACGCACAAGGGCTCATTTGCTATAAGAAGAAGCTCGCTGAGCGGGAATAACTCAGTGGTAGAGTGCAACCTTGCCAAGGTTGAAGTCGCGGGTTCGAACCCCGTTTCCCGCTCCAAATAAAAACAACGGCCAGGTCCTGCGACCTGGCCGTTTTTGTTATGTAGACCGATTACGCGCCTTCCCCTCCGATTCGGTGATCCCCCTCATGTGCGGCAAGCCCCCCGATAGCCGGCATCCCTAATCCGCCACGATATTTCCTTCCTCCTGGTAACCCACTTTGTGCCTCGGTACTCGTTCCGGTTTGGCACAGTCTCAACGTGAAGCTGCTAGCTGAAGCTCTCGGCTCGCGATTTTTTCCTCATTGCGCGCGCTCACTGAGTAGCTCAGTAATACATGTGATTTTTATTATTAAAAAATATTTACAAATGACAGTAATGTGCTTTATTTGATTCTGGCGGCTACCCGCAGACCTTCGGACCAAGCCGGCGCTCCTGGCGTCTGCTGCGGCGGGAGGGCATCTTTCGAATTCGGGAGGAGAAGGCTATGAGCAAATTGGTATCGGCAAAACTGGTCCTGCTGACGCTTGTCTTGATAGTCGTGGCCGGATGTGGCGGTGGCGGCGGTGGTAGCAGCCCGAACACCCACCAGATTTCGGGCACGGTAACCTCGGGTGGCGTCGGGGTGGAGGGCGCGACGGTGACGCTTAGCGGATCCGGCTCGGGGGTTACCGTCACCGACGCCAAAGGCGCCTACACGTTCACCGGGTTGGCCAACGGCAGCTACACGGTCACCATTACCAAGGCGAACTACTCACCCAAGACTGCCGTCTTTACGGTAAACGGGGCCGACATCGGCACGGCCAACTTTACCGAGACACCAAGTGCTTCCGTTTTCTATGTCGTCGACGACGCCAACAACCTCGCCAAGCTCGACATAGCCGCGCGCACGGTCACCATCGTCGGCAACACCCAGACCTTCCTCAACGACATCGCCTTCGATGTGGCTGGCACGCTCTACGGCATATCGGGAGACCAGTTATACCGGATCAATCCCGACACCGCGCAGGTAACGGCGGTGGGAACCCTTGGCATCACCGAGACCACCTCCCTGGAGTTCGGCCCGGGCGGCACCCTCTACACGGCCAATACCTCGCTGTGCAGGATCAACCCGCAAACCGGAGCGGCGAGCGTCGTCGGCCACGGGGGAGACATCCAGTACAAGTCGAGCGGCGACTTGGTGTTTCTTGGCAGCCGGCTCTATCTCACCTCGACGTTCGATTCTGGCAGTAACGCCCTGGTACGTCTCGATCCGGCAACCGGTGTGGCGACCCTCGTGGGGTCCATCGGCTACCCGGACGTCTTCGGCCTCTCGAGTAACGACAGCGTCACTTTGTACGGATTCTCCGGCACCAAGGTGTTGATCATCAATCCGACAACGGGCGCGGGGACCCTGTTGTGGGACACAGGCGGGGTGAACGGTCTCGGCGCGATCAACGGAGCGGCGGCGCCCTGACGGTTCGCTTGCATTTTGCCAATTCACTCCCTCCGGCTACCGGGCCAGGTCTTCGACCTGGCCTTTTTTTGTCCGCGCAGGAACCCGCTGCCATGGCCAGAGCCTCTTCGCAGCCCTATAAATAAATGTTTCAAGTTGAACAACAATCGTCCGATACCACTTGCAAGATTGAACTAACTCAAAAAGACAGCATAGGAGTCAGATGATATTATGGAATACTCATCATAACAATAAGGTGAATTGTGTGTGGATAATAATCATGAATGTAATTAAAATATATATTAACAGTACAATCTTGTGCAGCAGCATATGAATAACAGACCTAAAAAAGGAGTTAGAGCATGAAGTGGTTTTACAATATGTCGGTTTCAGTGAAACTCCTGTCAGGATTTGTCCTTGTGGCCCTCATCGCCGGAGGAATCGGCTTTGTCGGCATCACCAAGTTGAGCGCCCTCAAGGAGACAGGCGAGGAACTCTTCGATAGGAACACCAAGCCACTTGGGGATCTTCTCGACGTTTCTACCTACTTCCAAAGGGAGCGCGGTGTTCTGAGGGACTTGATCCTCGATCGGACCGCCGAAGACCGCAGCAAGCATCAAGCCTCCCTCAAAGAGCTGGACACGAAGCTCAGGGACTCCCTTAAGGCGGTCGAAGAGCGAGCGAAGAGCCAGGAGATGAAAAAGGCGGTGGCCGACGTCTCCGTGAGCCTGAAACAGTTCGATCCGGTGTCCCAGAAGATAGCCGGACTAGCGGTGGCGGGAATGACCGAGGAGGCCTACACCTTCCTACGCGATGCCAACAGCGTTCAGGTGGTGAAAACCACCGACGACGCGATTCAGACGCTGGCGGACGTCGAGGTGGCCCACGCCAAGCAAAAGAATGACGCCAATATATCGACCGGTAACGAGGCGATCAAGCTCACCGTGATCCTGGTGCTGATCGGGGTGCTGACAGCCATCGGCCTGGGCGTGCTGATTTCTCGCATGATCAGCGGACCGCTTCGAAAAGGCGTGGACTTCGCCACCGCCGTGGCGGGGGGGGACTTGACCCAGAAGATCGACCTGGACCAGAAAGACGAGGTCGGCAAGCTGGTGGCGGCCATGAACCTGATGGTCGAGCGGCTGCGCGACATCGTCGGCGAGGTGAAATCGGCAACCGACAACGTGGCCGCCGGGAGCCAGGAACTTTCCTCCGGTTCCGAGGAAATGTCCCAGGGGGCCAGCGAGCAGGCGGCTGCGGCGGAGGAGGTTTCTTCCAGCATGGAGCAGATGGCCGCCAACATCAGGCAGAACGCCGACAACGCCCTGCAAACCGAGAAGATGGCGACTAAGTCGGCAACCGACGCGCGGGAAGGCGGGCTTGCGGTCCAGGATACCGTGGCGGCGATGAGGGAGATTGCCGGCAAGATCAACATCATCGAGGAGATAGCGCGGCAGACCAACCTCTTGGCGCTCAACGCGGCAATCGAGGCGGCCAGGGCCGGCGAGCACGGCAAAGGATTCGCCGTGGTGGCGAGCGAAGTGCGAAAACTGGCGGAGCGCAGCCAGAAGGCGGCTGCCGAGATCTCCGACCTCTCCTCGCGCAGCGTCGGAGTGGCGGTGCGGGCGGGCGAATTGCTGGCCAGCATGGTACCGGACATCCAGAAGACCGCCGAGCTGGTGCAGGAAATCAGCGCAGCGAGTAAAGAGCAGGACCTGGGCGCGCTGCAGATCAACAAGGCGATCCAGCAGCTGGACCAGGTTATCCAGCAAAACGCAGGGGCCTCCGAGGAGATGTCCTCGACCGCGGAGGAACTGGCCTCCCAGGCCGAGCAGTTGCAGGGCACCATCGGCTTCTTCAGGACCGACGACCGCACTGCCGGTAAGCCAGCCGGTAAACCTGCAGGAAAGCCTGCCGGCAAGCCGGCTGCCGCAGCCAGCCGGGTGACCCGGACCAAGATGGCCCCGAAGCATGAGGTTGCCGCGGTCGCCGCACGGACGGTGGGAACCGACCTGAAGCTGGATGAGGGGTTCGAGAGTTACTAGGGGATCGAGGCAGGGGGGTGCCGGGCTGAAAGATCGTTCAGCTGACGGCATCCCCCGGTGCTTGGCCTCATGCCATACCGCCCCCATCAGCCGCCGCTCTTGCCGCCGTAAACAGCTTTTCACGTCTGATACCGGGGCGTTGTACCCCGCGGCACCTCTCCCTCCTGCTCGTAAGCTCTGTTAAAGCCCGGCGCATCGTGGTATAGGTGGCTAGTTAGTTGCTACTAAAGCTACCGGGTGACCTGCCATGAAAACCTTTGCACGCGAAGCGAAGAACATCCTGCTCGTGATCCTCGGCATCCTCTCCGCCGGCATGGGGATCAAGGGCTTCCTGCTCTCCAGCCACTTCATCGACGGCGGCGTCACCGGCGTCTCGATGCTGCTCGCTTCCGTCCTTGGGGTGCCGCTCGCGGTCCTCATCCCCCTCATCAACCTCCCGTTCATCGCGCTCGGCTATCGCCAGATCGGCTGGAAGTTCGCCCTGAGGAGCACCTGCGCCATCGCCGGGCTTTCCCTGTGCCTCGCCCTGGTCCGCTACCCCGACGTGACCCCTGACCTCCTGCTGACCGCGGTATTCGGCGGCCTGTTCATCGGCGCCGGCATCGGGCTCGCCATCAGGGGAGGCGCCGTCCTGGACGGGACCGAGATAGCGGCGCTCCTTATCAGCAAGAACTCCCATCTCCTCAAGGTGGGCGATGTCATACTCATCCTGAACATCTTCATCTTCGCGGCGGCGGCATTCTTCCTGGGTATCGACCGGGCGCTCTACTCGGTCCTCACCTACCTGGCGGCGTCGAAGACGGTGGACTTCCTGATCCACGGCATCGAGGAGTACAACGCCATCATCATCATGTCGGAACAAAGCGACCAGATCAGGGAGGCGATCGTGCGGCTCCTGAGCCGGGGGGTGACCATCTACCACGGCCGCGGCGGCTTGACCGGCAACCCCATCAACATCCTGTACTGCGTGGTGACCCGGCTGGAGATCGGCAGGGTGAAAAACGTGGTGCGCGAGATCGACGAGGCGGCCTTCGTGGTGATCCATCCGCTCGCCGATGCGGTGGGCGGGGTCGTAAAAAAAACCACCCAGCACTAAGGGCCGGGTGGTTTTCAGAGAGTCTTCCTTGACCTGCGGCGAGCTTGCGCCGGGCTAGACCCGGAAGCGGCGCACCAGCTCCTGCAGCTCCTGGGAAAGCCCGGAAAGGGACTCCGAGGCGTGGCTGATCTCCTGGGAACTCTGGGCGCCCAGCTGGACCGTGCCGGAGATCTGCTGGATGTTGTTGCTGATCTCCCGGGTGGTCGCGGTCTGCTCCTCGGCGGCCGTGGCGATCTGGTTGATCTGCATGGTCACCTCGCTGATCCTGCGCTGGATCTCCTCAAGCGCCCCTCCCGACTTGGCGGCCTCGGCCGTGCCGTTTTCCACCTCGTGCACGCCTTCTTCCATCACCTGCACCGCCTGCCTCGTCTCGGACTGGATGCTGCGGATCATCTGCCCGATCTCGTGGGTCGCCTTGGTGGTGCGGTCGGCGAGCGCGCGCACCTCGTCCGCCACCACCGCGAAGCCGCGCCCCTGCTCGCCGGCCCGGGCCGCCTCGATGGCGGCGTTCAATGCCAGGAGGTTCGTCTGGTCGGCGATATCCTCGATGGTCGCCACGATGCTCCCGATCTGGTCGCTCCTCACCCCGAGCTGTTCCACCACCGTCGCCGACTGGCGCACCTTCTGGGCGATGCGCCCCATGCCGTCCACCGTGTTCTGCACGATGACCGCGCCCTCCTGCGCCGTCTTGCTGGCCTGGTTCGAGTTCTCCGCCGCCAGGTGGCAGTTGTTGGCGATGTCGAGGCTGGTCGAGGCCATCTCCTCGCTGGCGGTGGCCGCCGTATCGGCCTGACCCACGATCACGTGGGAGGAGTCGGCCATCTGGCGGGCGTTGCCGTTTAACTGGACCGCCGCCGAAGAGATCGACTGCGAGCTCTGGTTCACCCGGTGCATCACCTGGCGCAACTGCTCCACCATCTGGCGCATGGCGCCGTAGATGCCCCCCTTCTCCGCGTCGAAGCGCTCGGTCAGGTCACCGTCGGCCACCTTGCCGGCTATTTCGGCGAGCTGGGCCGGTTCGGTGCCGATCTGGCGCAAGAGCCGGCGCGTCACCAAAAGCGACAGGACTGTGGTGATCAGGATGATGACCACCACGACGCCGGCGATCAGGTAGATCTGCTTCTGGTGGCGCTCCTCGTGCGCCACAGCCGACTTCCTGACCAGGCCGTCCAGGTCGTCGACGTAGTTGCCGGTTCCCACCACCCAGCCGAACGGCTTGAAGATGAGCGAGTAACCGCGCTTGGGCTGCGGCGTGCTGTTGCCCGGTTTGGGGAACCAGTAGTCGGTGAAGCCGCCGCCGGCGACGCCGGCCTTGATGATCTCCTGGATCAGGTATTTCCCTTTGGCGTCCTGGGCGTTGATGCGGCTGGTCCCCTCCACCGGCTTGCCCAAAAGGACCACGTTCACCCCTTCGGTGGTGTCGGCCCAGAAATAGCCGGACTCGCCGTACTTCATGCCGCGCAAAAGGTCTGCCCCCATCTTGCGCGAGGCCTCCGGCGTGAGTTCGCCCCGCTGCTCCCTCTCGTACACCTTCTGGAGCATGGTCACGGCCGACTGGACCTGGCTCTTCGCCTGGCTGTCGAAATCGGCGTAGAGCGACCTGCGGTACGAGTCGATGAAACTGTTATACGAGCTGGTGTGCTGAGTGAGCGAGATGCCGCTTACTATGAGCGCGGTGCCGATGCTGCTCAGAAGTACCAGGCAGAGGACCTTGCTTCCGAATCCCATGGTTTTCATGATGACGAATTCTCCCGTGGTATAAAATGTCGAAGTAACCAGTGCTTAGCGTATCGGCTCGAGAGCGGAGAACTGTAGGATTAGTCCGGTTATAGTTATTTAATGATGATCGATTCGAGGCTCGATTGATGAGTGTTGCCGGCGGTGGTAGTATCATAGGGCCGGCCCTCTAACGGCAATCGCACAGGGCGCAAGCCTTCGGAGATTTTCACGTGACAGAGAACAACGTACTCAAGCTGATCCCGGCCCCCCGTAAACCGAAGCCAAAGCCGAAAAAGACGCCGGTCGGCAGCGCCAAAAAGGGTGCGGCCAGGGCGACGACTCCCTTGGCAGACCCGCAGCCCAGGGCTGCCGTGGTGAAAGCGGTGAAACTGAAGGAGCAAAAGCCAAAGCCCCGCGCAAAGGAGCTCAAAAAAGCCCATGCCGTAGGGGAGAGCCTGTTCGACCTCACGGAGTGCCAGTGGTACCTGAACCGCGAACTCACCTGGCTCGAGTTCAACCGCCGGGTGCTCCACGAGGCGCTCGACGAGCGGACGCCGCTTCTGGAGCGCCTGAAGTTCCTTGCCATCGTCGCCGCGAACCTGGACGAATTCGTCATGAAACGGATCGGCGGCTTAAAGCAGCAGATCGGAGCCGGCATGCACGAGCCGACTCTGGACGGGCGCACCCCGCGCCAGCAGGTGATTGAATGCCACACTTCGCTTCGGGAGATCCACGCCCGCAAACGGGAGGCCTTCATCGCGGTACGGGCGCTTTTGGAGCAGAAGGGGATCGTCATCGAGAGCTGGGAGACCTTGACGCCGAAAGAGAAAAAGCACCTGCGCGAGCACTACTACGCCAACATCTACCCGCTTTTGACCCCGCAGTCCATCGACCCGGCGCACCCCTTTCCGTTCATCTCCAACCTCTCGTTGAACCTCCTGGTGACGCTGCGCTACCCGAAGGCGCGCGAGGTGTCGCTGGCCCGGGTCAAGGTGCCGGTGGGGCTTGGCAGCCCGCGTTTCATCCGGGTCGGCAAGGGGGACCACTTCATCCCGCTGGAAGAGGTGATGATGAACAACCTCGACATGCTCTTTCCGGGGATGCACATCGTCGCCTGCGAGATCTTCCGGGTGACCCGCAACGCCAACACCGAGAAGGACGAGGAGGAGGCCGACGACCTGATGGCGATGATCGAGAGCGAGCTCAAGGAGCGCCGCTTCGCCCCCATCGTGCGCCTGGAGATCGGCACCGGCATGGAACCCCTGCACCGCGGCCGGCTCGCCGCCGAGCTCGAGCTCGATGAGGATAACGACGTCTTCGAGGTCCCCGGCATGCTCGCCATGCGCGACCTGTTCGAGCTGGCCCGGCTCGACTACCCGCGCCTGCACGACCCGGCGCACCACCCGATCGACCACCCGCAGCTGGTGCCGGTCCGGAACATCTTTCACACCATCCGCGACGCCGGCGCGCTTTTGCTGCAGCACCCCTACGTCTCCTTCTCCACCTCGGTCGAGCGCTTCCTCAGGGAGGCGGCCACCGATCCCAAGGTGCGCGCCATCAAGATGACCCTGTACCGCACCTCCAGCCAGAGCCGGATCATCGAGGCGCTCTTGACCGCGGCCCAAAACGGCAAACAGGTGGCGGTCGTGGTGGAGCTTAAGGCCCGCTTCGACGAGGCGACCAACATACAGCTCGCCGAGCAGATGGAGGAGGCCGGGATCCACGTGACCTACGGCGTGGTGGGGCTTAAGACCCACTGCAAGGTGATCCTCGTGGTGCGCCAGGATTTCCAGGGCTTGCGGCGCTACGTGCACATCGGCACCGGCAACTACCACGCCGAGACGGCCCGCATCTACAGCGACCTGGGCCTTATCACCTGCAACGAGACCATCGGCCAGGACGTGACCGAGCTTTTCAACTACCTGACCACCGGCTTTGCCGCCAAGCGCAACTACCAGGCGCTGGTGCCGGCCCCCAGGCAGCTCAAGAAGGCGCTTTTGGAGAAGATCGAGCGCGAGATGGCGCTCACCGCGGCGGGCGGGGCGGGCCTCATTCAGTTCAAGATGAACGCCCTGGACGACGGCGACATCGTGAAGGCGCTCTACCGCGCCTCCCAGGCGGGGGTCCGGGTCGATCTCTGCGTGCGCGACACCTGCCGGCTGCGCCCCGGCATCCCCGGCCTCTCGGAAAACATCCGGGTGGCGAGCATCGTCGGGCGCTTCCTGGAGCACGCGCGCATCTACTACTTCAGAAACGGCGGCGCCGAGGAGTACTTCATCTCGTCGGCCGACGCCATGAAACGAAACCTCGAGGCGCGGGTGGAGATCCTCTGCCCGGTGACCGCACCGGAATTGACCCGCGAGCTGCGCCAGATCTTCGACACCTACGACGCCGACCGGCGCTCCGCCTGGGACATGCAGCCGGACGGGAGCTACCTGCAGCGCCACCCCGAAGAGGGGGAGAGCGCCGAGGGGACGCACCAGATGCTGATCGCCCAGGCGCTGAAACGTCTCAAGGACTCCCGCAAGGAGAAGAAAAAGCTGCCGTTGCACTAGATCCGACGTTCCCACCGGCCGCTTCTTGGGCAAGAAGCGGCCGATGCTTCCTTTCCCGGCGCTGCCGCGCCTCTGCTGTGACCGCCGCTTGCGCTTGCCAACCTTTCGCCGCCCTTTCACGACAAGTTCATTAATCATCTCCCGCATTCGCTCTAAAGGTCTGCCGCCCCGCTGCCGATACAATCGGTAGTGCCGACGGCGTTAGGAACTGAGGTGCCCAGGGAGGGAGCGCGTGATGGGATTTTTCAGGTTCAGGGATTGGAGCATTCAGCGCAAGATCATGGTGATTCCACTCATGGGACTGGTGGTCTCCATGGTGGGGGTGAAGCTCTTGGTGGTGCCGCTTTGGGAGGAGAGGGTCTCCGAAAGCCGCAAGGCCGCCGCCCGCCATATCGTCGAGGTGGCCTGCGGCTTCATCAACGATTACGACCAGGAGGTGAAGTCAGGGCGGATGACACTCCCCCAGGCCCAGGAATCGGCCGCCAGGGCGGTGAAGAACCTGCGCTACGGCGACAAGGAGTACCTCTGGATCAATGACCTGTCGCCGCGCATGGTGGTGCACCCCATGAAGCCCGAGCTGGACGGCAAGGACCTGACCGACAACAAGGATCTCAACGGCAAGGCGCTTTTCATCGAGTTCGTCAAGGTCTGCCGGGAGAAGGGGGCGGGCTTCGTCTCGTACCTTTGGCCCAAGCCCGAGGGGAACACGCCCATCTCCAAGGTCTCTTACGTTAAGCTGTACGCCCCCTGGGGGTGGATCGTCGGCAGCGGCGTCTACCTCGAGGACATCCAGCGCGAGACCGCGCTCCTCGACTGGTGGATCTACGGGGCCACGCTCGTCCTCTCACTGATGATGGGGGCGCTCTCCATTTGGGTCTCGCTGGGGATCACCCGGCCGCTTGGGGCGGTGATCGGGAAGCTGAAGGAGATGACCGAGGGGACCACCGACCTGACCCAGCGCATCCCGGTGACCCGCCGCGACGAGTCGGGGCAGCTCGCCGACTCTTTCAACAGTTTCCTGGAGAACCTGCAAGCGGTGATCGGCCACGTGCGCAAGTGTTCCACCAACGTGGCCCAGGCCGCCTTCAACATCAGCAAGCGCGCCGAGGAGATGAACCTGGGCGCCGAGAACGTCGCCTCGGAGGCCGCCACCGTAGCCACCGCCGGCGAAGAGATGGCGGCCACCGCGGGACTTATCGCGACCAACTGCCAAAGCGCCGTCGAGGCCTCGCGAACCACCCGGTCCTTCGCCGAGGAGGGACGCGGCGTGGTGGACAACACCATTGCGGTGATGGGCCAGATCGCGCACCAGGTGGATGCTTCGGCTACCACCGTCGCGGTGCTCGGCGAGCGTTCGGACCAGATCGGCGCCATCATCGGCACCATACAGGACATCGCCGACCAGACGAACCTCCTGGCGCTCAACGCGGCCATCGAGGCGGCCCGCGCCGGCGAGCAGGGGCGGGGCTTCGCGGTGGTGGCCGACGAGGTGCGCTCCCTGGCCGAGCGCACCACCCGTGCGACCCACGAGATCACCGCCATGATCAATTCGATCCAGCAGGAGACCCTGGGCGCGGTCGAGGCGATGAACCGCGGGGTGGCCCAGGTGCGGCAGGGGACCGACGAGGCCTCCCGCTCGGGTTCGTCCCTCGGGCAGATCCTCTCCCAGGTGGCCCAGGTGACCGACCAGATCAACCAGATCGCCCAGGCGGCCTCCGAGCAGACCTCGACCACCGCGGAGATCAGCTCCAACATCGACCGGATCACCGAGCTTGCCAACCGGGAGTGCGCCCAGGCGGGCGACCTGGCCGGCGCGGCCTCGGAGCTTAACCGGCTGGCGGAGGAGATGATCAGCTCGGTGAATCGGTTCCAGACCATCATCAAGTGGAACGACTGGATGAGCGTTCGGGTGCAGCAGTTTGACGCGGCGCACCAGAAGCTGATCGGCATGATCGGGAGCCTGAACAGCGCCTTCACCCATGGCGAGGGCGAGCGGGCGATCCTCCAGATCCTCACCGGGCTGGCGAACTACTGCGTGGAGCACTTCGGCATCGAGGAACGCCTCATGCAGCAGCACGGCTACCCCGACTACGAGCGGCACAAGAAGATCCACGTGGTCTTCGTGGACAAGGTGAACGAAACCATCCAACAGTACGAACAGCATCAGGTCTCCCCGGCCACCATCATGGACCTCTTGAGCGACTGGCTCATGGGGCACATCCTGAAGGTGGACAAGGAGTACAGCGACTTCTTCAGGAAAAAAGGGGTGCACTGAGCCTGTGCCGCATCCCGGCTTCCTCCCCGTCACCGCCGGCCCTTACCGGGCCGGCGGCCGTTTCTTCAGATGCCAATGGCAGGCTTCAAAATCCTTTTGCCGGTCAGCGAGCCGGCGCCCGTCCCTCCTGAATCCCCTCCGGAAAAAACCTCACGAAACCGACCTTTTGCTGTTTTATTTCTTCCCGTTGGCTGCAGCTGTCGGACCTGCCTTGTTTTATTGCGTCGCGGTGCCCTACTCGTGCGGATTTTCTTCTCAGCTCGTTTCGACCCCGCAGTTTTCGCCGCGAAGGGTGCCTCCTCCGGTGCCCGATTGCGCCGTCGCCGAAGCGTCTGGTCCGACGCTAAACTCGCTCCTACACGGCAATATCGCCAGACTGCGCGGTCGCCGTGCCGGGTCGGGAAAAAATTACAAAAACTGACATCCCGGTTCTTGACATTGTATACAATCGATTTACATTAATTAGTGAGCACCGATGACAATATTCACTCAATTCCCCTTTTGTTATATAAATGATGCGTTTTGTTATACAAATGAACCATGCTGTTCTGTTATTCGCTAAACCGGCGTCTGCCAGACAGGTGTTCCCCTCAGCCCCCCTCAATCTGCCTGCCCCCGCCGCACCCCAGAGACTAATCCGCACTACCTGACAATTGAGTTCCGCAGGTGTCAGCTGGCCCGGCTCCTGCCTGCCCGGCTGCCGTTACGAAGGTGATCTCCCGCTTAAGGGGTGCGCCCGCATGCCATGCGTTTGCCAGTAACCAGGAGGTGAGTAGCATCGATCGCGTAGTATCTGCTTCAGATTGGGCCAGGATGGTAGCTAATCATCGCTGTTTTAATCGGAGGGAATTATGGAGAAAGATGCGTTCACGACGGTCAGCCGACAATTGGGCGGTGTTTCCCGAAGGGACTTCCTGAAGTTCTGCACGGTGCTGGCGGCGGGGCTGGGGCTTCCGCTTTCCGCCGGGGCAAAGATCGCCGAAGCGGTGGTAACGGCCAGGCGCCCGCCGGTGATCTGGCTCTCCTTCCAGGAGTGCACCGGGTGCGTGGAGTCGCTCTTGCGCTCCAGCCATCCCACCCTCGAACATCTGATCCTCGACCTCATCTCCCTTGACTATTCCGAGACCCTCTGTGCCGCGGCGGGCCACCAGGTCGAGGCCGCCCGGGCCGAATCCATCCAACAGAACAGGGGGCGGTTCGTATTGGTGGTGGACGGTGCCATCCCGACCAAGGACAAGGGGATCTACTGCAAGATCGCCGGCAAGACCGCCCAGCAGATCCTTGCCGAGACGGCGCCCTATGCCGGCGCCATCATCGCCATGGGCTCCTGCGCCTCGTGGGGCGGGGTCGCCGCCGCCGGGTCCAACCCGACCGCCGCGGTGGGGATCCAGGAACTCTTGCCGGGCAAGAAGGTGGTCAGCATTCCCGGCTGCCCGCCCAACCCCTACAACCTCCTCTCCACCGTGCTCTACTACCTCACCTTCAAAAAGCTCCCCGAGCTGGACGAGAAGGGGCGCCCCAAGTTCGCCTACAGCCGGGTCATCCACGAGAACTGCGAGCGCAGGCCGCACTTCGACGCCGGCCGCTTCGCCCAGCAGTTCGGCGACGACGTGCACCGTAAGGGGGGTTGCCTCTACAAGCTCGGCTGCAAGGGGCCGGAAACCTACGCCAACTGCCCGACGGTCCTCTTCGGCGAGACCGGGGCCGGGACCTGGCCGGTCGGGGTGGGGCATCCCTGCTTCGGCTGCACCGAGAAGGGGATCGGTTTCGGCGCGCCGCTGCACGCTCTGGCCAACGTGAAGGACATGACCCCGCCGGTATTCTTCTCCGAGGCGTTCCCCAACACCCCGGGCGTCTCCTCCGGCATCAAGTCGATGGCCATGGGGGCGAGCGGCCTGGTGGTCGGTGCGGCCGGCGCCGCGCTTTTGACCGGGCTTGGCAAAACGGACGAACAAAAGCTCACCAAGGGTGACGACGGCAAAGACGCCGGCTCCCACGGCAAGGAGGGGTAGCGATGGCCATCAGCAGACGGGATCTCTTAAAGGGTGCCGCGAGCGGAGGGTTGCTGCTGGCTACCGGGCTGCCCAGCGCACACGCCACCATGTCGAAGACGCTCCCCCCGGAAGCGGTGGGGCTGCTCTACGACGCCACGCTCTGCATCGGCTGCAAGTCGTGCGTCGTCAACTGCAAGGTCAAGAACAGCGAACCGGGCGGCGCCCTCTACCGCGAGGGGATGCAGCACCCGCCCTACGAAAGCGCCGGGCCGGAAGGCAACGCCGGCATCTGGGACGCGCCCCAGGAGCTCTCCGGCAAGACGCTCAGCATCATCAAGGTCTACAAAAACGGCACCGCCTTGAGCAAAGACACCGCGGTGAACGGCTACTCCTTCTTCAAGCAGCAGTGCCTGCACTGCATCACCCCGGCCTGCGCCTCGGTCTGTCCGGCCGGGGCCTTCAGGAAGGACGAGCAGACCGGCGCGGTCTACTACATCGCCAGCAAGTGCATCGGCTGCCGCTACTGCCAGCTCGCCTGCCCGTTCGGTGTGCCGCGCTACGAGTGGGACTCGGCCTGGCCCGAGGTGCGCAAGTGCCAGCTCTGCAACCACCGGGTGAAAAAAGGGCAGATATCGGCCTGCGCCGAGTTCTGCCCGACCGGCGCCACCATCTTCGGACGGGTGGTCGACCTGCGCGCAGAGGCCAAACGGCGGCTCGCCCTGAAGCCGGGCGACAGCTACGATTTTCCCATCCAGAAGGTCGGTTCGCGCGAGACCTCGCAACGTAGCGTCGCCCGCTACGTGAACCAGGTCTACGGGCTCACCGAGGCGGGGGGGACCCAGAACATCATGCTCTCCGGTGTCTCCTTCGAGCTGCTCGGCTTCCGCAAGGAGGTACCCAACAAGGCGCTGCCGGACCTCACCTGGGCCTACATCGCCAAGATCCCCTGGGTGCTCGCCGGGGTCCTTTTGGGCGGGACCGCGGTCTACAAGTTCACGCACCGCGGCGAGGGGAAAGGGGGTGACGAGCCATGATGGATCTGACCAGATACATAGGTGTTAAGGGCAACGACCTGGCCCAGAAGCTTCTGGACGACCGGGATACCCAATACCTGGGGATCAAGCTCATCACGCCGTTCACCCTGGTGCTCGTGGCGCTCGTCGGGCTGGCTGCGCTGGTCGCCGTCTACCGCCTCGTGTTCGGCATCGGGGCCGCCTCCAACCTGAACGACCTGTGGCCCTGGGGCCTTTGGATCAGCTTCGACGTCCTGGGCGGAGTGGCCATGGCGGCCGGCGGCTTCCTGATCGCCGGCGCGGTCTACATCCTCAACTGGAAGAAGTACCACTGCGTGGTGCGGGCGGCCATCCTTAACGCCTTCTTCGGCTA
>Ga0208789_1001121_pt1 | contig 17027 bp, 12 predicted proteins | sample Methanotroph_Enr_FD_187368 | JGI IMG/M metagenome (GOLD analysis project Ga0208789, IMG submission 187368) | Enriched soil microbial communities from Old Woman Creek wetland in Ohio, USA - Methanotroph_Enrichment_5 (SPAdes) (version 2) | ecosystem: Environmental > Terrestrial > Soil > Wetlands...
CAGAGCCGGTGTGATAATCGCAAAAGTCATTTGGAACATGAAGAAAACGGATTCAGGAATGGTCCCTTTCAGTGACGCCACGCCTATGCCCGGCAGGAATACCTTAGATGCGCCGCCGATCAGCTTTTGCAGCTCTCCGCCATCGGCGAAAATAAAACTGTAAACCCCGGCCAGCCAAAGTATCGAAACCAGGCAAGTAATTGCAAAACACTGCATTAATACCGACAGCACGTTTTTGCTTCTGACCAATCCTGCATAAAACAGCGACAAACCCGGTATGGTCATGAACAGGACCAGAGCGGTCGAGGTTAAAATCCAGGCGGTATCGGCTGGGTTTAATTGATCCGCAACAGCGAGATCGGGTAACAGCAAGAGGCCTAAAAACAGCCTTCTATTTATAATTTTTAATAACATTTTTTTCCTTTGCGCCTTAAATGGCATCTTCTCCGGATTCACCCGTTCTAATACGAATAACCTGCTCTAAGTTAGATACGAATATTTTTCCATCGCCTATTTTTCCTGTGTTGGCCGCATTAACAATCGTTTCGACGGCTTTATCCAATACATTATCGGCGACTGCGATTTCCAATTTAACTTTGGGCAGAAAATCGACCACATACTCGGCACCCCGGTACAACTCGGTGTGGCCTTTCTGACGGCCGAAGCCTTTTACTTCTGTTGCAGTAACGCCTGCAACGCCAATTTCAGATAATGCTTCTCGGACATCATCCAATTTAAAAGGTTTAATGATCGCTGTGATTAATTTCATGTTTTCTCTCAGTTAGATAGCAAAAGTGTTGGTAACATCGGCTGCAATCATAGTGAATTATCAATCAACATACAATTAATAGACCTGATAAAAACGCCACATTGACGTGTTTCTCCTCATTGCTGTCTTTCTTACAAACGCAAAAACGGGCGCTGCATAGCAGCGCCCGTTTTTTTGAAAACAACTTACCTTTGAGGGAAGTCCAGCATTGACTTAAATGTGATAAGCCGTTTCTCCATGTTCGGAAACATCAAGCCCTTCACGTTCAACTTCTTCGCTGACCCGTAGCCCGATCACCATGTCCACAATCTTATAAGCAATAAAGGATACTACTCCAGACCAGATGATGCAGATGCCCACGCCCCAGGCTTGACTTGTGATTTGGCCGATCATGCTGTATTCCGCCACACCGTTGGCAACATAGTCCCAAACGCCTGTTCCGCCCAATGACGGACTTGCAACGACACCGGTACCCAGCGCACCCAGAATTCCGCCAACACCGTGGACACCGAAAGCATCCAAAGAGTCGTCATAACCCAGCGCCGTTTTCAGCATGGTCACCGACCAGAAACAAATCGCACCAGCCGCCAAGCCTAAGAAGATAGCGCCCATAGGACCGGACCAGCCGCAAGCAGGCGTAATGGCGACAAGACCTGCAACCGCACCGGAAGCGCCGCCCAACATGCTGGGCTTGCCGCGCAACAGCCATTCCGCGCCTACCCATGCCAGAGTCGCCGCCGCACTGGCCAGCAATGTGTTTACAAAAACTAGCGCGGCAAGACCATTGGCTTCCAGGTTGGAGCCGACGTTAAAACCGAACCAGCCTACCCACAACAGGGAAGCGCCAATCATTGTCATGGTAACGCTATGCGGTGCCAGCGATTCCTTTCTGTAACCGATGCGCTTGCCGATCATCAAGCAACCCACCAATCCTGCGATGCCTGCGTTGATATGTACGACCGTGCCGCCGGCAAAATCCAATGCACCTTTTTGGAACAAAAATCCCGCTGTAGCGCCAGCCGCTTCGGCAGCCGATGCATCCGTATAAGCATCGGGGCCTGCCCAATACCAGACCATATGCGCCATCGGCAGGTAGGAAAACGTAAACCAAAGGAACATGAACAACAATACGGCTGAAAACTTAACCCGCTCGGCAAAGGCGCCGATAATCAACGCTGGAGTGATGGCGGCGAAAGTCAGCTGGAAAGCGACGTAAATATATTCCGGTACGAAAACGCCTTTGCTGAAGGTGGCGGCAAGCGAATCCGGCGTTATGCCTTTAAGGAACAGCTTGCTAAGCCCGCCGAAGAACGCATTGCCCTCGGTAAACGCGATACTGTAACCGTAAATCGCCCACAAGATGGCCATCATCGAAAAAATCACAAATACCTGCATCAACATGGACAGCATGTTCTTAGCGCGTACCATGCCGCCGTAAAACAGAGCCAGACCGGGAATGACCATCAGGATAACCAGAACGGTCGCAACGATCATCCATGCTGTATCGCCTTTATTGGCTGCCGGCGGAACCGGGACGGCTGCGGGATCCGCGAAAGATAATCCGGCAAAACTCAGCAAAGCAAGCAGGATGAAGGTAGTTAAAAGTTGTTTCATAATTCCCCCTTAAATTAAAGCGCTTCTTCGCCGGTTTCCCCGGTACGAATCCGGACAACCTGCTCTAAATCGGTTACAAAAATTTTACCGTCGCCTATTTTGCCGGTATTGGCCGCTTTGGTAATAGCTTCTACGGCTTGATCCAGCATAGTGTCCGCTACCGCCACCTCAATTTTGGCCTTGGGTAAAAAATCGACTACATATTCAGCGCCGCGATACAGCTCGGTATGTCCTTTTTGTCGGCCGAAACCTTTTACTTCGGTGACGGTGACCCCGGAAACTCCTATGTCCGAAAGCGCTTCGCGCACATCGTCGAGCTTAAAGGGTTTTACAACTGCAGTTATCAGTTTCATTTGAGCCTCTTTATGTAAATTTAATATCAGATGATCGAAGCTTAAGCAGATCGAAGGATGCGCTGATGAAAAAAGCACATCCTTCGGGCCGAATTAAAAGTTGACGTTGAAATCGGTAGAGAACAGGAATTGGTCCTGCTTGTTATTACCGAAGGGACGGTACTGACCGCCTGTGGCGGCATTGCTTCCATCCACCCAGTCATAACGGACATTCGGGCGAATATTCAGCCATTTCACCGGTTTCCAGTTCATACCGGCCGTCATTCCGTAATAACTTGCACCATTGCCGGCATTGCAGTTGGAAGTGAAATTGCCGGCAGCGGCAAAGCTACTGCCTGCGCCATTGGTTGCGGCTGCTACGCGACCTGGAGAGCACACCCTAAAACCGTTTTGATCGCGGAACCATTCAGTACGAATACCCGCCGTCAAGTTGTCCTTAATGTCGTAAGTTAAATGCATGTTGATGCCATACCATTCGGCATCGACATTAGGCACAGACGTTAGAACACCATTGGCGAAACCGTGATCATGTTGTAACATCAAATGGGTTTTATCAGTGATATTATGCTTGAGCACCACGCTGTACAGAGCCCATGCTTTGCTGCTGTGTTCTGATGTCGCGCCATAAGTACTGCTGACATTGGCAGAAGTCCCCTTATCATCGCTGGTCCAGGTAACACCGCCTAAGCCGCCCCAGTTACCCAGCTGCTTGTCAAAGCCGCCATCCCAGCCGCCGGTCGCACTGCCGGTGGTCGCTCCGCCCATAACCGCCCAGTTCTTATCGACGGTATAGTTACCCATCACGCCTGTATGGGTGAACGGTTCGCCATATTGCATGGTGTAAGCATGGGTATAGAAAAAGTTATCGGGAGCAGGAACCGTTTCGTAACCGATCGGCGTATAAAAGTGACCGGCCTTGATATTCAAACCATTGCCGATAGGCGCATAAGCCTCGGCATAAGCCTGGGGCAGGGCAATGTCGTAAAAACGATTGTCATTGCCGTTGATCATATTAAGATCCCAATGGTTCCGGTTCAAGGGCAGTCCGGTATTCACGTCGACAGCGGGAACGCCGTAAGCCTGGGTAAAAATAGAATCGGTACCGAACATCGCATCGAAACGTCCGCCGAAATCCCATGCATCGCCTTCTGCCGCCACGGCGCGTTGCACGAATAAATTTAATTGATTCAACTGGAATTCGGCAGAACGGTCGCCAAAGGTAACCGGGCCGTTGAAATTGTTAGCCGGAGCCGCCGCGTTGTAGGTAATACCGGCATTGGCCCAGCCGCCGATTTTCAAGCCAAGATCTTTCATGAACTTGCTTTCGTTGGGGTCACCTACCGTTTCGAGCAGCGTACTGGCTTCGGTCAAACTCTTAGCTTGAGCCACACCAAAAACAGAGACCAGCGCTATGCCTAAAGCCAACGGCTTTAGTTTGAAACAAGTATTGCTTAGATGGCTTTTCATATTTAAAGATCCTTTACTTAATTAAACTCAAGGCAAGATATGCCCGCTAAACAACCTAAAGCAAGTAAAATGCCAACTGTATTGGAGCTATGAAGCGCAAAGTGAAGATTTCGGGCGTGTTGAATTAATATTATTTATTTTCAATAAGTTAAATCGCATAACAAGATGCTTTGTCATTTGAAGCCCTTGATCAATATCGGGTTAATGCAACGAAGTAGAAATAATTTGCACATCTATTGGGCGACTGGGGGTGTTGCTGCACCATAACTGGGCGATGGTTATGCCTCCCATGCTCTTGCTATAAAATGCCGTTTATCCCGCCCCGTTTTTTTAGTGGCTAACTCAGCAAAAAAAATGGTATCGTTACCGTGTTTGGCATAAAACACAGATTCTAATAATCCATCTCAGGAGACAAAATAAAATGTCTGCAGCAAAAGTACTTAAAATGATCAAAGAAAACGACGTAAAATTCGTCGATTTTCGTTTTTGTGACACCCGCGGCAAAGAGCAACATGTAACATTCCCTGCTCATTCTATTGATGAAGATACCTTTGAAGAAGGCAACATGTTTGACGGTTCTTCAGTTGCCGGCTGGAAGCACATCAATGAATCAGACATGATCTTAATGCCTGATCCATCTACTGCGGTTATGGATCCTTTCTTTGATGACAACACACTGATCTTGCGTTGCGACATCATTGAACCTAAAAACATGCAAGGTTACGAACGCGACCCACGCTCTATCGCCAAACGCGCAGAAGCCTACTTAAAATCAACCGGCATTGCAGACACAGCATTCTTCGGTCCTGAAAACGAATTCTTCATTTTCGACGATGTCCGTTGGGGCACCGATATGAGCGGCGCTTTCTACAAAGTCGATTCCGAAGAAGCGGGCTGGAACTCTGAAAAAGTTTACCCAGACGGCAACACCGGTCACCGTCCAGGCGTTAAAGGCGGCTATTTTCCTGTGCCTCCAGTTGATTCCTTCCAAGACATGCGTTCAGCAATGTGCTTGACACTGGAAGAAATGGGCATGACCACTGAAGTTCATCACCACGAAGTAGCAACTGCCGGCCAGTGCGAAATCGGCGTGAAATTCAACACACTGGTTAAAAAAGCAGACGAAGTTCTGGAATTGAAATATGTCGTTGCCAACATCGCTCACGCATACGGCAAAACAGCGACCTTCATGCCTAAACCACTGGTTGGCGACAACGGCAGCGGTATGCACGTTCACCAATCTTTGGCTAAAGACGGCGTTAACCTGTTCACTGGCGACCTGTACGGCGGACTGTCTGAAACTGCTCTGTTCTACATCGGCGGTATCATCAAACACGCTAAAGCATTGAACGCTTTCACCAACTCATCAACCAACAGCTACAAGCGTCTGGTTCCAGGCTTTGAAGCGCCTGTTATGCTGGCTTACTCTGCACGTAACCGTTCGGCTTCTATCCGTATTCCTTTTGTTAACAACCCAAAAGGCCGTCGTATCGAAGTTCGTTTCCCTGACTCAACTGCAAACCCTTATCTGGCGTTTTCAGCGATGATGATGGCTGGCTTAGACGGTATTCAAAACAAAATCCATCCTGGCGATGCAATGGATAAAGATTTATATGACTTACCTGCCGAAGAAGCGAAAAACATCCCGCAAGTTTGCCACTCATTCGACCAAGCGCTGGACGCTCTGGACGCTGACCGTGAATTCTTGACCCGCGGCGGTGTATTCACTGACGACGCTATTGACGGCTTTATCGCATTGAAAATGGAAGAAGTGACTCGTCTTCGTATGAGCACGCATCCTGCTGAATACGATATGTACTACAGCTTGTAAGCCTATTTCAAACAGGTTAGGCTGACTAAAGAACCCCGCAAGTTTATCTGACTTCGCGGGGTTTTTTATGGCTAATTATTATCAGCATAAGTTCGTTTAGAGCAAATATTCTCATTGCGCCCAGGTCAATTGTGCGCATGATAAATCCAGCCAAACTTAGGCGGGTATAAACAAATGCGACAGAATCTGAAATTTAAGCAATTCTCTTGGTTGTTCTTGCTGGTGGTTCTGTTTGCCTTGAGTGTTAATGTGATATCCCTGTTAATGGTTCGGCAGGCATACGATAGCGTGGAGGCAGCGCATGAGCAACGGCAACACGCAATGTCGCTGGTCAACGAGTTGCAGCAAGAGACCGGACAGTTGGCACGTTTCGTAACAGCATACGCCAGTACCGGGCAGACACGTTACCTGACCTATTACTACGATATTCTGGCAATCCGCAAGGGTGAAAAACCCCAGCCGGAAAACTACGAACCCGGCATCTATTGGGATATGGCGATCGCCGATCAGATTCAGTATCGGTTTCCACAAAATGGCGAGCAGCGCTCTCTTTCGGAACGCATGAAAGCGTTGGACTTCAGCGAAGAGGAGTTCAATGAGCTCGGCAAAGTTTCCGCGGCGACCGAGGCGATGAAGCAGGTCGAGCAGGTTGCTTTTGCCGCCGCGCAGGGGCTTTACGATCCGCTAACCGGGGAAAGCGTCTCCGGCGGCAAGCCCCGCCTGGACTTTGCCAGCCAATTGGTACACAGCCAGAAATACAACCTGCTTAAATCCGATCTTGCCAAATCCGTGGAAGGGCTGGTTTCCATGGCGGATGCGCGCACCCACACATCGGCGATTCAGGCGGGGAATGACCTGGAGCGTTGGATATTCCTGACTTTCGTCGGCGTGGCGTTCACTATTGCGATGGTGATGGCAGCATTGCCGATATTTTGCCGTCGGGTTTTGCAGCCGATTGAGACGCTAGCGGAAGCTGCCCGGCGGTTGGCGCAGGGTGACTATTCCGCTCATACCGAGGGCGCGCGCGGCGGAGTTGAGGAATTGGTAGTGCTGGGTGCGGCTTTCGACAGTATGGCCGAGTCCATCAAGCAAGGCGCCAAGCTGCGGCAACAGACGCAACAGGAGCTGGCTGAAGCCAAGCGGAAGGCCGATGATGCCACTCGCGCCAAGGCAATGTTTCTAGCCAATATGAGTCACGAAATCCGCACACCGATGAACGCCATCATCGGCATGGCCTATCTGGCCCTGAAGACCGACCTGACGCCGCGGCAGAGGGACTATATTGATAAGGTTCATAACGCGGCCAAATCGCTGCTCAGCATCATCAACGACATCCTGGATTTTTCCAAGGCCGAGGCCGACAAGTTGGAGCTAGAACACGTGTCCTTCATACTCGAGGACGTGGTCGGCAATGCGGTGTCGATGCTAAGCCAGAGCGCGCACGAGAAGGGCCTCGAGCTGCTGTTTGATCTTACCGATTCGGTGTTGCTGAGGGAAAGCGGAGCGCTGCTCGGCGATGGCCTGCGCCTTGGTCAGGTTCTCGCCAACTTGCTGTCGAACGCGGTCAAATTCACTGGTCAGGGCTACATCAAGCTGACCGTCAGCGTTGAACAACGCAGTGATGACGACTTGCTGTTACGCTTTAGCATACGTGATACCGGTATCGGCATGTCGGCCGAGCAGGCCGGGCAGCTGTTCCAGGCGTTTACCCAGGTCGACGGCTCGACTACCCGAAAATACGGCGGTACCGGGTTGGGTTTGGCCATCTCGAAGAAGCTTGCCGAATTGATGGGAGGCCGAATCTGGGTCGAAAGCATGCCGGGTGAAGGTTCAAATTTCATCTTTACCGCCCGCTTCCCGATTGCCGAGCCGGGGCGGGCGGTTGCTGCGGCGCTGCCGGGGGTTGATTTGCTGCGCGTACTGGTGGCTGACGACCTGTCGGAAGCTCGTTTGGCGCTGGTTGGTCTGCTTAACGCACTTGGCGTTGGCGCGGCGTATGACCAGGAAATCGCTAGTTCCGCCAACGGCGAAGCGGCCTTGACAATGGTCAGGCAGGCGTTCGATGCCGGTCAGCCGTATGACTTGCTACTGCTGGACTGGGCTATGCCGGATATAGCCGGCGGCCTGCTGCAAGCTTTGCAAAACAGCGGTATGCCGCATCTGCCGCTGCCGGTGGCGGTCTCTAGCTACTGGCCGGAAACGGTGCGCGAAGCTGCCGCCCATCTCGGCATTCAACACGTCCTGTCCAAGCCGGTTTTGCCCCAAGCGCTACGCAAGCTGTTTAGCTCTCTGGCCGGTAACGCTGCCGACAAATACAGCGAGAGCCTTGATAGCTGCGTCAACGCAGACCTCAACGGCATGCGGGTGCTGCTGGTGGAAGACAACTTGATCAATCAGCAATTGGCGATCGAGTTGATGGAAACTCACGGCATTGAAGTCACTGTCGCCAATAACGGCCAGGAAGCGCTCGATCAACTGGCGGCAGTTGCGCCCGACTACTATCACGCAGTCTTAATGGACTTGCAGATGCCGGTGATGGATGGTTATGAAGCGACTCACCAGCTGCGCGCCGATTCGCGCTATTCTTCGCTGCCGTTGGTGGCCATGACCGCCCATGCGATGGTCGATGAGCGTGACCGCTGCGAAGCCTTGGGCATGAACGGTCACCTTGGCAAACCGATCGAACCGGGCGAATTTTATACTACCCTCGCTCGCTATTACGCAGGGTCTAATGCGGCTCCGGAGGATGCGCTCCAAAGCGCCCCATCAGACGAAGACGGCACACTGAAACTGCCGAACATCGCGGGTCTGGATGCTTTAAGCGGCCTGCGCTACGCCGGCAATATGCATAAGCTGTATCGACAGATGCTGGATATGTTTGCGGGCGACTTTGCTGACAGCAGTGCTACCTTGGCAGGCTATCTCGCCAACGCACAGTGGGATGAGGCCGAGCGGCTGGCTCATACACTGAAAGGATTGGCAGGTACAATCGGCGCCAATGAGGTGCAGCTTTCGGCTGCCAAACTTGAAGCGGCCAGCAAGGGGCGGCAAACCGAGGCCTCTACTGACGCCCTGGCAGTCCTGGCGTCGCTGCTGACGCCGCTGCTTGCCGGATTGCAGCAGTACTTCGCAGAGGAAAAGGCGGTCGTGGAGGCAGCAGATGCAACATTCGCTGAAGAGGTTGGATCTAACAAGCTCCCCGATTGCTTGCCGCAACTACTGCAACTGTTGGCAGAAGGCGATAGCGACGCGACCGATCTGTGGGAAAATCACCAAGAGGAGTTTGCCTGTGCTCTGCCGGCGCAAGTCGTGCAACGCATCGGCACCGCCCTGCAAAATTTTGATTTCGATACTGCGCAGGCGTTGCTGGCTGAGCTGCCCGCGCAATTGCCAAACACTACGGCCACCGAATAAGGATCAGTTATGACCACATCAGCAAACAAGCGCCCCACCATTTTGGTTGTGGATGACACGCCCGCCAACCTGACTCTGCTCGCCAATTTGCTTAAGGAGCAATACCGAATCAAGGTGGCCAACAACGGCATTAAGGCCCTAGAATTAGCCGCCGCCGCGCCGCCGGATTTGGTGCTGCTCGACATTATGATGCCGGAGATGGACGGCTATGAAGTGTGCCGACGCTTGAAGCTGGACGAAGCGACACGTAAAGTGCCGGTGATTTTTCTCACAGCCAAGACCGAAGTCGAAGATGAAGAGCTGGGTTTTTCGGTCGGCGCGGTGGATTTTATTCACAAGCCGATCAGTCCGCCCATTGTCGCGGCGCGGGTCAAAATACACTTGGAAATCAAGTCCTGGCATGATTTCCTGCAAGACCAGAATACCTGGCTGCAAAAGCAGGTGGAAAAGCGCCTATCGGAAATCAATCACATGCAGGATGCTTCGATCTGCGTGATGGTGTCGTTAGCGGAATTCCGAGACGAAAGCACTGGCAATCACATTCGCCGCACTCAGGAATATGTGCGTATATTGGCCCTGGAGCTGGCTAAACTGCCGCATTACAGTGAGCTGTTGACTCCTGGCTATGTCGAACTGATGAGCAAATCAGCGCCTTTGCACGATGTGGGCAAGATCGCCATACCTGATCACATTCTGTTGAAGCCGGGCAAACACACCCCGGAAGAGTTCGATATCATGAAAACCCATGCCCAGCGCGGCTACGACATGCTTAAACGGGCTGGCGACCACATGGGCGAACAGGGTGAATTTCTGACCCTGGCGATGGAAATCGCCGGCTGTCACCATGAAAAATGGGATGGTTCGGGCTACCCAAACGGGCTGGTAGGGGATTCCATTCCGCTGTCGGCCAGGCTGATGGCGGTTGCCGATGTGTTCGATGCGCTGCTCGCCCGTCGCCCTTATAAGGAGCCTATGAGTATCGCGCAAGCGACGGAGATCATCATGGAAGGGAAGGACAAGCACTTCGATCCTGAAGTGGTGGAGGCATTCGTGGCGATCCATGAAGATCTCAAACGTATCTCCATCCAGTGGGCTGATGGTTAAGGTATCTTTTTAACGGTAAAATCCCTTTCCAAATGTCTACACGTGCTTAGGATTCTCTGCAAGCATACAAACACAACGTTATAGACGAAGTGTTGGGCTGCCAGTCATGTCAATTGTTTAAAAACCGAAAGCCTTTCTTCGCGTCATCGTGGTGTTTACTTTAAACCGATTTTGCTGCCAGATACGAGGACATTTCTACCAAATTGCAAACAATGCCTCTTTTAGAGGATAATATGCAGTTACGCATAGCTTTACTATGCTTTTGATTGATCCTGTAACTCGGCATACGCTCAGTGTATGAGCCGGTATGCAAGCTTTGGAATACGCTATGAAAAAGACCATGTACGAAAAAATCTGGGATAGCCACCTTGTCGTTGACGAGGCCGGACAAGCTCCTTTGCTTTATGTTGATCGGCATTTGATGCATGAAGTGACCAGCCCACAGGCCTTTGAAGGTCTGCGTTTGTCTGGCCGCAAGGTGCGCAACCCGCACAGCATTCTTGCCACAATGGATCACTGCGTACCGACCAAAAATCGCAACCTGCCGATTGCTGACCCCATCGCCAAAAAACAGATCGAAACCATGGCTGAAAACTGCCGCGTGAACGGCCTGAAGTTATACGACATGACCGACCCGAACAACGGCGTCATTCATGTTGTCGTGCCTGAGCATGGTTTCGTCCATCCCGGCATGGTGGTGGTATGCGGCGACAGCCATACCGCGACGCATGGCGCATTCGGCGCATTGGCATTCGGTATCGGCACTTCCGAGGTTGAGCATGTGATGGCGACCCAAACGCTGCCGCAGAAAAAATCCAAAACCATGCAGGTGGTGGTCAACGGCACATTATCCAAATTCGCATCAGCGAAAGATATTGCCTTGGCGATTACCGGCAAGATCGGCACCGCGGGCGGCACCGGCTATGTGATCGAATATACCGGTTCGGCGATCAGGGAGCTGTCGATGGAAGGCCGGATGACGCTGTGCAACATGGCGATTGAAGCCGGAGCCAGGGCAGGGCTGGTCGCTCCCGACGAAAAAACTTACGAATATATTAAAGGACGCGAGTTCGCTCCATCCGGCCAATACTGGGATCAGGCGCTGGCTTACTGGAAGACGCTGCCCAGCGATGAAGGCGCGGTATTTGATGCGACCGTCACGATTGACGCAGCCGATATTGCCCCGCAGGTTTCCTGGGGAACGTCTCCTGAACAAGTGACTGGGGTCGATAGCGTTGTGCCTGCGCCGGAAAGTTTTGCCGACGAAATCAAACGCAAAGCCTGCGAAAGCGCGTTGGCTTATATGGGCTTGACGCCGAACACCAAAATGACCGACATCACCGTCGATTATGTTTTTATCGGCTCTTGCACCAACGGCCGTATCGAAGATTTTCGGATTGCCGCGGAAGTGGCAAAAGGCACCAAAGTTGCGCCAGGTGTCACTGCAATTGCCGTTCCCGGCTCTTATCACGTCAAGCAACAGGCTGAAGCAGAAGGCTTGGATAAAATCTTTATCGATGCCGGTTGGCAATGGCGTGAACCCGGATGCTCGATGTGTTTGGCGATGAATGGCGATGAATTGACCCCAGGCCAACGTTGCGCCTCGACTTCAAACCGCAATTTTGAAGGTCGCCAAGGTAAAGGCGGACGCACGCACCTGGTTTCGCCCGCAATGGCAGCGGCCGCAGCGGCAGCAGGCCATTTTGTCGATATTCGCAAACTTTAAAGATCGGAAAGAATTATGGAACCGTACAAAAAACATGAAAGCATTGCGGCATTGATGAACCGCAGCAATGTCGATACCGACCAGATCATCCCCAAGCAGTTCTTGAAAAAAGTGGAACGCAGCGGTTTTGGTCAGCACCTTTTTCACGATTGGCGTTTTAACGACGACGGCAGCGACAATGCGGAATTCGAGCTGAACAAGCCTGCGTTCAAGGGCGCTAAAATCCTGGTGGTCGGCGACAACTTCGGCTGCGGCTCATCACGCGAACACGCGCCTTGGGCGATTGCCGATTATGGTTTTAACACCATTATTTCGACCAGCTATGCCGATATTTTCTACAACAACTGTTTCAAAAACGGCATCCTGGCGATCAAAGTCGATAAAGCTCAGCTGGACAAATTGATGGCAGAGATTGCCGCCAACGAAGGCGTGCGCTTTGTCGTCGATCTTGAAAACCAGCAGGTAACCACGCCCGGCGGCAATGGTTTCAGCTTTGACATCGACCCGTTCCGCAAAGGCAACCTATTGAGCGGCCTGGATGACATCGGCTTGACCTTAAAGCATGTCGACAAGATCGAACAATATGAACAGCAACACAAGCAAAAGTTTCCTTGGCTTTGGGCTTAAAGAAGTCATATAGGATGGGCTGAGGTACGAAGCCCATCAATCGCGAACGATGGGCTTCCTTTCGTCAGCCCATCCTACGTCTTCGTGGTTAATTAATCCGCTCACATTGAGAACACAGACAACAATCATGTCCCCAGATTCAAGACACATCCAGCTGATGGACACCACATTGCGTGATGGCGAACAAACCCAAGGCGTTTCGTTCACGCCTGTGGAAAAAGTCAGCATTGCCAAAGCCCTGCTGCAGTCGCTGCGGGTGGACAGGATTGAGGTCGCCTCCGCGCGTGTCTCTCAAGGCGAGAAAGAAGCGGTCACCAGCATTAACGAGTGGGCGAAACAGGAAGGCTTTGCCGGACGTGTTGAAGTTCTGGGTTTTGTCGATCACACACGCAGCGTCGACTGGATATTGGAAACCGGCGGCGAGGTTATCAACCTGCTGATCAAAGGCAGCGAAAAGCATTGCCGCGTACAGCTTGGCAAAACGCTTGCCCAGCATACCGAAGATGTGCTGCAAACCGTCAACTACGCGCTGGGAAAGGGCCTGAAAGTCAACGTCTACCTGGAAGACTGGTCGAACGGTTATCACGACGACCCGGACTATGTTTACGGTTTGATGGATAACCTTCAGGCTGCGGGCATAAGCCACTTCATGCTGCCCGATACCCTCGGCGTTTTAGCGCCTGACGAAGTATTCTCAAGCTTCAGCGACATGTGCAGCCGCTACCCGAAGCTGCAATTCGATTTTCATCCGCACAACGATTACGGCTTGGCGACCGCCAACGTGATGGCCGCGGTTCGCGCCGGCGTCAATGCGATACACTGCACCGTTAACTGTCTCGGCGAGCGCGCAGGCAATGCCTCAATGGCCGAAGTGGCCGTGGTATTGCGCGACAAAATGAACATGCAACTGTCTATCGATGAAAGTCATATTGTCCGTATCAGCGCGATGGTCGAAAATTTTTCCGGCAAACGCATCGCCGCCAATGCGCCGATCGTCGGGGCCGATGTTTTCACCCAGACCGCAGGCATCCATGCCGACGGCGATCAAAAAGGCGGGCTGTACAAAACCAAATTGGGGCCGGAACGTTTCTCCCGCACACGAAGCTACGCATTGGGCAAGATGAGCGGCAAAGCGTCGCTGAAAAAGAACCTGGAAATGCTGGAGCTTGACCTGTCGGAAGAGAACCAGAAAAAAGTGCTGGCCCGGATCGTCAGCCTCGGCGACTCAAAAGAAACCATCACCACCGACGACCTGCCTTTTATCATTGCCGACGTACTGGAGAGCAAGAATTATCAGCATATCAAACTGCTCAACTGCTCGATTACCAGCGGTCTGGATTTGGAATCGACGGCCAGTTTGCGGATCAAAGTAAACGGCACGACGCATATTGCCTCAGGCTCCGGCAACGGCGGCTTTGATGCTTTTGTCGATGCCACTAACAAGGTCATGAAACAGCATGACTACACCTTGCCAGCGCTGGCCGATTTTGAAGTGCGGATACCCAGAGGCGGACATACCAGCGCCTTAACCGAGTGCGTGATCACCTGGGATTGCGCCGGCGAACTGCGCAAAACCCGCGCGGTGCATTCCAACCAGGTTTTTGCAGCGGTGTTGGCAGCGCTTAAAATCATTAACATGCAATTGCACGAGCTTAAATTGCATCAGGCTTGATCGCCATGTCGGCGCTTAGGCTGTTTCTGCATCGGTCAAATAGTAGCCGGGATCCTAGTTCAATAGGATGGGCTGAAGCATGAAGCCCATCAATCCGAATCTGACCTCATTCTCTTTTATTACCCGATTGCTTTCTTTTGCAGCATGATTTCGTTGTAAAAGGAAATCCCATGCTTTCCCTGCTTTGCGTGATACATTGCCGTATCGGCAAAATGAACCAGAGTTTCGATATTACTGGTATTGTGAGGATAAACCGCAATGCCGATACTGCCGCCCAGGGTAAACTCCAATTCATTAAAAATATAAGGTTCCCGTAGTTTTTTCAAGATTTTTTCGGCTACCGGCAATGCTCCATCAACATCGGTTGCCGGTAGCAATAGAGCGAATTCATCGCCGCCAAGGCGGGCGGCTATATCCGAATCGCGCAGAGTGGAGGAAATTCTTCTGGCCGTTTCTTTTAATACTTCGTCGCCAACAGCGTGCCCCATCGTGTCATTGACAAACTTGAAGCGATCCAGATCCATATAGAAAAGTGAAACCGGTTCGTTGGCGCGATGCGCCATACTGATAACATGTTGAAGCTGGTCGGCAAATAACCGGCGATTAGCCAGGCTGGTTAACTCATCGTAATAAGATAGCCAGATTAAGCGATCATCGGCTTGTTTGCGTAAAGTGATGTCATGCACAATACCGTCAACGCCTATACAGTTGTTGTATTCATCATAAACAAGAGTGTCTGTTACCTCAAGCCAATGGATATTTTTCTCTACATCGTATATTTCTAACTGGTAAGGCGAATCGTGTATGCCTTGGATACATGGTTTGATGTGCTCATCAAGTTTAAGGTTTATCGGGTTATCAGTAAGATATTCATGTGAATGAATCATAAATTCATCCACGGTGTATCCGAGTATGTTGGTTATTGAAGGGCTGATGTAAGTGAATATGCCCTCGCAATCGCGTTGATAAAAGAAGTATTCATTGCGCAGATTTTCAACCAGGCTACGGAATTTATGTTCGCTGGAATTCAGTTCGGCAGTGCGTTTTATGACTAGGTGTTCAAGGTCGTCTTTTAATGCCAGCAGGATTTTGTTGGTGGTCTGAACTTCGGTTTTTGACAGCTTGATTTTCTTATTTTGTCTGCGAACCCGTGCAATCCATAGTAACAATAAGACCAATACGCTTATGAACGCAGTTACAATTTTTCTAATCAGTTCATAGTCAATTGAGGGCTTAATGCTGGGAACCCATTTGGCTTGGATATTCTGCATTTCCTCCTCACTTAGGCTGGCCAACGCTTTTTGTAAAATATCTGCCAGAATCGGCCAGTCATTACGTATGGCAATGCTCTCATTAATGCTTTCATTGGCTTTGTTGAGATCATAGAAGGCAGCAATTTTCAGATCAGTCAGAAGATATTTTGTTTGCAGATAACTGGCTGTCGCCATAAAAGTAATGGCAGCATCGGCTTTTTCTGTGCTGACCGCTTTTAGTCCGTCCAGCATAGAGTCCACAAAATAGGGCGTCATTGAAGACGATTCTTTAATCACCCGGTCGGCAAATTGGTAACCCTTAACCATCGCGACCCTTTTTTTAGCAAGATCGGTTTGATTCTTAATCGTGACGTTATCCCTTTTGCTGATGATAACCAATGATTTTCTCAGGTAGGGCTGCGTGAAGTTAAACCACTGCCTGCGATCCGGTCGATTGACCATCGTAGCGATTACATCAACTTTATGCGAGGTAGCGGCTTCGTATAATTTGTTCCAGCTGGTACTGGGGTAAGTTTCAAATTGAACGCCCAACCGTTTGCTCAGGGTGTTCATGACTTCGATGGCAATACCTTCAAGCTGCCCCGAATCATTGACAAAACTATAGGGCGGAACCGAGCCGTCAAAAGCAATCCGGATCCTTTTATGATTCGATAACCACTCCCGTTCTTTAACGGTCAGCTGTACGACGGGATCAGGTTTATTTTCGTTCGCAGTTACGCCGCTAAAGTCATCCGCAGCAGCAACATTTAACAGAGAAATGAAAAAACACAATGAAATTAAATAGGGCATCGTTTGGGATTGGGCTAGTTTTCAATGTGAGAAATAAGACAAGAGTCCCTCATTTTGTAGTCCTCTCCGTCTCGAATTAAGTCATTCATATCTGTTCTGCGTTTACGAGACAAGCTAATAAGAGCGGCTTCAGAAAATGCTGGGTAAGGCCAAAAACAAACATACCTCTTCAGTTGGTTTCTCATAATATTATCTCCATTGCATAAAATTATTGTTTTATCAGGCGCTCGATGTCTCTGTTTTATATCGTATTGAATTGTGTGTAGAAGCACCTTCTATCTCATTCGTGCGATATGATTTCCATAAAATTTGTATAGAGTGTAATGCGGAAGAGTCACGGAAAATGTGAATAGTCCCGAATTTAATCCAAGCCGATAGGAAAAATAG
>Ga0208789_1001123_pt1 | contig 17019 bp, 17 predicted proteins | sample Methanotroph_Enr_FD_187368 | JGI IMG/M metagenome (GOLD analysis project Ga0208789, IMG submission 187368) | Enriched soil microbial communities from Old Woman Creek wetland in Ohio, USA - Methanotroph_Enrichment_5 (SPAdes) (version 2) | ecosystem: Environmental > Terrestrial > Soil > Wetlands...
TTATTGGTTTGTATGCCCGAAGGTACAATATTTTCATCATCTTTGGTGAACGCGAGCGGTCATGTAGGTTTCATACGATAATAATTGTTTTTAAAAGGTCGTATGGAACTCGTCCCCTTCAGACGGGACTCGTTTCATGTGTTCGTTTTTATTTTTAGAACATAATTCCAAATCCGGCATTGAAAGTGGCAATTGCCTTTGAATCTGCTGCTGTTTTTGCAAAATCCAGATCGGCTTTTACCACTGCGCCTTTGGTCAGTTTTAAAGTAAGGCCTGTAGTTACTATAGAACCTTCGTATTTTGCATTGGGTGCAGTGGTTCCGCTTATAGCTAAATGAGTGTTGTAGTTCTGGTAGCGAACAAAAGGTACCAATTCCATTTTGGCCTGCTCAAAAGGACGCAATACATTGTAACCCGCTTCTACATAATAACCCAACATTTCGCTGCCCAGGTCATTTTTCACACCTGCTTTTTGGGTAAACTGATTGTACTGTTCTGTGTTTGAAAATGCCGTGTAATAAAGTTGTCCGCGCAATTCCAGCCCTTTGTAATTATAGCGCGTATCAAATCCAACCATCGAAATGCCTACTACCGATGAATCCGCTTTAAGTTTCAATGCTGTATTCGTATTCGCCAGTTTGTCATATAGTTTGCTCTGCGAATTTCCGAAATAACCCGATAGGCCTACATTAAGGCCTTTTATGCCGTAATATTCAACTTTCCCTGTAATGTTTGGTGAGCTGATATACGACTCGGCACCTTTCTGACGACCGCCACGCAGGCCATTGTTCCCGTTGAATAATCCGGCAGTACCATTATAACCGGATGGGCCGTTAACCACATAAACCTGATATTTTAAATTTGCCGGCAAGATATTACCCGATACCCCGGCACCTATTTCGCGCCAGGTGGTTGGTGCAAGTTTGCTGTCGATAAGTGGGCGTTCAACTCCATTGAAAGTTGTCGGTTCATGATACTCATTTACTATTCCCATGGGGATAAGCAGCAAACCGGCTCTCAGATTGACATAATCGTTCAGTTTGTGCTGTAAATACAATTGCTCTACCCACACTTCGAAGGCGTGTTCGGTTTCGATTTCAGTTACAAACTGCGTATTCTTGGAGAAGTTGTAGCCAAAGAACAGCACCATGCGATGTACATCCAACGTACCATTGTTACGTGTTTCACTATTTAAAACCTGATTGTAATGTACCTCCCCATAACCGCCTATAGTCAGCTTTAGATCCGATGAAGTCAGTTTTTCTGCAGTGTTTTGATATAAACTTGTTTCGTTTGCAGTATCTTGTGCAAAACCAATAATATTAAATGCGATTAAAAAAGTAAATAATAGAGTCTTTTTCATTTTGCTTTTTGTTTGGATTATTTGATTGTGCAAAATTACTTTCCCACCTACTTGCCTGCAATACCTACATATAGGTATAATGAAGTAGCTTTTGGAGTTGTTTTTTATAGAAAAGGGGAGGGGACAGGCTCTTAATCTGTGGGGCGAAGGTTTGAGTTTGCTCTTCGGACGCATTATAGCCGAACCGTACTATTGAATAGTAGTTAAATGGCGGATTCTGGCAGTTTCCCACAATTTCAGGAAAAAGCGGGATCAGGGTTTACAAAAAAAATCTGACATGAAAAAACCTGATTACTTTTCAGCAATCAGGTTCTTTGTTTAGTGGTACGATTTTTCAGCAGCCCAATCGAATGTAGAAGCCGTTTAGTTTTCTGCAATAATAAACTGGACATCGTAGTTTTTAAGCCATTCAATATCTTCAGCTTTTATTCTGGAGTCTGTAATCTGCAAGCTGCGTAATCGAAATTAATTTGATATTGTGTTCTTTCGCCACCAGAATCAAATCGTTCATGCGTGCCATAGTTCCGTCATCATTCATTACTTCTACCAACACTCCACATGGGTTTAAACCGGCCAATGCAGGTAAATCAACCGAAGCCTCGGTATGTCCCATACGGGCTAAAACGCCTTGGGGATGAGCAATTAAAGGGAAAATGTGCCCGGGGCGACCTAAATCTTCCGGTTTTGTATTTTTATCAACAAGTGCTTTCACTGTCTTAGAACGGTCCGAAGCCGAAATTCCCGTTGTGCAACCGTTACCCAGCAAATCTACCGAAACGGTAAAGGCGGTAGACATTGTTGCTGTATTGTATTGTACCATTCTTTCCAGCGATAGTTCCTGGGCGCGTTCTTCGGTGATGGCCACGCATATCAGTCCACGACCGAATTTTGCCATAAAATTAATGATTTCAGGAGTGACCAAATCGGCAGCTGCTATAAAGTCACCTTCGTTTTCGCGTGCAAAATCATCAAATACCAATACTATTTTTCCTTTGCGGATATCATCAATAGCTTCTTCTACCGAATTAAATTTTTCAGACATAATATGTTTTATTGCTCATTTTCAGGCATTCTTAATTTTTTTGCCTTCGATTTATTTTGGGTGCAAAGATAGCAATTAATTGTAAATGAATGTACTTGGTTCAACTGACGGGCACCAGCTTGAAACAGTGGAATATGCACCTTTGTTTTTAATAAAAGCAAAGGCGCATCCAGACAAAAAAGAATGAAAAACAATAAAATAGTTGTTGTTTCGTCAAATCAGCAAATTTATATTAGTCTGCAAAACAGTGGCTATAATAAATTGATATTTATTTAGAAACAGCTTCTAAATGCAGCAAGGGGCATATCACATAATCAAAATGGTTTTCGTTTTACGGTAGGCTTATCGTGAGATTCCGATATTTTGGTACAAATCAAGTCTCCGAATTCCTAATAAATATCAAATAATGCCCATTTAAGTTCCTAAACCTACAAAATACCTCAAAATCAATCTAATTAAAGTTTTTTTGATAGGCACTTGTTTCGTTGCTCGTAAATAATATGTAAATTTGCAGGCATTTTTAATATTTCAGTGTTCACTTTTAAGTATTGACCATTTAAAATCGTCCAACTAATTTATGAAATGAGTTCCGCTATCGGGGCTAGTTTCATATGATAACTAAAAACAATTATTTACACATGAAAAAAATAGTTCTTGCTCTGTTATTTATCGCCGTTCTTGCTCCGCTAAAAATGTGGGCACAAGACAATATCATTGACGAAGTAATTTGGGTGGTTGGCGATGAGTCTATCTTGCGTTCGGAAATTGAGCAGGAACGAATTCGTGCCCAGTACGAAGGAACACCGATTCAGGGCGATCCGTATTGTGTTATTCCGGAGCAGATTGCCATTCAGAAACTCTTTCTGCACCAAGCGGTTTTAGATAGCGTTGTGGTGAACGAAACTTCAGTAACGGGCGAAGTGGAACGACGCCTGAACTACTATATTTCCCAGATCGGGTCGAAAGAGAAAGTGGAAGAGTATTTCAAATTGAATATTTCCGAGTTGCGTGAAAAACTGCGAGATATGGCTCGTGATCAGCAAACCATCCAGCAAATGCAGCAGAAACTGGTGGGTGATATAAAATCGACTCCGGCAGATGTCCGCCGCTTTTACAACCAACTTCCAACAGATAGTATCCCTACAGTGCCTGCCGAAGTTGAATTGCAAATCATCAGTTTTGAACCTCCGGTGCCTATCGATGAAACAAATCGTACTAAAGAACGTTTGCGCGATTTCACCGATCGTGTAAATAGCGGAACCAGCGATTTTTCGGTGTTGGCCCGTCTTTATTCGGAAGATACCGAAAGTGCCAAACGTGGTGGTGAGCTTGGATTTAGAGGCCGTGGGGAGTTGGTGCCCGAGTTTTCTTCGGTTGCGTTCAATTTGCTGGATCCTAAAAAAGTTTCGCGCATTGTGCAAACGGAATTCGGTTATCACATTATCCAGCTGATTGAAAAAAGAGGCGACCGGATTAATTGCCGCCATATATTGTTGAAACCCCACGTGTCGCTGGCCGAAAAATCAAAAGCAATTCACGTGCTTGATTCCATTTCGAACCAGATACGTGGCGATAAAATGACTTTTGAACAAGCTGTAATGAGCTTTTCGCAAGATAAGAACTCGGCGATGAACGCCGGATTGATGTTGAATGACAAAAATAATACGTCAAAATTTGAGTATCAGGATCTTCCGGCTGAAGTTGGAAAAGTGGTTTACGGTATGAATGTGGGCGAAATTTCGAAACCTTTCACCATGATTAATACTTCTACCAATAAAGAAGTGGTTGCTATTGTAAAGGTTAAATCGAAAATTGATAATCACAAAGCTAATTTGGTGGATGATTACCAGATGCTTAAAACCTTTTACGAAGGAAGAAAAAAACAGGAATTCCTGAATAGTTGGATTATTAAGAAACAAAAAGAAACCTATATCAGCATTGATCCTAAATGGCAGGATTGCAAATTCCAGTATCCGGGATGGGTTAAGAAGTAAATTGACAGTTGATAGTTGGCAGGTTCTTTTTTGAAAATAAATTTATCAATTAGACATCTCATTGAAATCGAAATTAAATAATTCAATAATTAAACACAGGCACATCGTATTTTTCGGCGTGCTGTGTTTGTTTATTGTCGTATTGCAAGCGCAAATACGGCCGAAACAATTGCGTAATGAAGTGCTTCAAAGCCAGGCACCGCCCAAGCCTGTGCAAAAAACTAAAAAAGGGAAAAAATCGGCAAATACATTTGGCAAGCCATTTTCGCCCATGAAGCCGCTGGCACCAATTATTAGTCCGCTTGACATAAGAGGTGTTTCTTTGGTTTACCTTGAAAATTCAGAGACTTTGTCGTTCGATAAAATTACAAGTCCCGATATTCAGGTTTTGAAAGGCAATGTCCGTTTCAGGCACGACAATGTGCTGTTGTATTGCGATAGTGCCTATTTCTACGAAAAAGCGAACTCGCTGGATGCGTTCGGGAACGTAAAAATAGTTCAGGGCGATACGCTTTTTGTGTATGGCGACGTCTTGTTTTACGATGGGAATATCAAACTTGCACGCATACGCCGCAATGTGCGTATGGAGAACCGAAAAACAACGCTGACTACCGATAGTTTGAATTACGACCGGATTACAAACCTGGCTTATTATTATACCGGTGGAAAGATTGTGGATCAGGAAAATACGCTTACGTCCATTTGGGGACAATACTCCACTTCAACCAATGATGCATTGTTTAAAAATGATGTTCGCCTGGATAATAAAAACTTCAAGTTGGATGCTGATTCGCTCAGGTATAACACCAAAACGCATATTGCCAATTTTATTGGACGTACCCATATTTTGTATAATGACGAAACCGATATTTACAGCACCCGTGGATGGTATAATACTACAACCGAACGTTCCATGTTGCTCAATCGCTCGCTGGTAAAACATAAAGATGGCAAAACGCTGGTCGGGGATACCATTTTCTATGACAAAAAACAAAAGTACGGGGAAGGTTTCTCGCGGGTAATCATGAACGATACGGTTCAGAAATCGGCGTTGTACGGCAATTACAGTTATTACAGTGATGCGACTAAAGTAGGTATGGCCAGTGATTCTGCCCTCCTGGTCGATTGGTCGAGCAAAGATACCATGATGGTACATGCCGATACACTCTTTACATCAAAAGATTCTATTTACGATGTGGCCCGCGGGTATTACCATGTCCGCTTTTACCGCAATGACGTGCAGGGAGTTTGCGATTCGCTGACTTATTCGGCCCGTGATTCGGTTATGAATATGCATGGTGAACCGGTGCTTTGGGCAGAAGATAATCAGCTTTCCGGTGAGTTTATCCAGGCTTTTACCAAAAATGAGAAAGTGAATAAAATCCATATCCAACGGGTTGCAGTTGCTATCCAACATCAGGATTCAGTGTATTATAACCAACTTTCGGGCAAAGAAATGATTGCTTATGTTGATAGTAACCAACTGAGGAAAGTAGATGTAAACGGAAATGCCGAGACTATCTATTATCCGGTTGATGATATTGATTCTACGCTTATTGGCATGAATAAAACCCAAAGTAGTTTTGTGGTCATGTACCTGAAAAATAAAAAAGTGGAACGGGTTGTTATGACTTCGGCTACAACCGGAACCATGTATCCGTTAGTGCAGCTTACCGGAGGTGAATTGTATCTGAAAAATTTCTTCTGGCTGGAAGAGCAACGTCCGAAAAACAAGAAGGATTTATTCCTGGTTTTTCCCAAAGTGCCACGGCCTAAGCCCGGGAATGATGAGCCTAAGCCGGATAATGAATAATACGATTATTTTGCCGTAACGAAAATATAATGTCTGAGTGGATCCAGGCTTGAGTATCAAAACATAAGCTTAAGGAAGAAAGGACTTATTCAAGAACAACTGAATAAGTCCTTTTCTTTTGTTGACAGTATTGGTTTAACATAAATATTTGTTCGGGATTAGAGAATCTCAATTATTTCATCAATTAATGAAAATTAATTCATTACTTTAGTGCTTGAAATAACCTTGAAAAAAAACCTTGAAATAAATACTGTTTTTGATGAAAGAATCCATCGTGATTGGTCTGATTCGAAATATAGCTATATTGCTGACATTTAGTATACTATATGATCATTTCTGGGCCAGTAGAATAAAACCCAAAACTATTCTGTTTAAACTGACTGCCGGTGTTTTTCTGGGCGCAGTAGTTATTATCCTTATTCTTACCCCGTGGAATTACAATGAAGGTGTTTTTTTTGATACCAGATCTGTAATGCTTTCCATTTCCGGACTGTTTTTCGGCCCTATTCCCACCATTATGGCTATGATTATAGCGTCTTTCTACCGGTTGCTTATCGGAGGTGAAGGTGTTTATATGGGTATAGCTGTTACTTTAACGTCGGGAGCTATTGGTATGCTTTGGAGTTATCTCAGGCCTAACTGGTTAAATAAAAACAATTCGGTTGAACTTACCATGCTGGGTCTTATTGTACATGCAGTAATGCTTGGCTGTATTATGTTTTTACCTGCCGAAATGAGACTGCCTACATTTAAAGAGATTTTCTTCTCCGTCTTTATTTTATATCCATTTGCAACTGTAATACTCGGAAAATATATTATCCGGCAAAACAAATCCCGTAATACGAAACTAGAACTTTATGCGAGCGAAAAACGCTGGCAATTTGCATTGGAAGGTGCAGGAGATGGGATTTGGGACTGGAATCCGGATACTAATAAAGTGTATTTTTCCAAACAATGGAAGAATATGCTCGGATTCGAAGATTATGAAATAGGGAATAATCTTGACGAATGGAAAGAGCGCATACATCCTGAAGATCTAGAAAAAGTAAATACCCAAATTCAAAAACATATTAATGGTGAGTCCGAAATATATTCTTCCGAACACCGCTTAATGTGTAAAAACGGAACCTATAAATGGATCCTCGATAGTGGAAAAATAATGCAACGGGACTTTAATGGAAAGCCGTTGCGCTTTATTGGTACCCATAAAGATATTTCGGATAGAAAAGAGAAAGAATTGTTGCTGGCTTATGAGCGGCTTTTGTTGGATTCGTTAATGAACTTTACTCCGGAAAGTATTTATTTTAAGGATTTAGACAGCCGCTTTATTCGTGTAAATAAATTTGCTGCCAATAAATTAGGGTGTGAAAATGTGGCTGACGTAATAGGTAAATCAGATTTTGATTTTTATGAAAAAGATTTTGCCGCAAAGACTTATAATATTGAACAGGAAATTATTCGTACAGGAAACTCATACCAGAATGAAGAATTAGGTCATAACAAAACCGGCCAGGCTACATGGGGTATTACCAATAAAATGCCCTTACGAAACTATGCCGGTGAGATTATTGGGACTTTCGGATTGTCAGTGGATATTACCGAGAGAAAACTGGCTGAACAGGCTTTGTTTGAAAGTGAGCGCTATACAAGCTCTATTTTGCAGGCAATTCCGGATTTAATCTTCGTTTTAGACTCTGATGGCATTTTTCTCGACTTTAAAACGGGTAATTCACAGGACCTGCTGTTGCCCAGGGAAAATTTTATCAATAGGAGTCTCTTTGATGTATTGCCGAAACCGGTTGCTACGATGTTAAAGGAAAATATCGACTCTGTATTGAAAACCCAATCGGTGGCTTCTGTTGAATACGAAGTGGAAATCTCTGGTAAAATGACTGAATTCGAGAGTTTTATATTGCCTTTTGGCGAGAATGAAGTTATTTCTATGGTTCGCAATATTTCTGTCCGGAAAAGGGTAGAGGCCGATCTGAAAAATTCCCAGGAACAACTTAAAAACTTTGCTGCTCACTTGCAGAATGTGCGTGAAGAAGAACGTGTTTCGTTGGCACGGGAAATACATGATGAGTTGGGGCAGATTTTAATCGCCTTAAAAATCGATTTGGGGATTTTGAAACAGAACTTATACCGGGATGTAAAAAGATCTGCTGTTGATGATGTTACTGCACGGTTTGAACAGATATATAGCCTGGTTGATAAAACTATAAAAACTACACGGAAAATTATGACCGGTTTAAGGCCGGATCTACTTGAATTAGTCGGATTTCAAGAGGCAGCACGATTATCTGCCAGGGAATTTGCCGAAAGGTATCAGGTAAGCTGCAACTTTACAAGTTCAATGCCCGAAGTTAAGATCGACTCACAGCATTCAATAGCATTGTTCCGTATACTTCAGGAGGCATTAACTAATATTGCCAAACATGCAAATGCAACAGAGGTTAATATAGCTATCAATATTATTGATAATAAGTTTATTCTGAAAATCATGGACAACGGAGTCGGGTTTGATGAAAAAAAGAAAATCCGGCAAGATTCCTACGGGCTTATTGGGATGAAAGAACGGGTTTATTTGTTAGATGGAAAATTAACTGTCACAGGAAAGCCGGGAGAAGGAACAACTGTTTTTGTTGAAATGCCTTATAATATCTAACGCTTATTTAATTGAAATTCGAATAATTTGATTCGGTTTTTAATGCATTTTGCTGAATGTAACTTATATTTGCATTGTAGTTTCCTCGGTTATTATAGTTTTCCGACCAGATTAATGATTGACAACCAGCAGCTATGAATACTATTGCCTGGATTGGATTTTGCCAGGGGCTGTTCGCGGCTATCCTAATGTTTACGAAGAAAAACAGCTCGCTTCCCGATAAGATTTTGTCGGGTTGGCTGATTCTTTTATCTGCCGATTTCCTTTCGTGCGGATTAAACTACGAGATTTTCGACAGGCCGCTGCTTATTAGTTCATTCCTGCTTTTCAACCCGGCTTTGTATTTGTATGTCAGCTCATTGACGCGGCCGAAATTTAGATTAAGATGGCTTCATCTTCTTCATTTGGTTCCATTTGTGTTTTTCGGAACATATACCTATGCTATAAAAGAACCATTTTTGCTGGACGCATTTTTTGTGCAAGATGAATTTTACCTTTTCCGATTATTTTTTGGTGCGGCTAACATTATTTCCTGGGCTGTTTACAATCCTTTGAGCCTTATTTTAGTCCATAGGCATCGCAGGCATTTGCAAAACGAATTGTCCAACATTGAGAAGAATGAAAGCCTTGGCTGGGTGCTGGCTGTGGCTATATTTTATGTAGTTTATTGCATACTCGCCGTTCTGATTTCAGTTACTGCCTTTGTTGCCAACTTTAATCCGCTTACCCCACATATCTATAATTACACTACACTGCTTGTTTTTATTTATATAATGAGTTTCTATGGCTTGAGGCAAAAGGCTGTTTCAAAACGGTTGCTAATGACTGACGAACACCCTGTACCTTATAAAAACTCAAATCTGTCAGTAGAAGCCAAAAAAGCAATAAAACAAAAAATTATGAGTTATTTTGAAACAGAAAAAGCATATCTCAATCCGGCTTTGAGCATGAGCGTTCTTTCTGCAGCATTGAAAATTCCAAAATATCAAATCACTGAAGTACTGAATACCGAAATTGGCAATAAATTTTTTCAATTTGTCAATCATTACCGGGTGGAGGCGGTGAAAAAGATGTTGTCTGACCCGAAAAATAAATATTCTATCGAAGCAATTGGTTATGATTGCGGTTTTGCCAGCAAGTCTTCTTTTTATACTGTTTTTAAAAGTCTGACCGGCGAAACACCTGTTTCCTACCGGAGCAAAATACGCCGCTAATCCTTTTCTTGCCTTTTCTTGCTCTAAAGTTTGACTTTCGAAAGTAGAACCGGATGTTGTTGTCCCGATTTCGAAATCCGGACGGTTTTCTCGTTTAAATAAACTATTATTGTTGAAAAAGAAACTGGAACTTTATCAATTCTCAGTTTGCTTTAAACTATTAATTGCTATTTAAATGAAAACACAAGTAAACATATTGCTGACCGGAGCTTCGGGGACAATAGGATTTGAAGTATTAAGCATGATTGTTGATCGCCGCGATTATAAACTGACAGTTTTTGATAAAGAAACCCGCTTGTCTAAAAAAATATTTGCACCGTACAAAGACCGGATAAATATCATATATGGCGATTTGAGCAATGAAGATGACGTGGCTCGGATCGGGGGAGATATCGATGTAGCTATTCATTTGGCGGCAATCATACCTCCTTTGTCCGACGAGAATCCTGACCTGGCACGGAGAGTCAATGTGGCAGGTACCCGGAATATCATCAGGCTGCTTGAAAAAACTTCTCCGAATGCGTTTTTGCTTTTCAGTTCATCTATTGCGGTTTATGGCGATCATGTCCTTGAACCCGACATTTCCATAATCAGCCCATTAAATGCACTCAAAGAAGATGTTTATGCACAATCTAAAATTGCATCGGAAAATCTGATCCGGAATTCAGGGCTCAATTGGTCGATTTTCAGGCTGACTGCCATTATGAAGAATCACAAGATGTCGAAACTAATGTTTCACATGCCTTTGTCAACCATGATGGAGATTTGCACTGCAGCCGATACTGCCCGGGCATTTGTGGAAGCCGTTAAACATCGCTCCGAATTGTCGGGGAAAGTTTTTAATCTTGGTGGTGGAAGTCGGTGTTATATCACTTACCGTGAATTTCTGGAAAGATCGTTTCATGCTTTCGGATTGGGTAAATTAAATTTCCCGAACCATGCTTTTGCTGAACGGAACTTTCATTGTGGAATTTATGTGGATGGTGATGAATTGGAAAAAATTCTTCATTTCAGACGCGATACTGTTGATAGTTATTTTGCAGATGTTAGCCGTTCAATATCTTTTGTTAAGAGATTAGCAGGTTCTGTGTTTAGTCAGTTAATCAAGCAAAGTCTGCTTATACAATCCGAACCGTTAAAGGCTTTTAAAACAAAAAATGCAAACCGGATGAGTCTGTTTTTCTTTCCTGAAAAGAAACCAGTTTCTGTTGTTCAATCGTGAAATGTAAATCTTCAAATCGTAGATAATATGAAGTTTGTAAAAATATTTTGGTATCTGTTCGTCGTGTTTGTTTTTATACCGCAAATTGGTTTATCACAAACGCTTGATGTTTGCATTAAAAATATACACGGGATGAATGGACAGATTTGTGTTGCCGTTTTTGCCGATGAAGCTGGTTTTGAAGCTGAAAAAACCGTTTGGAGAACGATCTGTCCGAAAAGCAAAGTTGTAAATGGTGAGCTGCATATGAAAATTCATATGCAGCCGGGGAAATATGGTTTGTCGGTGCTTGACGATGAAAACGAAAACCGCAAAATGGATTATAAGCTGTTTGGCATTCCTCGTGAGGGTTTTGGATTCTCAAATTATTACCAAAAGCCACTTCGTAAACCGGTCTTTGATGATTTTAGTTTTGTTGTAGAAAAGAATGTGACAATGCAAATCACGATAATGATGAGGTATTTATAACACAATAACCCCTGATTTAGAACATTCTTTTCTTAAACCAAAATGCCACATTTACCAGTCCAATCATAACCGGAACTTCCACCAACGGCCCGATAACAGCTGCAAATGCTTCGCCGGAGTTAATGCCGAAAACGGCAATGGCAACCGCAATAGCCAACTCAAAATTATTACTGGCAGCGGTAAACGACAAGGTGGCGGTTTGCTCGTAAGTTGCACCTGCTTTTTTGCTCATAAAGAATGAGCTCACAAACATAATAACGAAATAAATAAGCAATGGCACAGCAATTAGAACTACGTCCATCGGTATTTTTACAATGTATTCGCCTTTGAGCGAGAACATAACTATGATGGTAAAAAGTAATGCAATGAGTGTCAGTGGTGATATTTTCGGAATAAATTTAGTGTGATACCACTGTTTGCTTTTCACTCGGATGAGAATAAAGCGTGTCAGGAAGCCTGCCATAAAAGGGATACCTAGATAGATAAATACGCTTTCGGCAATTTGCCCGATGGTGATTTTTGAAACGGCATCGCTGGTAGGAATTCCGAACCAACCCGGAGCAATGGCAATAAAAAACCAGGCGTAAACAGAAAAGAAAAGTACCTGAAAAATGCTGTTGAATGCCACCAATCCGGCTGCATATTGTGTATCTCCTTTGGCTAAATCGTTCCAAACAATAACCATCGCAATACAACGAGCTAACCCAATCATGATAATTCCATACACATACGGCAGATTGGCGTTGTTTTCACCCGGGAAAAATTTGAACAGCAAAACGGCTAAGGAAAACATCAATACCGGGCCGATGATCCAGTTTTGAACCAACGATAGCGTAAGAATTTTGGTATTGCGAAACACTTCGCCAAGTTCTTCGTATTTGACTTTTGCCAACGGCGGGTACATCATTACGATTAGTCCTATGGCAATTGGAATGTTAGTTGTGCCAACCGACATGCTATTCCAAAAATCTGCTATTTGCGGAAACAACCAACCGGAAGCCACACCAATAAACATAGCGAGGAATATCCAGAGAGTCAGGAATCTGTCGAGAAATTTTAGTTTTGTTTTCATTTGGTTTTTTGTTGATTCGGAATTTCATTCGGGGCACGACTCTAAGTCGCACTCCGAATAATTGCTCCAAAGATTTATTCTAGCTCCTTCATCATGCAAACTGCTGACGAAGGGCACACAGAGGCAAATTCACAGGACGCTGCTATGCTTTCCGGTACTAATGCCCGTTCTGTATTTTTCCAGCCCACTTTTGGGAAGAATCCGGCTGCTGTAGTCGTGAGCAGGTAAAGGCTTTTCAGTCCGTTGTCGCGGCTCCAGGCTTCGGCTTCCGCCACCAGTTTCTGTCCGATACCTTTTCCCCTGAAGTCGTTGTTTACTGCTAATGAGCGTAGCAATCCAGCATTTTCGTACGTCTCCACGGCTACGCACCCAACAGTTTTTCCGTCAGAAATTGCCACCAGAAACATTCGTTGCCCGGTGCCGAGGTCACTTACCGGCAAGTTATTCGTTTTAAGCAATGCCACGATGGCCTCCACATCTTCCTCGCAAGCCATTGCGTAGCTTATAGTGCTTTCCGGAATGTACAACTCAGGAACAATCGGAATACCTTCCGGCTCATCAATGCTTGTCGAATTTCCTCCGCATGAGAACTGCACTTTTATCAGGCTGTTTTTAGATAACTCGGTGTATTCTTCGAGCATGGATTTTTTTGATTCGTCTTTATCCATAATGACATTTTTTGAAATTAATTCAACCTTAAATTTTTTCTCCGGAAATAGTGATGCTGAAAATGCCAATTTCTTTGTTTTTGAATTGTAAGATTTCTTTGTCGGTCAAATATTCTTTGAGAATCTCAACCGGTATTACAATTTCCTTTTGCTTGTGTATTTCAATTTTTTGAAAACCCTGTTCGCGGATAATACCTACATATTTGTCCATGTCTATTGCTCCTGACACACAACCCGCATACATTTCTGCATCTTGTTGCAGTTTTTCCGGTAATTCGCCTTTTACCACCACGTCCGACACGCAGAAATGTCCACCCGGTTTCAAAACACGCATTACTTCCGAAAAGGCTTTGGTTTTATCCGGTACCAGATTCAATACGCAATTGGAAACAATCACATCGAACTGATTGTCCGCCAACGGCATCGCTTCGATGTCTCCCTTCACAAATTCTACGTTTGTGAAGCCAAGTTTGGCGTTATTTGCACGGGCTTTTTCCAGCATGGCATCGGTGAAATCAACCCCCGTAACTCTACCCGTTTCACCCACAATAGCACGTGCCACAAAGCAATCATTTCCGGCACCACTACCCAAATCAAGCACCGAATTGCCTTCTTTTATTGTTGCAAACTGTGTCGGAATGCCACATCCCAAACCCAAATCGGCTTCGGGGTTATAGCCTTTTTCCTGATTATAATTTTCTGCAAAAACTGCATAATCTACAGTGCAACAGCTACTCCCAACCCCGCAGCACGAAGTTTCGTTCTTTAACTTCGACTGTTTGGCTATTTCGCCATATTTTTCCTGAACAACGAATTTTAAATCTTCTGCCTTCATAATTTTCTAATTTAAATGTTTATACCCATCTTTTTCAAAATAAACAGCATCACAAAATAGCCTACCACCATAATTGTTAGCGAAATACCCAACGAAATCCAGAAATCTACATTCTTTTTCAGTAAAATAGGAAAAAAAATAAAGAAAATAAGCGATGGAATGACTAACCAGAAAATCCCTTGCGACAATTCTGCAATTTTAGCTGAATCTTTTGTGTCAATATACAGCCAGATAAAAGCCAGTAGCGAAACAATCGGAACCGATGCAAGTATACTGCCAACGGTTGTGCTCCGTTTGGAAATTTCTGAAATAGCCACAATGGTTACCGATGAGAGTAACACCTTGATTATGTAGTAAATCATATTTTATTTTCCTTTTATGTTTTCCAGATAGAAATTGTAAAATCCTTCTTTAATTTCGTCGCGTACACGAATAAATTCACTCCAGATAAACTCGTCGGTACCAACTGCATGGCTAGGGTCGTCAAAGCCTATGTGCAAGCGATGTTTCACTTTGCCGATAAATGCCGGGCAGCTTTCATTGGCGCCGCCACAAACGGTGATTACATAATCCCATTCCTCGCCGAGATATTTTTCGACAGAATCTGAGGTGTGATGACTAATATCAATGCCGGCTTCTGCCATGGCTTTTACTGCTTTGGCATTGAGTTTTCCGTTTGCTTCGGTTCCGGCCGAGCATACTGTGATATTTTTATCAAACGACTGTAAAAAACCATGGGCCATTTGGCTGCGGCAACTATTTCCTGTACAAAGAATTAAAACTTTCATATTTCTTTTATTTACAATTTGTTTTACAATTTATTTCTACTGATTCAATCTTGTCAAAGAATGCATCAAACAACGCTTTATGCTTTGAGATTGTTGAATTGCACAAACAATAATTAATCTTTAGTCCATCAATTTCGCCATGAATCAATCCCATGTCACGCAATTCTTTCAGGTGTTGCGACACGGTGGTTCGGCTCAATGGCAGCTTGTCCGAAATATCACCCGAAATACAGGTTTTCGTTTCGGCTAAATACTTCAAAATGGCCAGACGGGCCGGATGCGAAATTACTTTGGCGAACTCGGCCAACTCTTGTAGCTCTTTTTCAAAGACTTCCGGTTTTCTCATAGCTGCTGTGTTTTATGTCGCAAACATACGACATAGTTTCTGAAAATAAAAATATTTCATGTTAAATTTCTGTTGCATTCCTGATAGCTGTCATTACATGATCCAGTTAAACAGAAATCCGACAATCATAATTCCGCCACCAACAACAGCTATAAAAGTCAATATAAGTGGTAGCTTCAGTACTTTCCGGAGAATAATCATTTCGGGTAGCGATAAGGCAATAACCGACATCATAAATGCCAATGCGGTGCCAAGTGATGCTCCTTTTTCAATTAAAACCGAAACGATAGGAACAATTCCGGCTGCATTAGAGTATAACGGAATACCAATGAGAACCGAAAGCGGAACAGAATACCAGGCAGATTTACCCATGAGCGAAGCCATAAATTCTTCGGGCACATAGCCGTGCGCACCTGCGCCCACTAAAATTCCTAAAGCCACATATAACCAGACTTTGCCCACAATTTCTTTTACAGCAGTATAGCCCATTGTAACTCGTTGCGAAAAGGCGATTATCTCTTCATCTGATTCCCCTTCACCAAGTTTAGTTGCATAAACCCAGTCTTCCACCCATTTTTCAAGTTTCAGTTTGCCGATAATCCAACCGGCCACAATGGCAATAGTCAGCCCTGTACCAATATAAATGGCAGCTACTTTCCACCCAAACATACCATAGAGCAGGATGATTGCCACTTCGTTAATCATGGGTGCTGCTATCAGAAACGAAAAAGTGACACCAAGCGGCACGCCCGATTCTACAAATCCAAGAAACAACGGAATAGCCGAGCAGGAGCAAAAAGGCGTTACAATTCCAAGTCCGGCTGCCATCACGTTTCCGGTAAATGTTTTCTTCCCTTCCAGTGCTTTGCGGGTACGTTCGGCAGTGAAATAGCTGCGCAGAATTCCTACAAAGAAAATAATCAGTACCAATAACATTAGTACCTTCGGAAATTCGAAAATAAAGAATCGCATGGATTCTGTAAGGCGATCGCCTTTTGTCATTCCTAAAACCAGATCTACAAACCAGTCTGTTAAAGGTTGCAGGTTTGTGTAAACTACATACCAAACAGGTATCAATATCAGGGGAATGATAATATTTTTATTCAACTTCATGCTATAAATAATTGCGTTTCTTGTGTTTGTGTAAAAAAGGATTAGTCACAGCAGCAACATGAACCCGTTGATTTGGGTTTATTCTTTTTTAGTATTGCAAATATTTCCATGGAACAACATACTCCCGAAGGATTCATCTCTTTGCATTGATTTCCAGTGCCGGCTCCTGTAATTTCCTGAATTTCCTTAAATGTTTTTGCGCCATCCAAAATCGCTTTTTCAATTTCGCTTCTGGTTACTTGTTTGCAATAGCATATTATTTCAGTCATAAATGCAATGTTTTAAACAACAATAGTTCGTTATTCTTTTAAATAAACTGCTGATAACCAGCAAAATAGTTTGATTTTTATTTGTTTAAGTCATTGGAAATCAGTATCTTTATAGACACTTCACCTTCTATTTAGATATGATTTCCA
>Ga0208789_1001125_pt1 | contig 17000 bp, 19 predicted proteins | sample Methanotroph_Enr_FD_187368 | JGI IMG/M metagenome (GOLD analysis project Ga0208789, IMG submission 187368) | Enriched soil microbial communities from Old Woman Creek wetland in Ohio, USA - Methanotroph_Enrichment_5 (SPAdes) (version 2) | ecosystem: Environmental > Terrestrial > Soil > Wetlands...
CAGCTCGACCTGGACGGAAAAACGCCCCTGGCCTCCCTTCCGCCGGTCTGGGGCTACACATCGGACCCCATCTGGGGGAAGATCGCCGGCCTTCCCGACGCGCCCTTCCTGCTGTCTGCGGCCCCCGTGAGTGCGCCGGATACCCTCGCGGGCCCGGACATCGTCCACCGGTTCTACCAGAACCAGATGCAGATCAACGGGGGCGCCAACAACATGTTCGCGGCGTACTCCAACCGGGGCGGCCTCGTCATGGGCTACTACGACGGATCCTCCCTGCCCGTGTACAAGCTCGCCCAGCAGTACACCCTCTGCGACAACTTCTTCATGGGCGCCTTCGGCGGGTCCTTCCTGAACCACCAGTTCCTCATCGCGGCGGCTGCCCCGCAGTACCCCAACGCCCCCGCCTCGATCAAGGCCGTGCTGGACGCCAACGGCAACCTGGTCCTGGCCCCGACCTCCCCGGCCAGCGTGCAGACCGGCAAGGTGGCCTTCCAGCAGGACGGGACGGTCTCCCCGGACGGCTATGCGGTGAACACCATCCTCCCGCCCTACCAGCCCAGCGCCGCCCCAGCCGCCCCGGGCCAGGACTACCGCCTGGCGAACCCCGCGGGGGACACCTACGAGGGATCCGCGGTCCTCCCGCCCATCACCAACATCACCACCATCGGCGACACCCTCACGGCCAAGGGCATCGACTGGAAGTGGTACGCCGGCCTCTGGAACGCAGCCCTGCAGGAGGGCCTGACGGTCACCAACAGCCAGAACTACAAGATCATCTGGACGGAGAACCCCGGGCAGCCCGACTTCGAGCCCCACCACCAGCCTTTCAACTACTACGCCCGCTTCGATCCCACCACCGCCAAGGGCGCCGCCGAGCGTGCGGCCCACCTCAAGGACTTCAACGCCGATATGCTCTCGGACATCTCCAACGGGACCCTGCCTCCGGTGAGCTTCTACAAGCCCGAGGGCGACGTGAACTACCACCCGGGCTACGCGGACATCGCCTCCTCCGACGCCGCCATCGCCGCCCTCGTCGCCAAGCTGCAGGCCAGCCCCCAGTGGCCCCACATGGCCATCATCATCACCTACGACGAGAACGGCGGGTATTGGGATCACGTGGCCCCACCGAAGGGCGACCGCTGGGGGCCCGGTTCCCGCGTGCCCGCCATCATCATCTCGCCCTACGCGAAGGCGGGCTACGTGGACCACACCCAGTACGACACCACGTCGATCCTGAAGTTCATCACCCGCCGCTTCAGCCTGACGCCCCTTCCGGGGGTCCGGGCTGGCGCCGGCGACCTGACCAACGCCTTCGACTTCACCAAGCCCTGATTCCGGATCCAGGGGCCCGCATGGAAAGGGCTGCCCCGCGGGGCAGCCCTTTCCGTTCAGAAGCACCAGGGAAACTACTTCCCCGTGAACTCCATGGGCAGCGGGAAGACGATGGTGCTGTTCTTCTCCACGGCGATCTCGGTGAGGGTCTGCAGGTAGCGCATCTGGATGGCGGTGGGGTTCTCGCTGATCTTGTTGGCCGCCTCCAGCAGCTGCTGGCTGGCCATCAGCTCGCCCTCGGCGGCGATGATCTTCGCCCGCTTCTCGCGCTCGGCCTCGGCCTGCTTGCCCATGGCGCGCTGGATCTGCTCGGGCAGGTCCACGCTCTTCAGCTCCACGGCGGACACCTGGATGCCCCAGGGCTCGGTGGACTGGTCGATGATCTCCTGCAGGCGCTTGCTGAGCTTCTCCCGGTCGGCCAGCAGCTCGTCCAGGGTGACCTCGCCGAGGACGCTGCGCAGCGTTGTCTGGGCGATCTGGCTGGTGGCGTAGTAGTAGTTCTCCACGCCGATGATGGCCTGCATGGGCTCCAGCACCTTGAAGTAGACGACGGCACTGACCTTCAGGCTGACGTTGTCGCGGGTGATGATGTCCTGGCTGGGCACGTCCATCACCACGGTGCGCAGGCTCACGACCACCGCCTTGTCGAAGGGGCGGAAGATGAAGATGAGGCCCGGTCCCTTGGTGGCGTTGAGGGCCTTGCCCAGGCGGAAGATCACCGCCCGTTCGTACTGGTTCACCACCTTGAGGCAGCTGAGCAGCCAGACGATGACGACGAGGGCGGCCGGGCCGAAGCAGCCGAGAGAGGCGAAGAGCGCGTCCATGGGGACCTCTGGAGATGTGGAGGCCTATCTTCGCACGAAGGGGTTGCCCGCGGCCTCTTCCCCCAGGACCGTCGCCGGCCCATGACCGGGAATGACCAGGGTGGCGTCCTCCAGGACGTAGAGCTCCCGCCGGATACTCTGTTCCAGCAGGTCCCAGTTTCCGCCCCAGAGGTCCGTCCGGCCCACGCCACCCCGGAAGAGCGTGTCCCCGGCCAGGAGCACCTGACCCTGCTCGAAGGCGCCGTGGAAGCAGCAGGAACCGGGCGTGTGGCCCGGCGTGTGGAGCGTGGCCAGGTCCAGGTGCCGGTCCCCGGCGTTCAGGGCGGCCATGTCGGGCTGGGGAATGGCCGGCATGCCGAACATCCCCGTCTGCTGGGCCAGCGCCTCGATGAGGAACCCGTCGTCCCCGTGGAGGTGGGCCGGGACCTGCCAGAGGTCCTGGAGTTCCTTCGTGGCCCCCACGTGGTCGAAGTGGGCGTGGGTATGCAGCAGGGCCATGACCTTGAAGCCCAGCGCCTCGACCCGCCGGCGGATCTTCGGGCCGTCCCCGCCGGGATCCACCACCACCCCGCGACCCGTCTGTGGATCCCACAGCAGGGAGCAGTTGCAGCCCAGGGGGCCCACGGGAAAGGTCTCGAGCTTCAGCATGGTTCCAGTGTGGCAACGTGGGGCCAGGCAGCCTACCAGGCGATGCGGAAGCAGCAGGCCCGGGCCCCATCTTCCCGGCAGCCCGTGCCCGGAGCATGTTCCAGTCGGGGGAGGGCCCCGGAAGACGCATGCCGGGCGAGGAGGATCTCGAGGATCCCCTGGTCGAAGGCGCAGCCGTAGGGGTTGTCGCAGTAGATCTCCATCTGCCTCGGCCCGACCGGCCGGCAGGTGTACTGGCCGATCCGGCCACCCCGGTGGTTCACCTGGTAGGCCACGTCCAGGGTGAGGAGCGCCCGTTCCAGGGAATCGACCTCCGGTGGGAAGCGGGCCGTGACGGGCACGGCCCTGCCGGCAGACCGAAGGGCTTCGGTCCCCCATCGCTTGGCCGACTCGTCCAGCACCGTCAGAATGGCCTGCTGGGGATACCAGTCCCCGGGTTGGGGATCCAGGACCCCGGCCTTCGCCAGGATCGTCACGATCTCCTCCCGGGGGGCTCCGGCGACTTCCAGACCACTCAGAATGCCCAGGAGGGTTCTTCCGGAGATCTCGGCATGGGTCGAAAGCGCTTTGAACTGGGGCATCCAGAGCCTGCAGAGGGTCCACGACCAACCTTCAAGGTCCTGGTCCGACCAGTCTAATCGCGGATCAGTCATAAAAGACCTAGGAATCCAATGCCCATCCGATCAAATGTTTCCAAGTCCTCCGCCCTGGCCCGCAAGCTGGCGGACCTGCCGTTGCGACCGGGCTGCTACCTCTACCGCGACCAGAAGGGGAACCTGCTCTACATCGGCAAGGCCAAGGTCCTGCGGAACCGGGTGAAGTCGTACTTCCAGAACAAGCACCAGGACGCCAAGACGCGACGGCTGGTGGCCCGCATCTGGGACCTGGAGTTCATCGTCTGCGAGACGGAGCTCGAAGCGCTGGTGCTGGAGAACAACCTCATCAACGAGCACCTGCCGCCCTTCAACATCCTGCTCCGCGACGACAAGAGCTATCCCTACGTGAAGCTCACCTGGAAGGAGGCCTTCCCCAAGGTGTTCGTCACGCGGAAAGTGCGGAAGGACGGCGGCCTCTACTACGGCCCCTTCTTCCCCGCCAGTACCGCCTACCGCACGGCGGAGCTGGTCTACCGCTTCTTCCAGATCCGCGATTGCGACATCGAGATCGACGGCAAGCGGGGCCGGGCCTGCCTCAAGTACCAGCTCCACCGCTGCACGGCCCCGTGCATCGCCGCCGTGGACCAGACCACCTACCGGGAGCAGGCCAAGGAGGCGCGGCTCTTCCTGGAGGGCAAGCGGGACGAGCTGAAGGCGCGGCTGGAGGCCGCCATGTGGCAGGCCGCCGAGGCCGCGGCCTTCGAGCGGGCCGCCCAGCACCGGGATGCGCTGCAGCAGGTGGACGCCTGGTTCACCCGCCAGAAGGCCGCCAGCCCCAACCTGGAGGACATGGACGTCTATGGCAGTGCCGTGCTGGATGGCCGGGCCTGCGTGCACCGGCTGATGCTGCGCGACGGCCGGATGATGGGCCGCCAGGAGCACGTGCTGGACGAGGTGGAGGCCTTCGACGGCGCGGTGCTGGCGGAGGTGCTCCAGCGCGTGTACAGCGCCGATGCCGTGCCCGGCCGCATCCTGGTGGAGGTCGAGCCCGAGGACGCCGAGCTGCTCCGGGACTGGCTGGCCGGGATGCGCGGAAGCCGGCCCCAGATCCACGTCCCGAAGAAGGGCGAAAAGGTGGATCTGCTGGCCATGGCCCAGGAGAACGCCCGGCTGGCCCTGGAACGGAAGTTCGAGCCGGCGCGACTCAGCGAGGCCGTGCTGGAGGGCCTGCAGGCCTTCCTGGGCCTCAGCCATCTGCCCCGCCGCATCGAGTGCTTCGACATCAGCCACGGCCAGGGCCGCGAGGTGGTGGCCAGCTGCGTGGTGTTCAGCGAGGGGGCGCCCGACAAGGCCCGCTACCGCCGCTTCAAGATGACCAACGAGCAGAACGACGACTTCGCCAACATGTTCGAGGCCGTCACGCGCCGCTACCGGCGGATGAAAGAGGAGGAGCAGGAGTTCCCGGACCTGGTGCTCATCGACGGCGGCCTGGGGCAGCTCCACGCGGCGGAAGGTGCCCTGAAGGAACTGGGCCTGGAGCAGCTGGAACTGGGCTCCCTGGCCAAGAAGGAGGAACTGGTCTTCCGGCCCGGGTCCAGCGAGCCCTTGCGCATCCCCAAGTCGTCGCCGGTGCTCCAGCTGCTCCAGCGCATCCGGGACGAGGCCCACCGCTTCGCCATCACCTACCACCGCGCCCTGCGGGCCAAGCGCACCCTCCAGACGGAACTCACGCAGATCCCGGGCATCGGGCCTGCCACCGCGAAGAAGCTGCTGCAGGCCTTCGGCAGCGCGACCCGGGTGCGGGAGGCCAGTGAGCCGGAGCTGTCTGAGGTGGCTGGACGGACTGCCGCCGCGCGCATCGAGTCATGGAGACAGTCTCAGTCGCCTCAAAACCCTTGAGTCCATGGATCTTGACGTCAATTGGATTCCCCTCAACCGGCGGACTCGGCGAATCCTCTGACAGGGTGTGCGGACGATTCCGCACCCCCACCAGGAGGCACCCATGAAGACCTCGATCTGGTTGGCCGCGACCCTCGGCACGGCCCTCGCCCTCACGGCCCAGACGGCACAGAAGGATCAGACCCGGACCCGCGCCCAGGACCAGTCGCGGGACCAGGCCCAGACGCAAACCCAGACCCGCACCCGCGACCAGGCGGGATCCCAGGACCGGCTCCGCAAGAGGGATGGAAGCTGCGGTCAGGCGACTGGCGCAGGCCAGCGCCTGGGCCAGTCCCGCGGACGGAGCGGCCGGGGGCGCTAGGCTGAACAGGATTTCCACGCCTCGCTGATCCGGAGTTCCGATGCTGAAGCGGCTCGCCCTGCTCGTGATCACGCCCCTCTGCCTGTCGGCCCAGGAAGACCCCTTCTTCCTCGAACCACCGACACTCGCGACGACCACCCGGGTGTCGGTGGGTGGCTATGACCAGGCCTTCTCCGACGGCTACGGCCGCTGGAGGGGCTGGACCCTGGAAGGCACCATCTACCCCACCACCGGCGGGCCCTGGGAACTCGCCGCGGTGGGGTTCGACCGGCCCGAAGGCAAGGGCACCTTGTTCGCCGCAGGGAAGTACCTGCTCCTCGGCGAGGCCTCCTCGGTCTACCTGGGCTTCAGCGGCGGCACCAACACGGACATCCTGCCGAAGGGCCGGGTCGACGTGGACTTCCACCTGCATATCGCCGGCGGCTGGAAGTTCGACCTGGCTGGGGCCGTCAGCCGCTACGCCGATGACCAGGAAGTCCAGATGCTCCGGGCCGGTCCGGCCTTCCAGGGCCCGTCATGGAGCGCCTCGGCCTGGATCCAGCGGCTCCAGTACGAGCCTTACGGCAGTTCGGATACAGGCTGCATCCTGAACTTGAGGCTGGGCGGAAACGATTTCGCCATGTGGCACAACCTGCGCCTGGCCTGGGGACGGGGCATCATCGAAAGCACTGCCTCCGGGGGCGGGCTGGCCTCCATGACCACCCCCACGATGGGCGGCTCAGGCGCCGGATCCGGCGGACGCTTCGGGCGGGGCGGGACCGGCTCCACGACCACCTCCACGGTCACCTACCTCGCAGGATCCCTCCCCCAGGAGCGCCTGGCCAGCCTCACGGGGCACTGGCCCCTCAGCAGCACTTTCGCCGTGAAGGCCGAGGCTACCTGGGGCGAGAAAATCTCCACCTACCATTTCTGGGGGGGCAGCCTGCAGCTGGTGGTCACCTTCTGAGGACAGATCCCTATTTCGCCTCACCGCCCTGCAGCTTGGACAGCTCCTCGCGGGCCGCGTCACTGCCCTTCTCGGCGGCCTGTTTGTACCAGTAGAGGCCCTTCTCGCGGTCCTGGGGCACGTTCAGCCCATAGTAGTACATGACGCCGAGCATCCTCATGGCGTGGGCATCTCCGGTCTTGGCCTGGTCGATGTAGGCCTGCACCCCCAGCGGAAGGTTCTCCGAGGCGGAAGGGGCGGAGGTTGCGGGGCCCGGGGCCGGAGGCGCGTTCCTGAAGAAGGCCAGGTAGGCCCCGACTCCCGCCGCCGCCACGAGGACCACGGCGGCCGGGACCTTCCAGGCCAGGCCGCGCGAATGGGCCTTTTCGCGCTGAATCGAGGACTCCGGGGTGCTTCGGCCCGGGCTTTCCATCACGGGGGGCTGCAGGTCCAGCTTGACGGTGCTGCGGGGATCCTGCGATTCCCCGACGCGCAGCTTCTGGGTGGCGTCCGGGGAGGGAGCCGGCTCCGGGGGGATGGGCGCTTGGGGCTCGGTCATGGGGATTCCTCAGGAGGCGTACAGCATAGACCAGCCGTCGCTCGGCTCAACCCATGCGCTGGAGACGGACGATGACTTCCTCGTACTTCAACCACTCATCGAAGGCCCACAGCCTCGCTTGTTCCTCCCAGGCGCTCACCAGGCGCTCGGCAGGGGGAAGCTCCGGCCGCCAGACAGGTTCCGGGGCGCCGCTCTCCTCGCGACAGACGAGACTGGCAAGGTCCGGGAGCTTCAACTGCTCGCAGTGGCGGCTGATGACCTGGAGCGGCTCCCCCAGGGCGTGGGGCGGGTGACCCACGGCCTTTCCCAGTTCGGACGGGGTGAGCGGACGGCGCCGTTCCCGGGCCTGGGTCACCAGGAGGCGGACGAGTTCGGGGGCGAGGTGGGGGGCGCTCATGGGGTCTCCTCCTTCAGGGCCCGGACCCAGATATCCAGGCCCGGCACGAAGAACAGGAACATCGCCGGCGTGAGGAACAGGAAGGCAAGTACGTGCCGGAAAGCGTTCCAGCCCACCAGCACCCAGTACAGGGCTCCCCACAGGGCACTGGTTCCCGCCAGGACCGCGTACAGGAGGGTCTCGCGCACCAGGATCCGGGGGCGCTCCGCCGGGGCCTGGGTCCGGAAGGCCTTCAGCACCTGGCCCCTCCGCCAGGCCACCCAGGCCGCAACCAGGAACACCAGGCCCGTGAAGGTGTAGCCCACCTGTTGATAGACGCCTTCCACTGGATAGGTCCCCGGCGGGAGGAAGCCCTCTTCTGCCAGGCCGAGGAGGAGCAGCGGGAGGAGCAGGCAGAATGACAGTCCGATGGTCCAGATCCTCCGGTGGGTGGAGCGCAGATCCTCGGATATCTCAGCCATGGGCTCCTTCTTCAAGGACCGCCAACCAGGCCTGCAGTCCCGGTACCAGGATGAGGTATCCGGCCGGTGGCACCAGGAAAAGGATGAACGCGAAGGGGGCGGCACCGGGTCCTGCCAGGATCCCCGCCACCAACCCGAAGATGGCCACGGATTCGAGCAGGGCGCAGGTCACCACCGTGGCCTGCCGCGAGACCACCACGGCCTGGACGAGGGTCGGCTCGCGGCGCAGGCGGGCCTGGAACAGGGGACCCAGCAGGAAGGTGGCGCCCAGGCAGCCCACCGACAGGAAGACCGCCCCCAGGAGGGCGGGGTGGGTCCAGGGGACGCCCATCCGGAGGCCCTGGGACAGGTCCTCCTTCAGCACGGCCACCACAAAGACGACGGCATACAGCAGCGGCGCCGCGAAACACAGGGCCCAGGCGAGGATGCGGGTCACCAGCCAGGCCTGCTCGAACTGGCGTCGGTCATCGGGGCTCAGGGACGGCATGGCCACCTCCGGAAGGATCAGGCGGCCTCGGCAGCCTTCACGCGGATTTCCCCGAACACTTCGCCCTGCACCAGGGCGATCCGCCCGGTACGGACCAGTTCCAGCAGGGCGAGGAAGGTGAGCACCAGTTCCTCGCGGGTCCGCACCCGCCCGAGGAGGCCTTGGAAGGGCTTCCAGAGACCGTCCTGCAGTTCGGTCAGCACCTCCATGACGCGCTGCTCCAGCGTCTTGGGCTGGGTGCGCACCTCCACGGGCGGCGGTGGCAGCAGCCGCTTCAGGGCCTCACGGTAGGCCCCCAGAAGGTCGAAGAGGGTGGCGCGGATGGGTTCGTCCTCCACCCGGCGGTGATCCTCCAGATCCAGGCCCGGCGCGAAGGCGATCTTCTGCCAGTCGGACTCGCGCTCCGAGAGCACCTGGGCCGCGGCCTTCACCTGCTGGTAGTCCAGCAGCCGCTGGACCAGCTCTTCGCGAGGATCCTCCTCGCCCGTCTCCGCTGGCGGCCGGGGGAGCATGAGCCGCGACTTGATCTGAAGCAACTGGGCGGCCATGGCCACGAACTCAGCGGCGATCTCCAGGTTCAGCTCCTCCATGAGCTTCAGGTAATCCATGTACTGCCGGGTCACTTCGGCCATGGGCAGGTCCAGGATCTCCAGCTTCTGTTCCCGGATGAGGTGCAGCAGCAGATCCAGGGGCCCGTCGAAGGCTGCCAGGTGCAGGGGCAGATCCTTGAACTTGGTCTCGAAGCCCTTGGGGGGCTCGAAGGTCCGCGGAGCCTCCGCGACGGGCGCAGCCTCGGCCAGGGATTCAGGCACTTCCTGCGGGGTGTCGGTCATGGCTCCATTCTAGCCCCGACCAAGGCCCCCGGCACCGGCGCGGGGAAAGACAAATAAGACCACCAATAAAAACAGATGCACACCGATAAAACACGAATGGCCCTATTCACGCTGTTATCTGCGTCCATCCGCGTTCACCTGTGGGTAATTCATTGTTTTTATTTATTTCAATATCGGCACATACAGGAGCCTCACCCCTGGCCGGCCCTCCGATCGGTGGTCAATGGGTCGCCATCCGCCACAATGGAGGGCTATGGCGCGTCCTCCCGTTCTCCCCGGCCCCCGTCCCGACTGGCTGAAGATCCGCGTGCCCGCTCCCGAGGTGGTGGCGGAGGTGGAAGGTCTCATCCGGGAGCAGCGGCTGGTGACCGTCTGCGAGGAGGCCCGCTGTCCGAACCTGCACGAGTGCTGGGGCGTCCACCGCACCGCCACCTTCATGCTGATGGGCGAGGTCTGCACCCGGCACTGCGGGTTCTGCAATGTGGGCAAGGGCCGCCCGGGTGACCTCGACCCCGGAGAACCCCAGCGCGTGGCCGAGGCCGTGGCCCGGCTGGGCCTGAAGTTCGCCGTGGTCACCTCCGTGAACCGGGACGACCTGCCGGACGGCGGGGCGGCCCACTTCGCGGAGACCATCCGGTGGATCCGGTCCCTGTCACCCACCTGCGGGATCGAGGTGCTGATCCCCGATTTCCGGGGCAGCGAGTCGGCCCTTGAAACGGTGCTGGAGGCCGAACCCGAGGTGCTGAACCACAACGTGGAGACGGTGCCCCACCTCTACAGGCGCGTCCGTCCCGATGCTGACTACCGGCAGAGCCTCGCAGTCCTGCGCCGTGCCGCGGACTGGCGGGAGGTCCATGCCCCCGGGATGCGGGTGAAGAGCGGGATCATGGTGGGCCTGGGCGAGACGCCGAAGCAGGTGCTGGAGCTGATGACCGACTGGCGGCAGAGCCGCGTAGACATCGCCACCATCGGCCAGTACCTGCCACCCTCGGCGCTGCACCTGCCCCTGCATCGCTACGTGGAGCCCGCCGAATTCGATATGTTCCGACTCAAGGGTCTGGAGATGGGCTTCCAGCGAGTCGAGTCCGGCCCGCTGGTGCGTTCCAGCTACCACGCCAAGGAGAGCTACGGGGGCTGAATCCCTTCAGCCCCCGCCGCCGGCGCCTTCACGCGTGGGCGTGCTCGCTGCCGGCCAGGAAGGCCTGTTCAAACGCAGTCCAGTCGAGGGTTCCGGCCCCGGCGGTCTGGGCCTGAGCCGCCCGAAGCCGAGTGATCTCCTCCTGGTACCAGGCCACCACGGGCTCGCCGATCCGGAGAGCCGGGAGTTCCCCCGCCAGATTGCTGGGCTCGATCAGGCATAGCCAGCCCCGGTCGTAGGGGCTCTCCACGATGGCTTCGGGGGTGGCACGCAATCCGGCATTGTCGTGGGAGACCCGGCCGCTGAGGGGCGCCGCGAGGTGGACCAGGCCCGAAGGGCCCTTGAGTGTCACCAGGGGATCGCCGGCCCGGACGGTCTTCCCGCGTTCGGGCAGAACGACTTCGGTGACGCTGCCCAGGGCCTTTCGGATGAAGTCGTCGATGCCCACCCGGACCTGGCCTTCCGGCTCGATCCGGACCCAGGCGTGGCCCGGGGAGATGAAGGCCCCGCCCGGCACGCAGTACTCGCTGGCCGGCATGACTTCCGCCATCTCGGGAGAGACCACCCGAACGCTGGGCTGACGCTGGGCCTCGATGCGAGCCTCCCGCTTGATGAGCAGCTTCCGGGCGAACTCCGAAAGCTCGTCGGCGGTGAAGGGCTTCTGGACGTACTCGCAGGCGCCGTGCTGCAGCGTCTGGACGGCGGTCTCGATGCTGCCGTAGCCCGTGATCACGACCACATCCACGTCCGGCCGGAGGTGCTTCACGGCCTTCACCACCTCGACACCATCCATGTCTGGCATCTTCAGGTCCGTGAAGACGAAGTCGTAGTCGTTGCGCTGAACGAGCCCCAGCGCTTCAGGGCCGGTCTCCACAGTGTCGACACTGTAGCCCTCCAGCACCAGGATGCGGCGGAAGGAGTCGAGCACCACAGCCTCGTCATCCACAGCCAGGATGCGGGCTTTGGGGTTCGGGACCGCCACGCGCTTGAGGCTCTTGGCCTCATGGGTGAAGTCCAGCCGGATCGAGGTCTTCAGGACCTCTTCCCGGGCGAGACGTTCCCGCCTCTCACGCTGCCGGCGGAGACTCGTCCGCACCAGGAGATCGATGCCAACGAAGGCCAGGAACATCAGAAGGATGAGAAGGGCGGTCATGGGACCTCCTTAGGTGGATGGGTGGGAATCGGTCTTGAGATCCTGGGGATCGGGGGCCACGGGGATGCGGACCGTGAATCGCGCACCCTGGCCCGGCTGGCTCTGCACGTCGATGCGGCCGCCATGGGCCTCCACCAGGCCCCAGGTCACCGCGAGGCCGAGCCCGGTCCCGCGGTTGCCCTTGGTGGAGAAGAAGGGCTCGAAGAGGTGGGGCAGATCCTCGGGGGGGATGCCGCAGCCATCATCCTGGACCGTAAGCTCGACGGCAGGACGGGGCTCGCTGGCGAGGCTCTGACCCGGTTCCGGTTCGGGCTCGGCGGAAGGTGGCATCGTTGCCGTCCGCGTGGAGACGGCAATGGTCCCGCCCCCTTCGCCAATGGCGTCCGCCGCATTCAGGAGGAGGTTCACGACGACCTGCTGGATCTGGTTGGCGTCGGCATGAGCCGTCGGCAGGTCCTCGGCCAGGTCCAGGGAGAGGCTCACGTGGCGGAGGCTCAGCTGGGACATCACGACCGCGACCGCCCGGCGGGCCACTTCGTTCAAGTCCGTGGGCTTCCGCATGGGCTGGGCGGGCCGGGCGAAATCCAGCAGGCCCCGGATGATGCCGCGGCAGCGCACGGTCTCCCGCACGATCACGTCCAGATCTTCCGCCGCGGCCGTGTCCGCATCGAACCGCTTCCGGAGGAGGGACGCATAGCTGAGCACGCCCGTCAGAGGATTGTTGATCTCGTGCGCGATTCCCGCTGCCAGGCGGCCGACGGAGGCGAGCTTGTCGGCCAGGGCCAGCTGGCGCTGGGTTTCCGAGAGGCGATCGACCATGGCATTGAAGGCCTTCGCCAGTTCCCCCAGTTCATGCCGGCCGACGAAGGGTATGGGGATCGAGAGGTCCCCCTCCCCCACCCGGCGGGTTCCTGCCACCAGGGCAGCCACGGGGCGGACCACCAGACGCCGGTTGAGCCACCAGAGGATGAGGCTGCCGGTCAGGATGGCGGCCAGGGCCGCGCCCGCCATCACCGCCCGGCTCCGGGCAATCTCATGGTCCACCTCCGCCAGGGTCACGTTCACGTCGAGCACCCCCAGGAGGCTCTGCCGCGGGCTGTGGGCGTGGCAGTCCGCCGTGGAACAGGAGGGCTCGTTGGGGATCGGATTGATGATCCCCAGCAGCCGGGTCCCGTCAGGGCCCCTGAAGATCCGGGCCCGCTGCTGGATATCCAGATGTTCCAGGGGCCGGCCTTCGGCATGGCAGGCGTAGCAGGCTTCGCCCTTCGGATCCAGGCTGGTGCCGATCTCCTCCCGGTCGGAGGAGAACATGATGCGACCCTCCTTGTTGAAGACCCGGACCTTGCGGATGCCCTCCTGCTGAAGACCGCCGATGGCCCGGATCTGCCGGTGGAGGTTCTCCCGGCGGTTCTCCAGCATGTCGAAGTGCGTGCTGCTCTTGATGGTTTCGCTCAGCTGGTTGGCGCTGCGGGTCCGCTCGAAGAGGAGCTGCGATGCGTGGTCCCGCACGATCACCACCGCCATGCCACCGATCACGAGGGCCGTGGAAAGACCGGCTCCCAGGATCAGGCGTGTACCGATGCGGGTCCGCATGATGCGGCTCCTAGACTCTTTCCGGAAGGCTTCCCGGGATCCTCTCTGGAGGCTTGGGGGCGGATTGGACGGCGCCTTCCGGGAAGATGCTGAAGAAGCGCACCGCGAAGGCGAAGACAGCCATGCCCATGGCCACCAGGGCCAGGGAAACGATGATCTCCATGGCCGATGGGATGTAGCGGACCCCCGCGGCCCGCTCCATGCCCGTGATGCTTACGTTCAGGCGGTTCACCACGAAGCCCAGCACGGCCATGAAGGCGCCTCCCACCAGCCAATTGGGATCGGTTCGAAGCCGCCGGAAGGACATGAGGACCACCGGGAGGATCACGCCGATGGTGAACTCCAGCAGGAACATCCGGCCCTCGTAGCCGAACTCGAGGATCGAGCCGAAGGATCCGTTCCGGTGGATGGCCTGGAGGCGCAGGAGGCCGTAGATGCCCAGGGCCACGACCATGCCGCGGGCCAGAGGTTCCAGCAGATCCATCTCCAGGTGCCGGTGGAAGGCCCGACGGCTGAGGTAGGACTCCAGGATCACCATGCCGATGCCCGCCCCGATGGCCGAGATGAAGAAGTGGAGGGGGAGCATGGGCGAGTACCAGAGCGGGTGGAGCTTGCTCGGCACGATCAGGTAGAGCGACCCCAGCGAGGACTGGTGCAGGGTGGAGAGGATGACGCCCAGGATCACCAGAGGTGTGATGAGGCCGTGGATGAACCGGGCCGGCGCATGCCATCCGAAGCGCTCAAAGACCACCGGTGAGAATTCCACCGCAAGGACCGTGGTGTAGAGCATCACGCACCAGGCCACTTCGAACATCACGGAGTGCGGATTCCAGTAGATGATCGCGTGCCAGATCCGCCAGGGCTGGCCCAGGTCGAAAAGAAGGGCCAGGATCACGAAGGCGTAGCCCAGGAACCCCGTGAGGATCGTGGGTCGCACGATGGGCTCGAACCGCTTGAGGTTGAAGAGATGGACGAAGGCCGTGAGCGTGAAGGCCCCCGCAGCCAGGCCGACACCGCAGAGAAGGTCGAAGCCGATCCACAGGCCCCATGGGAACTGGTCGCTCAGGTGGGTGACGGCCCCGAGGCCCCTGGAGAAACGGAGGAAAGCAACCACACAGAAGGCCACCACCAGGACTGCGAACACAGCGGTCCAGAAGCCCGGGCGGAACCGCCGCTGAGAAAGGTCGAGGGATGAGTTCATGACCGGCCTCCCTTGCCGTTGCGCCCATTGCCGTGGTTCTCGACCTTCGCCACCTCGTCGCGCCGAGCCGTGATCCAGTGGACGCCATAGAGGAAGACCGCCCACACGCCCACGAAGTCAGGGATGTTGGACAGCACCTGCCAGGTCCGCATGGCAGGCGGTTCGCTGGGAAGGTTGGTCTTGAGGCCGAGCTTCTCGAAGGACACACCGGACACCATCAGCACCGACGTCCCCCCGGCCTCCGCGAGACCGTAGACGTGGTTCACGTACTTCTCCGGTTCCTTCCGGATCCGGGTCCGGGCCTCCCAGATCAAGTCCTCCCGCTTCCCGAAGATGGTGGCCTCCACCGGACAGGCCTCGGCACAGGCGGTGGGTTTCCCCTCCTTCACCCGGCCGGCGCAGAGGATGCACTTCCCCACTACGGGCACGGGGCGGTCCCACTGGTACTTCGGGACATCGAAGGGGCAGGCCATCATGCAATAGCGGCACCCCATGCACTTCTCCCCGTCGTAGACCACAGGCCCCTCCGGGGTCTTCTGGAGGGCTCCCACGGGGCAGACCGACACGCAGGTGGGCACTTCGCAATGCATGCAGAGCTTCCGGATGTTCACGCCCTCGCGGGGCTGGACCGTCGTCCACGTATAGGCCGTGGTCACCTCCTCCACCGGCCCCGGCAGCTTGTTCTGCTCCTTGCACGCGGAGCTGCAGGCGCCGCATCCGATGCAGCGCGTGGTGTCAAAGAGAAGGCCCATGCTCATGGGTTCTCCTGCTTCCGTCAACGGACCCCGAGGGCTTTCGGGTCGATCCGCAGGAAGCATCCTCCTCACACGATGCATAGTCAACCCGTGGGTATTCAAAAAGACAACCCACCTATTGGTGTGTTTTATGCAAAAAGCCCCGCAGCTGCGGGGCTTTTTGCTCACTGGAAAAAAAGTGGAATCAGGCCTTCTTGGCCTTGGGGCAGTCAGCCTTCTTGGGGCAATCCTTCTGGCCCTTGCAGGCGGCCTTGTCGCACTTCGAGCAGTCCTTGCAGGCCTGAGGGCAGGCGGCCTTCTTGGGGGCATCCTTGGACGCGTCCTGGGCGAAGGCCACGGAAGCGAAGGCGATCAGGGCCAGGGGGAGGAGGAGCTTCTTCATGGGGATCTCCGCGTAGGGGAGACCAGACTACCGCAGTGGGTAAGGAGGAAACCGTCACAACCGCCTGTCACCGGACCTCCAGGTACACTGCCTCCATGCGTCTGGCTGTCGTGCATCACCACCATGAGGAATGGGTTCCCGCCCTGCAGGCCGCCGAGCCCCGGCTGGAGGTCCGCGGCATGCATCCCCGGGATCTGGACGCGATCGACCCTGCTTGGCTCGGCGGAGCGGAAGGCCTCTTCTGCTGGCGGCTGCCGCAGGGACTCGTGGCCCGCATGCCGTGCTTGCGCTGGGTCCAGAACAGCGGCGCCGGTGTGGACCACCTGCTTGCGAATCCGGAACTGCCACCCCACATCCCCATCTCCCGGGCGGACGGGACCTTCGGGCTGTGGATGGCCCGGTACGTCGCGGGTCACCTGCTCGCCGAGGCCCAGCGCCTGGAACGCAGTGCCGAGGCCCAGCGCGCCGGACGCTGGGATGCCTCAATCCTCCCGGAGGACCTCACGGGCGGGCCCGCACTCGTGCTCGGGTTCGGGCGCATCGGCCGCCAGATCGGCCGCGCGCTCCGGGAACTTGGGCTCGACGTGACCGGCGTGGTGAGGACGCCCCGACCGGATCCCGAATTCCCTCTCGTCGGCCTCTCCGACCTGGTGTCCCGCCTGGGCGCGGCCCGGGTGCTCGTGCTGGCAGCGCCGCTGACATCCGCCACCCGGGGGATCGTGGGTGCGCACCTGCTCGACCGCGGGAACGCCAGGCTCACCCTTTTCAACGTGGGCCGCGGAGAGCTTGTGGATCCGGCCGCCCTGCTCCTGGCTCTCGAGCGCGGAACCATCGGGCGCGCGGTGCTGGACGTCTTCCCTGAGGAGCCCCTGCCCCCGGATTCCCCCCTGTGGCGGCACCCCAAGGTGACCGTGACGCCCCACCACAGCGGACCGAGCACGCCCCGCCAGCTGATCCCGGACATCCTGCCCAATCTGCGCGCCTTCGCGGAGGGACGGCCCATCCCCGGCGTCGTGGACCGCGAGCGCGGCTATTGAAAAGGGCCCGCCGAAGCGGGCCCTTTCGCTGAAGACCGAGGCCTGGGGCCTGGGGCCTTAATACATGTCTTCCATGCCGCCCATGCCGGGGCCCGCGGGGGCCGCGGACTTGGGCTCGGGGATCTCGGTGATGATGGCCTCGGTGGTCAGCATCATGGAGGCCACAGAGGCCGCATTGCGCAGGGCCGACTTGGTGACCTTGGCGGGATCGACCACGCCGAACTTCACCATGTCGCGACCATGTGGGTCGCGAAGCAGGCTCCAGTGGAGCCTGCGAAGCGGGGCCCCACAGAAAGCGAATCACCACCGTCAGAGAAGCGCCCCAAGCGCTCCCCTCCACTGCATCAAAAAAGGCCCCGCTCGCGCGGGGCCTTTCCACAAACCGCGAAGCGGCTGATCAATACATGTCTTCCATGCCG
>Ga0208789_1001127_pt1 | contig 16984 bp, 13 predicted proteins | sample Methanotroph_Enr_FD_187368 | JGI IMG/M metagenome (GOLD analysis project Ga0208789, IMG submission 187368) | Enriched soil microbial communities from Old Woman Creek wetland in Ohio, USA - Methanotroph_Enrichment_5 (SPAdes) (version 2) | ecosystem: Environmental > Terrestrial > Soil > Wetlands...
CCCTTACATCACGCCGGAAGGCTACCAAGCGCTGGAGCTTGAATTAAAGGATCTGTGGGACAAACGCAAAGAAGTCACCCAAGCCTTATCAGCGGCGGCAGCCGAAGGCGACCGTTCTGAAAATGCCGAGTACATCTACCGCAAAAAAGAATTACGCGGCATAGATCGGCGTATCCACTACCTGCAAAAACGCCTGCCCAACCTTAATATCGTATCCCAGCCGCCCGACGACCAGGGCAGAATTTTTTTTAGCGCCTGGGTGACCCTGGAGAATGAAGCAGGCGAAGAACTGACCTACCGCATCGTCGGGGCTGACGAGCTTGATCCCAAAAAACACTACATCAGCCTCGACTCGCCGCTGGCAAGAGCACTGCTTAAAAAAACCTTTGATGATGAAGTCGTCATCAAGAACGAGCTTAAAGAGACCCGCTATTCAATCGTTGATATTAGCTACCGCAAGAGTTGAGACGCTTAACAAAGACACCATATCTGTCTTAAACAAAGAATTAATATTGCAATAAACAGAACACAATATATAATACGCCGGGTATGGAGAGGTGGCTGAGCGGCCGAAAGCGGCGGTCTTGAAAACCGTTGAGGGTTGATCCCCTCCCAGGGTTCGAATCCCTGCTTCTCCGCCATATACACCAAATAACCGGTTGTTTTTTTAAAAGACAACCGGTTTTTTTATGTCTGCTCGCCCCACCTTGCGCGGCGGCTCGTGTTGAATCTCATTGAATAAAATGGCGGCAGCTTCTGCCGATAATCAATAAATTATGCACAAACAAGTATTATTGCTTGCCTGAAATTTAGGCGCAAAAATGACAACAGCCACTAAATTATCAGCATTTATAGCTACCCACGCCCTGCTGAGTTTTTTTCTTTGAAGAGAGATCGATCATGACACATTCTGTATTTTGGTTAACCTTTATAAATCCTGTTGATCCAGCAGTTGACCTGACGACCTTAGAAAAATACGGACGAGTTGAGAAGGTTATCAATGCTTCTGGGGCAGCATGTTACAAATTTGGTTATAAGGAAAACCCAGATTACGATACTTTTGAAGCATTTGAAAAGACGCGAAGAGATTTTACCGTTTATAGCGCCGTAGAAGGTGTTGAGCCTGGGTTACTGCTCAAGAGTTTATACATTGATGGACAATGGCGTGAGCAGGAAGAGATATTAATGGATGATTTTAGTGAAGAGACTGGAGAATTTGAAGAGGTAGAATCCGCAGCAGCAAAAGAAGTTAAAAAACTCCTGGTACTTTTTAAGTCTAAAAGCATAAATCCCTAACTTACCCAAGTTTAAGTAAAAGAGATTCTTCTGACGACCAGGCCGTTTTAAGCCCGGTCTACCCCGCACAAAAGCGATGACCTGAATGGCAACCGGCTCAATATTTCTGAGTCAGGCGGTGCCAGGAAGTAGGCTGCTCGTTTTTGGAGAACTCACTACCCAGCAACAACAATACAGCATCGGTACGCCGGGCAATTTCTTCAAATGAATATAAAAATTCGCAATATTGTAAAAAAACTATCAAATCCTCGCGTTAGAAGGCGATTAAAAATCGGCCTTTCTGTTTACGGTGTTGTGATTATGATTGGCCTGATGTTTAAGCTTGTCTATGATATTGGTTATTTTAACGCGCAGTCGCTTAAAAACGATAAAAACGCCGAGCTGCCTATTACGCATCCAGTGCTGACGATGGAATCCGCTCAGCGTATTGTATCTGGTGCGCTAAAAGAAGATCCTAATAACCCAAAAACAGTTGTGGATCAGATTATTGATAATGATCAGAAACTTTCAACCATTATTATAGAAAACAATAAGCTAAAAAAAATTGCTTGGATTATAGATATGCGTTTGTTTTTTACCGGCGATCTATTCAATGACCAAGGTTATAATTTAACCGAAGGCATTGAGCAGCATCACAATATCAATCGTGATGATCATTGATTGATCGTAACAGGACTAGCGTGGCATTGCTGAGCGCCGCAGGTGTAATAGCTCAAACCTAATCGGCCATTACTGATTTTTTAGAAATGTCTATCAGGTTAAATCTGAACGAACACGCATTAAAGCTCCGCTTGCAACCCAGGTATACCGACACGCTGGATGTGCATCGCGTTGTCGCCTTCTTCATAAACCGGCAGTTTCCCTTCTTTTTGCCAGAGCCTGAAGGCGAGTGCATGGGACAAAACACGGATCGGGTAATCGCGGGGCAGCTGCTGCAAATAAGGCTGTATGGTGACAAAATCGGTTGCCCCGTACTGTTGCATGATAAAGCGAAGGCCGCCGTTGGCCGGGCCGATGTTATAGGCCAACAAGCCTAAAAACAGGTCGCCCCGCATCTCAGCCAGATAGTATTTTAAGGTGGCGGCGGCGATAAACGCATTATGCCGGGGATCGAGCAATGAAGGCTTGCTCACCGCCAGCTGTTTGCCGACCTGCGCCATGACCGCTTTCGGCACCTGGGTGATTTGAAACAGGCCATGCCCGCCATCCAGGCTGTCACGAGGCAAAAAGGAGGATTCGGTCGCGGCGATGCCTTGCAGAAGATTGGCATCCATGCCAAATACCTTGGCCGCCTCCACAATGGCCGGATTATAAGCTTCTGCGCGGTTAACCATTTTCAGCAATTGTGCCGAATCATAGCGCCGGTAAGCGGCATAAACCTGATGAGCCAGCGTAACCCGGCTGGCCTCCTGCTTGCCGCCGACCAGCATGCGAAAGTGGCCGAACGCCTGGGCGAACTGGTTCTGCATCACAAACCAACCCATAATCAGCGCAAAGCTGATAGCCAGAACCGGGGACAATATCGCCGCTTTGCCCTGCAGCCAGCGACGCAGTTTCCACCAGCCAATCAACAGCAGCGCCGCCGCGATTATCAAGCCTAATACGCCGATTGCAAACGGCAATAAACTGCTGAAAAAACGGGTACCGGAAAACCAGCCGGCCGAATAACCCAGCAAAATCATCACAGCAGAAATCGCAGTTACCGCAAGGCCCAACGCCTCAAGACCGATCATCAGCAGTCTATGTTTTAAACTGTGCGCCGGAAGTTTGGGGAGCACTTTTTTTGATACTCTTGGCGCCCTGCGGGGCTTGGGTTTTGTACTGGCTTCCTGTTTGACGCTGGTTTGCTTACGCGGAGTTGCCGGTTTATTCATACGAGCAAACTATTCGATTTCGGTAAGGTGTTATGCACATAAATTCTGAAGGGTTGAAATGATAAGATTATAGCGTGAAAAAAGAATCGTATTTTGGGATTACTGAATCTGCCGCCAGCACAACCGTCTCATTCCTGATCAGCAAGATACCGTAGCCCAGCGCCGAAAAATTCGTCATTCAGCCATCCCTGCCGGAATGACAATGTCCCGCAGACGCTTGTGTATAAAGGCGAACGCCTTACATAAAAACGATAAAAGCTCATTTCCCATGGATAACAAAGATTAGCAGTGGCAAAAAAAGTCATTTTTCCTTAGAATACACGGTTTTGTTAGTCTTTTATGAAATACATCCCTGTATTTCACCCTTCGGGCCAGCCGTTGACTGCTCAAATTCGCTCCAGGCGAATTTGTCGGCGACCATGGTCGGTACAGATATAGCCATTCTTTACACTCTATACGAACAAACTAATCAAACTTGAGAACTATGGAACAACACATTCTTAACCTAGGCATTCCCGGCTTTAACTACTCCGATTTATATGACTCTGCGCGCCTGAAGGATCTGCTGGATGTGTTTGATGCGTCGGTTGAACGCCATGATTCAGAGCTGCACAATGAATTCAAGGCTTACCGCCAGAATCAGGGAGAAGGTTTGTCACCGGAGGCTATTTCCGATCTATTGGTTCGCATGGGGCCTTATGTCGGCCAGTTTGTCGCCAAGATGTTTAATGTTTCCGAACAGCATCAGGCGCAGGGCGCAAAGATCAAGGACGAAATCGACACCATTTTTACTTATAAAAATGAAGTGGTCGATAAGCTGGGTTTCTTTTTTAAAGGCCAGGATGCCAGCGATTGGGCCATTCCTTCTATCCTGAACCGTTTTGACCTGCTGATCGACGCAGGCTTTCCCGAAGCTAATCAGGATGATGACGCAGAACACCGCGTTGCAAGGGTCGGCGCGGCCATCGGGCGACTGTACAGTCATTACAAGCTGGTCGCCAAAGGCAAAGACAGCGATTACGAAAATGCCGATTTGGTCGCAGAGGCTTTGCGCGCCAAACTCGCCGCGCATCAAGAAGCGGCAACCGAATTTAACGACATCATCGGCCTGCAAGACCCTGCCGAATTTATCAACGCGCTGATGGATGTCGTGCTGCGCTGGAGTTTTGTCGCCCAGCAGGATAATGATGTAGTCGCGAATTGGCCGAGCTTCAAGCTCCCGCAAAAACGCGATTTCGACCATTTGGTTGAACATGAGCTGGTCGATCGCGGCGAATTCAAGGCCTGGATGGGCGAGCAGGAACACCGCCGCCGTCGGGACGGTTTTAAACTGACCGACCCGCGTTATAACCAACGCCAGGCATTGTCCGAAGTCAATCACTGCATCTACTGCCACGAGCGCGATACCGATTCCTGCTCCAAAGGCATGCGCAACAAAAAAACCAATGAGTTCAAAGTCGATCCATTGGGCGTAACCACGATCGGCTGTCCGCTGGATGAAAAAATATCGGAAATGAACTTGGTCAAACGCCAAGGCGACAATATCGGCGCGTTGGCGATAGTCATTATCGACAACCCGATGTGCCCAGGCACCGGCCACCGTATCTGCAACGAGTGCATGAAAGGCTGTATCTATCAAAAAACCGATCCGGTCGATATTCCGCAAATTGAAACTAATGTGCTGACCGATGTATTGTTCATGCCTTACGGTTTTGAAATATACAGCCTGCTGACCCGCTGGAACCCGCTAAACGTCAAGCGCCCGTACATGCTGCCTTACAACGGCAAAAATGCGCTGGTGGTCGGCCTGGGACCTGCCGGTTACACGATGAGCCATTATTTGCTCAACGAAGGCTTTGGCGTTGCCGGTATTGACGGCTTGAAATTGGAGCCGTTGCCGGTGGAATTGACTGGCGACAGTGAAAACCTGCCGGTACCGATTGTGAATTTCCAAGACCTATACGAAGACTTGGACAAACGCATTCTGGCCGGTTTCGGCGGCGTGGCCGAATACGGCATCACCGTGCGTTGGGACAAGAACTTCCTGAAAGTCATTTACCTGACCCTGCAACGGCGCGCGGCGTTCCGTTCTTATGGCGGCGTACGTTTTGGCGGCACCATCACCATTGAAGATGCGTGGAACATGGGCTTCGACCATATTTGTATTGCCTCAGGCGCAGGTAAACCAACGGTTATCGACCTGAAAAACAACCTGATGCGCGGCATACGCAAAGCCTCGGACTTCCTGATGGCGTTGCAGCTAACCGGTGCGGCCAAGGCCTCTTCACTGGCGAATTTGCAGGTGCGCCTGCCTGCCGGCGTTATCGGTGGCGGCCTGACCGCTATGGATACCGCAACCGAATTGCTGGCGTACTATCCGGTGCAAGTCGAGAAAATTCTGCATCGCTATGAAACGCTGGTTGACAAATATGGCGAGCAAACCGTTCGCAGCCGTTACGATCAGGAAGAAACCATCATACTCGATGAATTTTTGGCGCACGGCAAAGCTATCGTCGCCGAACGCCAACGTGCTGAAGCGGCGGATGAACTACCTGACTTCCAATCGCTGGTCGAATCATGGGGCGGCGTCACGCTGTTTTATCGCAAAGGCATTTTCGATGCGCCCGCGTATCGTCAAAACCACGAAGAAATCGCCAAAGCGCTGGAAGAAGGCATCGCGCTGGCCGAAGGCATGAGCCCGGTCGCCGCAGAAGCCGATGAATACGGACACTTAAACGCGGTCGAGTTTGAAAAACTGGTATTGGAAGAAGGCCGCTGGAACAATTCAGGGCAGAATGTCACCGTTCCGTTGCGCAGCTTATATATTGCGGCAGGCACATCGCCGAACACCATTTATCAAAGCGAATACCCTGACACATTTGTAATGGATAAATGGTTTTTCCAACGCTATCAGCCGGAATGGAGCAACGACTCGGTCGAATTGGTTCCGATGCATGATGAAGCATTGCCCAAGCTTGGCAAACCCGCGCCGCTGACCTCTTATCAAAAAGACGGCAAATTCATCAGTTTCTATGGCGACAACCACCCGGTTTACGCGGGCAACGTGGTTAAAGCCATGGCCAGCGCCAAAAACGGCTACCCGCACGTAGTCAAGCTGTTCGAAAAAGAATTGGCCGGATTAAACCCTGCCGGGCAGCCGGAACGCGATGCGGCGTTGAAAGCTTTGTTCGCACGTCTGGATGGCGCATTTAAAGCCACTATCGTCGCCATTAACCGCCTGACGCCGACCATTATTGAAGTCATCGTCAAAGCGCCGATGGCGGCGGAAAAATTCCAACCCGGACAATTTTACCGGGTGCAAAACTACGAAGCTTTCGCACCTGTCGTCGAAGGCACGGTGTTGGCCGCCGAAGGTCTGGCGCTAACCGGTGCGGAAGTCGACAAGGAAAAAGGCACCGTTTCACTGATTGCATTGGAAATGGGTTCGTCCTCACGCCTGTGCGCCACTTGGAAAGTCGGCGATCCACTGGTATTAATGGGCGTGACCGGCACGCCGACCGACATCCCGACCGGGGAGACCGTGTTGCTGCTCGGCGGCGGCTTGGGCAACGCAGTATTGTTCTCTATCGGCAAGGCGTTAAGAGCGGCTGGCAATAAAGTAATTTATTTTGCCGGTTACAAATATGCGCAAGACCGCTTTAAAGTCGAGGACGTTGAAGCCGCAGCCGACATCATCATCTGGTCGGTCGATAAAGGCGAAGGCGTCACCGCCATTACCCCGACCCGCCCGCAGGACAAGACCTTCGTCGGCAATATCCTGGAATGTATGCTGGCTTACGCCCAAGGCGAATTAGGCGAACAACCCATTTCACTGGCCGATGTCGATCATTTGATCGTGATCGGTTCGGATCGCATGATGGCGGCGGTGAAAAGCGCGCGTTTCGACGTATTGAAGCCTTACCTGAACAAAGCCCATCACGCGATCGGCTCGATCAACTCGCCGATGCAATGCATGATGAAAGGCATTTGCGCCCAGTGCTTGTGTAAACATGTCGATGCCGAGACCGGCAAAGAAGTGTTCGTGTACTCCTGCTACAACCAAGATCAGGATTTGGATAAGGTCGATTTCCCGCACTTGAATGCCAGGTTACGACAAAATACCGTACAGGAAAAACTGTCTAACCTTTGGCTGGATTATTTGCTGGAAAAACAGCAGCAAGGTTAGAAGCTATATCAAGGCCGGACGCGGGTAAATTACCCCGTCCGCCCTGTTATCTCGATAATTCAACTTCGAAACATTCGGGACGGAGGCTGCAAGTCTCGCCCCCACGCGGAGGTTTAATCTCTGCGACATCTAAAAACATCAATTTACCCCAAAATTCAACGCTTCGCTCCACTACACCTGTGACCAGCTAACGCGCATTCATCCTGATACAAATCAAGCTATTCCAATAGTTTTTATGCTCAATCAAGCGCGTAGCGGTGCAGGGGAATTCGCGATACAATCCGCCAATCATCGCAATGCTTGCGGTAATTCACCCCCTTTTTGGCCTTTTTAAAACCTGGAGTACGCCAATGAACTTTAAAACGATTGCTTTTATGCTGGTTTTATCTTTTTTTTCCGGAACCGCAATGGCATTAAATGACGATGAATGGGTTTATAAGGAAAAACAAGAAAATCTAAAATCCACGCCGGGCTGTGAAACAAAAGAAATAGCCGGCGCGCAAGCACAAAGTTCTTACCGGGTAAAAAAATACGCCCAAATGATTTGCCAGTATGACGGTTATGGTTGGACGCTTGCCGAAATCAAAGACCCTGGCACACTGGCTTGTGACGAATGCGGAGGGGACGACAAAGGCAAATACAGTTGCTACCTGTCCAACGTTAAAGTTGAATGTAAAACTATTAAGCGCGGTTTTTAATTGCTTTTTACCTGAAATCAACTCAGCTATTAACAATCCACAGATAATGCTTTTCGTTGACCATCCAGCTGCTGCACTTGAATGGCACACTGAGAAAAACACCGAACAGGAAAAGCTATTTAATCTTTGGCTGGGCTATTTGCTGGAAAAACAACGACGGAAATAGAGACAATATCAACGCATGACAACAGCAAATGTTGATTCAACAGTTGCTTAACAAAAATCTATAGGTATAATACCGGGCTCGAAGTTGCATAAGCTTCAGGCGCGTAGCTCAGTTGGTTAGAGCACCACCTTGACATGGTGGGGGTCGGTGGTTCGAGTCCACTCGTGCCTACCAAACACAAAAGCACTGCACCGCAGTGCTTTTTTTATTGTAGACACTAAAATACAGATAAAAAATGCCGGTAATTACCCTTCCCGATGGTTCAAAGCGAGAATACGACCAAGCTGTAACAGTGATGGACGTTGCGCTGTCTATCGGTTCGGGATTAGCTAAGGCGACTTTGGCGGGCAAGGTTAACGGCAATCTGGTCGACGCCAGCACCGTGATTGATCAGGATGCATCACTGCAACTGATTACCGCGAAAGACGAAGACGGTATCAGCGTTATTCGCCATTCAACCGCGCATCTACTGGCTCAGGCCGTCAAACAGTTATTCCCTTCGGCACAAGTCACCATCGGGCCGGTTATCGAAAACGGCTTTTTTTACGATTTTTCCTATGAAAGACCTTTTACACCGGAAGATCTGAGCGCAATCGAAAAAAAGATGGAGCAGCTGGCCGCTGAAGATTATCCGATCCATCGCTCGGTATTATCGCGGGACGAAGCAGTCAAATTCTTCAGAAATCTGGGCGAGGCGTATAAAGCCGAGATTATCGAGTCCATCCCCGCCAATGAAGATTTGTCTTTGTATGAGCAAGGAGGATTTACCGACCTGTGCCGTGGCCCACATGTACCCAGCACCGGCAAGTTAAAAGTCTTTAAGCTGATGAAAATTGCGGGAGCCTATTGGCGCGGCAACTCCGACAACGAAATGCTGCAACGTATTTACGGCACGGCATGGGGCGACAAAAAAGACTTGCAGGCTTATCTGCATCGCCTGGAAGAAGCGGAAAAGCGCGATCACCGCAAGCTGGCAAAAACACTGGATTTGTTCCATTCCCAGGAAGAAGCTCCCGGCATGGTGTTCTGGCACGAAAAAGGCTGGGTCATCTATCAGCAGGTTGAGCAATACATCCGCGAGAAACTACGAGTAAACGGTTACGGCGAAGTTAGAACACCACAGGTGGTGGATCGCTCCCTTTGGGAAAAATCCGGGCACTGGGAAAAGTTCGGTGAAATGATTTTCACCACGCATTCAGAAAATCGCGATTACGCGATCAAGCCGATGAACTGCCCTTGCCATGTGCAGATTTATAACCAAGGCCTTAAAAGCTACCGCGATTTGCCTATCCGTTTGGCGGAATTCGGCTCCTGCCATCGCAACGAACCATCCGGCACCCTGCATGGCTTGATGCGGGTCAGGAACTTTGTTCAGGACGACGCTCACATCTTCTGTACCGAAGGCCAGATCCAGGACGAAGTATCGACCTTTATCGACATGCTGTTCGATGTTTACAAAGATTTCGGCTTTGAAGAAGTTATCATTAAATTATCCACCCGCCCTGAAAACAGAGTCGGCGATGATTCGGTCTGGGACAAGGCGGAAAATGCCTTGGAACTGGCGCTTAACACCAAAGGATTGAAATGGGATTTGCAGCCCGGCGAAGGCGCTTTTTACGGACCTAAAATCGAATTTTCGTTAAAAGACTGCATCGGACGGGTCTGGCAATGCGGCACGATTCAGGTGGATTTTTCGATGCCCGGCCGTCTGGATGCCACCTATATCGCCGAAGACGGATCACGGCAAGTGCCGGTCATGCTGCACAGAGCGATACTCGGTTCCCTTGAGCGCTTTATCGGCATTTTGATTGAGCAGCATGCGGGAACCTTCCCGTTATGGCTGTCTCCCGTGCAAGTGGTTGTGCTTAATATCACCGACCGGCATGCCGAATATGCCTCGAAAATCATGCTAGACCTTGAAAAACAAGGCATAAGGGCAAAAATTGACTTGAGAAATGAGAAGATCGGGTTTAAAATTCGTGAGCATTCCATGCAGCGCGTGCCGTATCTTGTCATCATTGGTGACAAAGAATTAGAAGAACAACGCATTACGGTACGTACGCAAAAAGGTGATGACTTAGGTAGTCTGGCTCTCAGTGATTTTACCGAACGGTTAAAACAAGAGATCGCCGACAGAAAATGAATAATTTTGGAGGATTAGGATATCGCTGCTAAAAAAGATGAAACGCGCCTGAATGACTCAATCACCGCCAGACGGGTGCGGGTAACGGGTCCAGATGGTGAAGCGTTAGGTATTATCTCGTTAGATGAAGCCAAACAAATTGCGTATGCTGCAGACTTGGATTTAGTGGAAATATCACCGAATGCGGATCCTCCGGTTTGCAAGGTGATGAACTACGGTAAATACCAGTTTGAATTAAACAAAAAACTAGCCATCGCCAAAAAGAAGCAAAAACAGATTCATATCAAGGAAATTAAATTCCGCCCTGGAACCGACGAAGGCGATTATCAAGTTAAAATGAGGAGTTTAGTCAAATTCCTTAACGACGGTGATAAAACTAAAATTACCTTACGTTACCGGGGCCGCGAAATGGCTCATCGTGAAATCGGTGTTGACCTGTTGAAGCGAATAGAAAAGGATTTGGAAGAGCTGGCCATCGTCGAGCAATTTCCTAAAATGGAAGGCCGCCAAATGGTTATGGTAATGGCACCGAAAAAGAAAAAATAGCAGACGCTGCATTGCAACGTCTCTACAGCAGCGCAGGATGGGCTGTTAGGTATCTGTGAATGATGCCGGTAATTCTTCAGGGCCATGCATTTTGCCTTGCTGGGTTACAACTCAGGGATTTATTTTAATTAATTGGAGCAAACAAATGCCAAAGATCAAAACTAACCGTGGAGCTGCCAAGCGTTTCAGACGCACAGGCAACGGCGGTTTTAAATGTGGTCAGTCCCACAGACGTCATATTCTGACTAAAAAATCGACTAAGAGAAAAAGACAGTTACGCTCACCGGCTACTGTTCATCCATCAGATGTGCGCATGGCCGCACGTATGATGCCGTACAGCTGATCAAGGAGTAGATAATGCCTAGAGTAAAACGCGGCGTAACAGCCAGAGCAAGACACAAAAAAGTATTAAAGCAAGCGAAAGGTTACTACGGCGCACGAAGCCGGGTTTATCGCGTTGCCAAGCAAGCTGTCATCAAAGCGGGTCAGTATGCATACCGTGACCGTAAGCAGAAAAAACGTCAATTCCGCGCTTTGTGGATCGTCCGTATCAATGCGGCGGCCCGTCTAAGCGGAATGTCATACAGCCGCTTCATCAATGGCCTAACCAAAGCCAATGTGAAGATAGACCGCAAGGTTCTGGCTGACATTGCAGTTCGCGACATTAACGCATTTGCGGAAATTGCGAAAATTGCAAAGCAACATCAAAGCAAACCTTAAGGATAGTTCCTGATTTTAGCCCTCTAAAATCCGGCTATTCCGCCCCTCCCCTTTCTGAGGAGGGGCGGAATTAAGGCTTTATTAAGCCTTTCCCCCTTAATAAACATCCTCACCACCTATACCACAGCGAGCTAAACCGTGTCCGCTATCCTAGAAGAAATTCTCGCGCAGGCATTACAACAGCTTCGCGACGCACAAGACCTCAACCAACTCGATCTGGTTCGTGTTCACTATCTCGGCAAAAAGGGTTTATTTACCCTCCAGATGAAAGAACTCGGCGCGCTCGATCCTGAGCAAAGACGCGCTGCCGGTCAAGTCATCAACCAAGCCAAAGATCAATTCCAAGAGCAGCTGGAAGCCAAAAAAGACCTGCTGCAAAATGCCGCATTAGAAGCAAGACTGGCCAGCGAAGGCATAGACGTTACCCTGCCGGGCAGAGGTCAGGCTGTTGCAGGCTTGCATCCGGTGACGACCACATTGCGCCGGATCTCCAAGATTTTTGCCGGCGTCGGCTTTCAAGTCGTTGAAGGGCCTGAAATCGAAGACGATTACCATAATTTCGAGGCATTGAATATCCCGGCCCATCACCCGGCCAGGGCGATGCACGACACGTTTTATTTCGATGCCCACACCGTATTAAGAACCCATACCTCGCCGGTACAAATCCGGGTTATGGAATCGCAAAAACCGCCGCTGAAAGTGCTTGCGCCGGGCCGGGTATACCGCTGCGATTCCGATATGACCCACTCGCCGATGTTCCATCAGGTCGAAGGCTTTCTGGTCGATACCGACGTCAGCTTTGGCGATTTAAAAGGCGTGATTCACGAATTTTTGTGCGCCTTCTTCGAAAAAGATGTTCGAGCCCGTTTTCGTCCATCTTATTTTCCGTTTACCGAGCCTTCCGCTGAGTTCGATGTCTCATGTGTGATGTGTGACGGTCAAGGCTGTCGTGTATGCAAACAAACCGGCTGGATAGAAGTGGGGGGGTGCGGCATGATCCATCCCGAAGTATTTAAGTCAGTTAATATCGATGACGAAATCTATAGCGGATTTGCGTTCGGCATCGGCGTGGAGCGTTTGGCAATGATGCGCTACGGCATTAACGATTTGAGATTGTTTTTTGAAAACGATCTTAAGTTTTTGGAACAATTTAAATAAGTCGTCGTTACACGGGAAAACTTGAGTCATGCAAATTAGTGAAGCCTGGTTAAGAGAATATGTCAATCCAGCAATAACAACAGAGCAACTGGTCGAACAATTGACCATGGCGGGGCTTGAGGTTGATTCGGTAACGCCTGCGGCAGCAGTATTCAGCGGCGTAGTCGTCGGCGAAGTTCTCGCGATGGAGCAACATCCCGATGCCGACCGCCTGAGAGTTTGCCAGGTCGCAGTAGGCGAAGCAGAACCGTTACAAATCGTCTGCGGCGCCAGCAACGTCCGGGTTGGCTTGAGAATCCCTGCGGCATTGATCGGCGCGGTATTGCCGGGCGATTTTAAAATCAAAAAATCCAAGCTTCGTGGCGTAGAATCCTTCGGCATGCTGTGCTCCGAAAAAGAGTTAGGTCTAGCCGCGGATGCCCACGGCTTAATGGAACTGGCTGCAGATGCCCCGGTAGGCGTTGATATACGTGACTATCTGTCGCTCAACGACAACATCATTGAAGTCGACCTGACCCCCAACAGAGCCGACTGCCTGAGCGTTGAAGGCATAGCGCGCGAAGTGGCAGTGCTGAATAAAATGGACTGGTCGGCCACTCCGGTTGAAAAATCCGCTGTCAGCCATGCCGACACCCTAGGCGTCTCCGTCAATGCAACAGACGCTTGCCCGCGTTATTTGGGCCGACTGATTAAAGGCGTAAACCCTAAAGCCGAAACCCCCTTATGGATGCAGGAACGTTTGCGCCGCTCGGGCGTCAGAAGCCTGAGCGCGGTAGTCGATGTCACCAATTACGTACTGATTGAATTAGGCCAACCGCTACATGCTTTCGATGCCGCCAAATTATCCGGCAGCATTCATGTGCGTTATGCAAAAACCGATGAAAGCGTTGCATTGTTAAACGGCCAGACCATTAAGCTGGACAGCGAAACCCTGGTTATCGCCGACGACAAGCAAGCGCTGGCATTGGCTGGCGTAATGGGCGGCAGCGAGTCTGCGGTTAGCGACAACACGCAGGATGTGTTTCTGGAATGCGCATTTTTTACCCCGCTAAGCATTGCCGGTAAAGCGCGAAATTATGGTCTGCACACCGATTCATCGCACCGTTTTGAACGCGGAGTTGACCCGACTTTGCAGGAACGCGCCATAGAGCGCGCCACTCAACTGATTATCGAAATTGCAGGCGGCAGCGTCGGCGCAATTGCCGACGTAACAACCGCGTCAACTTTGCCGCAACGCACTGCCGTGTTGCTCAGAAAACAACGCCTGGAAAAAACCTTAGGCATTGCCCTGGCGGACGAGCAAATCGTCGATATTTTCCAACGCTTAGGCATGTCAGTACAATCGCAGCCGGACAGTTGGTCTGTGACGCCGCCAGGATGCCGTTTCGACATCGCTATCGAAGCCGATCTGATTGAGGAAATTGCTCGTATAGTGGGCTACAACAATCTGCCAAATAGCAGTTTGCTGATGCGCTCGGAATTGGGCAAGGCCACCGAAGCCGTGCTGGAACTGGATCGCGCGAAAGATTTGTTGGTTGATCGTGGCTATCAGGAAGCGATTACCTACAGCTTTGTCGATGAAGAAATACAGCAAGCCATCGCCCCTGACGATGACGTTGTACGGTTGAAAAACCCGATTTCCGCCGATTTATCGGTGATGCGCACGACCCTTTGGTGTGGTTTGTTAAAGGCTGCTTTGCACAATACCAACCGCCAACAAAACCGGGTTCGTTTTTTTGAAACCGGCCTGCGTTTTGTTAATAAAGACGGTAACACCCAGCAGCAAAAAATGCTGTCAGGTCTGGCCTTGGGTAGCGCCTATTCCGAGCAATGGGGCGTCGCAACGCGCAAAGTTGATTTTTTCGACGTCAAAGCCGATGTACAGGCCCTGTTTTCATTGACCGATTGTGATGTGCAATTTATTCCGGCCAAGCATCCGGCATTGCATCCCGGACAAACGGCTGAAATCTTAACGCCGCAAGGCGACAAAATCGGTTGGCTGGGTATGCTGCATCCAACGTTGGAAAAACAGCTGGGATTTGACACCCAGGTTTTCCTGTTTGAATTGGATCAAGACTTATTGCTGAACAAACAAATCCCGAAATTCAAGCCGCTGTCAAAATATCCGTCGGTACGCCGCGACTTAGCCTTGATTGTTAAGGAAGAAATCGCCGTCAGTGAGATAATAAACTGCATTAAAGGTAGTGCGGAACCGACCTTACAAGATATAGTGATCTTTGATATTTATCGCGGAAAAGGCGTCGAGGAAGGCAGCAAAAGCGTCGCTTTGAGTTTAATCATACAAGATTTTTCACAAACGCTAACAGATTCTGAAATAGATGCTATATTTAGCGGACTGTTAGAAACATTGACCACAAAAATAAGTGCGAAGCTGAGGGATTAACGATGGCATTAACTAAAGCCGATTTTGCCGAAAGGCTGTTTGACGAGCTTGGCTTGAACAAGCGCGAAGCTAAAGATATGGTCGAAATGTTTTTTGAGGAAATCAAAGGCTCCCTGGAACACGGCGAGCAGGTAAAAATTTCCGGTTTTGGAAAATTCGAACTGCGCGACAAAAGCAGTCGCCCCGGCAGAAATCCAAAAACAGGCGAAGAAATCCCCATTACCGCCCGTCGAGTGGTAACATTCAGATCAGGTCAAAAACTAAAAGCCAGAGTGGAAGCGTATGCTGGAGCCGAGTAATAATAATGAACTGCCGGTCATACCGGCGAAACGCTATTTCACCATAGGTGAAGTCAGTGAATTATGTGGCGTAAAGCCTCATGTTTTGCGCTATTGGGAGCAAGAATTCACCGAGCTTAGCCCGGTAAAAAGACGTGGAAACCGTCGTTATTATCAGCGCCATGATGTACTGATGATACGGCAAATAAGATCATTGCTGTATGAACAAGGCTACACTATCGGCGGTGCCAGGGCTCATTTAGGCAGTGATGACGCCAAAGAAGATTCAACCCGGACCAAGCAGTTGATTCATCAAATGGTTAGCGAACTGGAAGAAATTCTGGAGCTGCTCAAGTAGATTTTCTCATTTAATGCGGCGAAATGTAGTACACTAGCCGCATTGAATTATTGGGGATTGTGTTCGCAATCCTTTCAGCTTTAAATTCTTTATTTCACTGTCGGGGCGTAGCGCAGCTTGGTAGCGCACTTGTCTGGGGGACAAGGGGTCGTAGGTTCAAATCCTATCGTCCCGACCAATTGAATCAAGGAATTACAAAATAACAAATTCTCTGAAAATAGAAAATAGCATTTTCGGTATAACAACCGGTATAACAATTTTTAATCATTGCTGATTATCACGCACCTTAAACCACCCGCAACCGTTGCCGAAAAAGATAAAAATAATAACATTGCAGCTCTTTTAAATGATGAGCCATATAATTCTTTATGAATCAGACGCAATAAATGCATTAAGTAGTTTTGCTGTGGATGTCATGCATAATAATGATATGGCTGTGCGCGATGCTATATTTGCTATTTTGGATGATGATTTTGTGGCGCTCTGCGCGTCACTAGATTAAATCTGGCGTTCTTACTCAATGCGATATTAAGTTAGATATTTTGCAAATAATAATTTTTCTAAATATCGCGCGGCGCTACAAATAAGATACCCCGGCGGATTTTTGTTCTGTTATTACATTCAGTAATTTTTAAAACCCGCATGATCCCACTTTCCTTATGGAGGGACAAAGACAAGATGCACACCAAATCGGTTAGTTTTTGCATCGTTCGCATTTCTATTTATGCGGGCGGCTATCTAACCAATTAGTTATGGCGTCTTGGCGCCAGCCGATAGCTCGTTGGCTAAGTTTTATCGGAGGTGGAAACGAGCCTGATTTAATGAGGGCATACACGGATGAACGTGATAATTTCGTTAGCGAGATTACATCTGGGAGGCGGATTATTTGCATTTTTGTATCTCCTGAAACAATTTGCGTTTGATTGGATGTGAATAGCTTTATCTACATTTAATCCGAGATCAAGATGACGGGGGAAGGTAAACAGAAGGTAAATAGCAATACAATCATTGCATTATGACTCTCATGATATATATCATATGCATCATCATTTGAATAATGACGCAATCGATATATACTATTTGCGTTAAATTTTTTAAAATTTGTCAAAAACATTTTCAAAAAAAGCATGAAAAGTGTGATATTGACTACACTTTTT
>Ga0208789_1001131_pt1 | contig 16941 bp, 19 predicted proteins | sample Methanotroph_Enr_FD_187368 | JGI IMG/M metagenome (GOLD analysis project Ga0208789, IMG submission 187368) | Enriched soil microbial communities from Old Woman Creek wetland in Ohio, USA - Methanotroph_Enrichment_5 (SPAdes) (version 2) | ecosystem: Environmental > Terrestrial > Soil > Wetlands...
CCCTGGATGGTAAAGAGCGTAATTCCTGAAATGGAGGATATCCCTTTAATCGGGTGATCTTTCCTGTTGGTTTCCGACTGGCTGATCAACGTTCCCTCACCATCAGGATTAAGGGTATTTTTGATATGAATAGGAATATTTTTCTGGTAAACCGGCAGAATGGTTGGAGGGTAGATCACCTTTGCGCCAAAGTGCGAAAGCTCCATTGCCTCAGAATAGGTAAGCATCGGAATTGTATAGGCTTTACTGATCACACGTGGATCGGCAGTCATAAATCCATCTACATCGGTCCAGATTTCGAGACGTTCGGCATGTAGGGCAGCGGCAAACAGTGCAGCGGTGTAATCTGAACCACCGCGTCCCAGGGTGGTCATCGAGCCATCGGGAGCCGAAGAAATAAACCCCGGAGCCACAGCAAATTGCTTAATCGCTGAACATGCCTCTGAAATTAATTTGTAGGTCACCTCAAAATCAACATTTGCTTTGCCAAAATTACGATCTGTCCGGATAATTGAAGCGCTATCAATTAATTGAACATCCAGGTAACGACTAATCAATATAGAGGAGAGCCGTTCGCCAAATCCAAGGATCTTATCAAGCGTTTTTGGGGTAAGCTCTCCGATAAGTGAAACTCCCTGGATGATCTTATCGAGTTCGTCAAAAAGCGGCTGAAGGGCCCTAATTGTTTGAACACCATTCTCTTCATTAAACAAACCCTGAATCAACTCCTCATGACGTTTCCGGATAGCAACCATCCCACCGTTGATTTTAGCATCGGTGGCAGCTCGTTGAGCGACAGCAAGAAGATCATCGGTGACTCCACCCAAAGCAGAAACCACGACAATGATTTTGTCATGTTGATTTAAAACAATTTCGCCAATCCTCCTTACATTTTCGACCGAACCGACCGAAGTTCCTCCAAATTTCAATATTTTCATAGGGATTCTAAAATAATTTGTCATCCGACTTAGCACACAAAAGTCCAAAAAAAATCTGAACCGTAAAATTTCCGGTTCAGATTTATTAATAAGTTTACAATTATTTATTTATCCAAAGATGGCGTATAATTCGCATATATCTTTGCCTCAAGCTCTTCCATCAATTCTGGGTTGTCTTTTAAAAGTGATTTTACCCCTTCGCGTCCCTGGCCAAGCTTCGTTTCTCCATAGCTAAACCACGATCCGGCCTTCTTAATCAGGTTAATTTCAACACCCAGGTCGATAATTTCACCAATTTTTGATATCCCTTCACCGAAAAGGATGTCAAATTCGGCTTTGCGAAAAGGTGGCGCTACCTTATTTTTTACAACCTTGACACGGGTATGATTGCCCTGAACATCATCGCCATCTTTGAGCTGGCCAATTTTTCGAATATCCAAACGGACAGAGGCGTAAAATTTCAGGGCATTTCCACCAGTGGTTGTTTCCGGGTTCCCAAACATCACCCCGATTTTATCACGCAGCTGATTAATGAAAATTACGCATGTTTTTGTTTTGCTAATACTTCCGGTGAGTTTCCGTAACGCCTGTGACATCAATCGCGCTTGCAGACCCATTTTTGAGTCACCCATCTCACCTTCAATTTCGGCTTTCGGAGTTAACGCAGCCACAGAGTCGATAACAATGATATCAATCGCTCCTGAACGGATTAAACTGTCCGCGATTTCAAGTGCCTGCTCACCATTATCGGGTTGAGAAATAAGCAATTCATTGATATCGACACCCAATTTCTGAGCATAAGTAGGATCAAAGGCATGCTCAGCATCAATAAATGCAGCGATACCGCCCACCTTTTGAGCTTCGGCAATTGCGTGTATGGCGAGTGTAGTTTTTCCGGAAGATTCAGGACCGAATATTTCAATTACACGGCCTTTAGGGTACCCCCCAATTCCCATGGCCATATCCAATGCGATTGAACCGGAATGAATAGCCTGTACATCATCAACAGGTTTGTCGCCCATTCTCATAATTGAGCCTTTACCATAGCTCTTTTCAATTTTTTCCATTGTAAGCTGTAGGGCTTTCAGCTTTTCACTGTTGACTTTCTGCGTATCTTCCTTTTCCTTTGCCATTTTGAAATATATGTAATTACTTAATTAATAATCCTTTAGCAATCTGATCGGTATGCTCCTTAGTATCAACCTTTTTGAATATTTTTTCAATAGTCCCCGCTTCATTGATCACAAAGGTTGTCCGCATTACCCCCATATAGCTCTTTCCATAATTTACTTTCTCGCCCCATACACCATAGGCCTCCAGTATCTCCTTTGTAGTATCAGCAATCAGATTAAATTTCAATCCGTACTTTTTTACAAATTTAGCATGCGAAGCTTCACTGTCGGGACTAATGCCTACAACTTCATAACCCTTTGAAATCCAATAATCGTAATTATCATTCAGATTACAGGCCTCAGCCGTGCAACCGGGTGTGTCATCTTTGGGGTAAAAATACAGAATTAACTTCTTCCCTTTAAACCCTGCAAGCGAAATTGTTTCCCCATTTTGATTAATTCCCGAAAAATCAGGAGCGGCTATTCCTTCAACTAACTGTTTCATATCTTATTATTTTAGAATTTATACTTAGAACAAATATTGCATAAACAAAGTTTGTCCAAATCTGTCCTAAAGTATTTTTCTGATAACCTTTTTTTTCGGAAGATGACGGAACTTACAGAAAACGGAATGCATATTTAACATTAATATACAAATATAAGAACATTAAAGAATATGATCCGGATTTTAGGTCGGAGAAGAGAGAAAAATGTATTGAAAGTAACAATAATGAGCTAAAATGTATAATTTTAGCTCATTAATTTTTCACGAATGAAAAGCCATGCGCAGTTATTTTAAATATATATATTTTATCCCTTTTTTTTGTCTGAATCTGTTGTTTCCGAAGCTTTCAATATCGCAGGAAACAATTGGAAATGAACCACTTGCAATTGAGTATTTTAATGAAAAAAATTATGAAAAGGCACTGCCGATTTTCACCCAACTTATCAACAAATTTCCCGGCGATGCGATGTATAATTACTATTACGGTGTTTCCTTACTGAAGAATAACTGCTACGAGACTGCCACCAAAGAGTCATTACTGAACGCTGTGGTCGATAAAACACCATCAAATGCTAATTTTTATCTTGCCAATTACTTTCATGCACTTGAAAACTGGTCTGAAGCCATTGATTTTTATAAAAGGTATAATGGGAGTAAACAGGAACGCCACCAGCTTGAGTTCGACAAATTCTATGGTCTATGCCTAAAGCACATCAACCCGTTCAAGGTTGATAAAGAATACGAAAAAACTGTTTTTGCCGACACCATCAAAGTTCCCGCTTCAATGCCCGATGAAAAGAACTTCCCCATCCCCGATTCGCTTAAAACAGAGTGGTTCAACTTCCAGGTAAACAGCCAGCTAACCTATCACAGCATTACAGATTTCAGAAGTGAAGCAGCAAAAGTACTTTTCACAAAAGCATGGATCGCAACCGGAAAAAACGATTCGATTGTCAGAAATACTGATATTCTTAGAAAAGCTCACCAGGAAACGCATGATGTGACCGCCAGGATCGGCCTGGTACAAAGAATTATCGATGCAGAGCAGCAATCGTACCAATTCCTGCGCGACAGGGAAAAATATTTTGAACAGGCAAGGGTAAAAGAATCAGCTTACTGGGAGCAAAATGGTCCTGAGGCGATGGCTAAATTTATTGACTTAATAGCGGAAAAAGAGAAGATCAGGAACGAACGATTACAGAAGGAAACGAAGAAAGTCGAAATTTTGCCAGCCGAAGTGCCTGATTCATCAATAGTCAGTGATAATCCTGAACCGGAAAACCAACCGATAATCGAAGATAATCAACCATCGGTAAAGGAAAATATCATTTTTAAGGTCCAAATCGGATCTTTTCCAAATGGTAAACTAACGCCAACTTTCAAAACCAAATATGCCAAATTGTCTAAATTGAGAAAGATTGATAAATATACCGACGCAAAAAAAAATGTGATCTACACGATAGGCAATTTCACCAATTATAACGATGCTTCCTTGCTGAAAAATCAATTGATTTTAGAAGGAATGAAAGGTGCATTCCTGGCTGCTTTCAAAAATGGTGAACGCATTCCGGTAACCAGCGTTGTAAAAGAAAAACCTTTGAAAAAACCAGTCGTAAAAGAAAAACCTTCAAAAAAACCAGTCGTAAAAAAATATTGAATACAATGACCACTGAGAAACAAAAAGATCAGATTTCACCGACAGATATTGATAAAATACATGATCATACGTTGGTGCTTCATAACGATGACTATCATACTTTTGATTACGTCATAGAATCATTGATAGAAATCTGCAACCTCGATTCAATTCAGGCTACACAATGCACTTACCTGATTCATTATAAGGGCAAGTGTGATGTAAAAAAGGGTTCAAAATCATACCTGCTTCCCATGAGGAGAGCACTCGCTGAACGCGATCTTAAAGCCATTATCAAATAACCTGTTTCAAAAAAAGTAACCTGTTTCAAAAAAAGGATCCATGACCATACTTATCATTCTGCTGCTTATTGCTTTGGGAATTATTCTTCTTTTACTTGAATTTGCGGTAATTCCGGGATTCACAATTGCGGGAGTTGGCGGTATGGCATTGTTAGGTTACAGTGTTTACCTGGCCTTTGAGAATTATGGAACACTGGCCGGGATAGTTACTGTATTAATATTGATTACGATAATACCAATCCTGTTTTTAAAGTTTCTGAAAAGCAAAGCAGGAAAAAAGATGCAACTGGACTCAAAAATTACAAGCGTAGTCGATGTTCTTGAAAAAGAACGGTTTAAGGTTGGAGATCGGGGAAAAGCGATTAGCCGGCTCGCACCGATTGGAAAGGTCGAGATTAACAATCACATTGTAGAAGGAAAATCAACGGGTGAATTTATTGATGACGGGGCGACCGTAGAGGTCGTTTCATTACAGGATAACAAACTAATTGTCAAACAAATACAATAATAACTATGATTATGGATCCAACAAGTACTATTGGTATTGCGATTGCGATTGTAGTCGGTCTGATTCTTTTTCTCTATTTTATCCCGATCGGGCTTTGGTTCTCCGCACTCGTCTCAGGCGTTCAGATATCGCTGACGCAGCTATTCCTGATGCGTTTCAGAAAAGTGCCGCCGGGCGTAATTGCAAGGGCGATGATCGAAGCGCATAAAGCAGGGCTCGAAGGGATTAAGCGTGATGAACTCGAGGCACACTTTCTCGCCGGCGGACATGTCGAAAATGTTGTACATGCGCTGGTATCGGCCGAAAAAGCAAATATCCCGCTGACCTTCAAAATGGCTACCGCCATCGACCTTGCCGGGCGTGATGTCCTCCAGGCTGTCAGGATGTCGGTCAATCCGAAAGTAATCGATACACCACCTGTTTCGGCTGTAGCGAAAGATGGGATTCAGCTGATCTGCAAAGCACGTGTTACTGTAAGGGCAAATATCAAACAGTTGGTTGGTGGAGCCGGTGAAGAAACCGTTCTTGCACGTGTTGGTGAAGGGATTGTTTCCTCTATTGGTTCTTCCCATTCGCATAAACTTGTGCTCGAAAATCCCGATTCAATCTCGAAAGTTGTATTGCAAAAAGGGCTGGACGCTGGAACCGCTTTCGAAATCCTCTCGATCGATATTGCAGATATCGATATCGGCAAGAATATCGGGGCTTATCTACAGATGGACCAGGCACAGGCCGACAAAAATATTGCCCAGGCGCGTGCAGAAGAACGTCGTGCCATGGCGGTAGCACTTGAACAGGAGATGAAAGCAAAAGCGCAGGAAATGACCGCCAAAGTGATCGAAGCGGAAGCCCAGATTCCATTGGCTATCGCAGAGGCATTCAGATCGGGCAATCTTGGAATTATGGATTATATGAAATACAAAAATATAATGGCCGATACAGCCATGCGTGAATCGATATCCAAGGAGAATCCGACAAGCACGGAACCAAAATAAAGATTGTAACTTGCGAAATTAAAAGGGGAAGAAGCTGTGCTTTTTTCCCTTTTTAGTTTAATACATAAATAAGATTAAAGGCACAAACAACTATTTGAGTTGTTTTGCATCTTACTAACTGACTGACTGACTGACCAAATAAAGGCTGCGTCGCGTCGTACGTTTGGTGAAAAATGGAGAAAGCCCTGGAAGAAATGCCGCATTGGACTGAAAGAATTAATCTTAATTGATCATTAAACCGGAAAACCCAAATCTAATTGTTGTGAAATACTTACCTATCTAATTATGAAACGAGCCCCGATGCATCAGCGATTTTTTATACCGATTTAATTTTAGTGAATCAAATATCAATGTATTAATAATCATTTATGTACAATCCGTAAAGCTAATATTTAAGATGGCGGATAAATCTTCGTGTATCTTCGTGGCTTGGTGCCTTGGTGGCAATGAAAACGGAATGCCACAAAGTCTCTAAGGCAGAAAGGTTCACAAAGAACCGCCTAAATTAATTTCAGTGAAAACAACTGTAATAAACACACTTACAACATATTAGGAACAATTAAACTCAAATGAATTATAATCAAAAAATCGCTGATGCATCGGGACTCTTTTCATTTGTAATCAATTAAAACGGTTATTTTTTCGTAATCTTCAAATCTTTAAAATATCCTTCAGTACCCACGTCAACCCATAAGCCGATAGCTCCGGAGGAAATAGCGCCATGTTTTAAATCGTTGACAATTAAACAAGGTTGAATAGCATCATTTATAAATAGCTGAGCCTTTGAATCTTTAACGGTAATTTTGATTTTAATCCACTCATTAAGTGCCATATCAGCATAAGACTCGTACTTTTCCGGTGTTTCTTTTCTGGTTTTTGAAAAAGGAAAATCAGGAAAAGAAAAATACTGAAGGGTGTGATTTCTTCTTATTTGGTCGTCGGCGCGCGCATTTGTTGGACGGAGGTAGATGCTTTCGAACTTTGTATTATCATTATTAATTCTGAAGGCAACTCCTATAAAACCTCTTGCAAGTTGGTCAGCATCCGGCAAAAGCTTACTCAATACCGATACCTCGATTATTCCGTTTTGAAAATTCGTCCCCATTATTTTAACAAAAGTAGCCTGGTCAACTTCTTTTAACTCCGGGTTCTTCGTGACCTTAACAACGTCTTTGCCCATTAGTTTTTCAAGCGACATGGATACGTTTGATGGTTCAAGCTTGTCTTTCTCAAACGGGATGACCTGCGCATTCAGGTTCAGCATATTTAGAGCTAAAAAGCCAACTAATATGAATTTTAATCGTTTCATTTTTAATGGTTTTAATTGTATTCAATATTTCTGTATAATTGAATGGATTCATTTGTCTGAATATTCAATTTTAACTGATTTGAAATCAGCATTTGTACCAAAGATACCAACTTTCCCAATTGAATTTTTATTTAGCTTTTCAACAACAAGAGTAGGTGTCCCTGAATCGTTTATAAACGCTTTTACTTGTTTTTCGTCGATGATAAGTGTGAGTTTAAACCACTCATCGGCTTTCGGCGGATTTGCAATTCCATTTTCGTAAATACCGTTATATTTTACCCTTAGTACCTGCCAGTCTAATTTGGGAAAGTAGGCATACTGAATCATGTGAATTCTTCTTGCCGAATCTGAAGTCTGGAAGTTAAAAGGACGGCAATAGACCAAATCGAAGATGCTGTCGCTCTGGGCATGAAATGCCAGGCCTGCAAAGCTTCCCTGAAGAATGTCTTTTCCCCTGACCAGCATTTCAATCTTTCCGCGTTTGAAATCGTCAGCCGGCAGAAGAACAGCAGATCCAACCATAGTCTTTCCCAACCGGATAAATTCACCATTGTCATCTTTCTCTACAGTAATTACTCTGTTTTTTGAGGTCAACTGGTTATTCCGATACAAATCGGCAAAACTGTATTCAATCACTTTTTGGGCAAACGATAAATTTGGAAAGATGAACATAGCTATTAGCCACTGTAATGCAAGCTTTTTCATCAATTTGTATTGCTTTATAAGACTCAGTTTCGTACAAAAACGAAGTACTTCGTAATTTTTCTGAAGTCAATTATTCTATTTTGTAAACAGACCTGCTCCTAAATCTGAACCCAATGTGCCCGGTACCAAATGCAGATAGTTGCGGTTGGTTGGATCTTCTACGATTTGCAGACTACCTTCTTTCTTTAAGACAACATTCTCGCCAAGTTTCAGTTTTGCGGGATCTGCCTTTTCGCCAAAACCAGCTGCTCCACCTCCTTTGTTTACTAATTCATTGTACCCAACGAACATGGAGTTCTCTATTGTAAACGTATTTTTTTCATCCTTATTCAAGACCCAGATTACATTTACATTGCTCATTACATTGTTGTAGAATTTAAAATCTTCAGTGGTTGACCAAGACCAAACCAATGCCCCATAGGTGTTTACGCATAGATTGTGGTGCATTTTAGATTTGTCGGCTGGTGTATTCCACATAACTACAGCATCTTTGACACCATAAAACACACAATGATCGACTTCCAAAGCCCTTCCGGAGGATAGAATTCCCAGATGATTGGGGAGTGCAATTTTGTTTCCTAAAAACAAACATTGGGTAACTCTGAAATCTTCCAGATTTTTGCCATCCCAAACAATGGGGTAATTTCTGATTAATATATTTTTAAACGGACTTTCGTGTACAGGTTCCCCCATGATTCTCAGTCCCTGAATCGTAACATGACTTGTTTCAACGAGGATGCCATAATTAAAGGCTCCGGTAAGCTCCTTTTTATCATTTTTTTCTTCAATATCAAAAGGCATTGTTGAAACCATAACTGGCATATCCCCCGGATTCCAGTTTGCATCGTCCGGTAATTTTTCTGCACGGATAATTAAACGGTCTGATTCGGAAAATTGCCATTTAGCAGAAGTAAATTTTGCTGTTTCGGCCATGCCATAAACACCTTTGGAAAGGTAAATCGTTATTGCTCCTTTTCCTTCCAGGTTATTTACTTTTTTGGCTGCTTCGCTTAACGACTTCAGGGGACTTTCTTTCGTCCCGGTATTTTGGTCATTTCCTGAATTGGCGTTGATGAAAATCTCTTTCGCACCTTGAGCGAAGACTACCGTTTGCATTAACATGAATAACACAAACATTTTTAATACGATTATACTATTTGTTCTCATTTTTGTCTTTTAGTGATTAATTTAATTGTTTTATACAAGAAATTGCCGAATAAGTATCCCAGGCCTTTCCTGTTTATTACCGTTGTTTTTCCTTCATGATCGACAGCTTTTGTCCCTTCCCGCCCATATAAATGGCTATCAATACCAAATCGGTATCTTCCTTGTTTGTTCCATTGTGATAGGTCTCCCTCATTTCAGCAAAAGTCGATTCAGAATTAGTGTCAGGAAATACTTATTCATCTCGCTTGTGTATTGATTCTGTAACTCTTGTTAATTCGTCAGAATATCGATTGCCAGCTTGTTAAAAATATCGGGATGAGAATCGTAAAAACCATGACCGGCATCTGGCATAATTTCAAGCCGCGACCCCTGAATGTTGGTATGTAACCAATTCCAAAGGAGCTGTGATGCGAAATGACTCTTGCCTCCCATGATGATCATGGTAGGAACATGAATGGTTGGAATAATATCGCGCCAGTCGTTTGCCAAATGGTCCAGAAGAAGCCTTCTCATTACCTTTTTTTTGAGAGTATTAGTTTCATCTTGTCCAATGAATTGAAATGCGGTGAACAGCTCGCGACGATCACGGCTTCCTGTATACGATTCGTTTTCATCGTCTGTCCAAACCGGATTGCTGATCAGACAGGGAGCTTCGTCGCCCAGAATATATTTGAGAACCTGATCTTGCCCGAACATGGAAAAATAACACCATGCCACCGTGTTACCCATCGAGTGCCCAAATAAGTAAAACTTTTTAAGCTTGGCATCATCAATCATTTCCTTCGCGTCCATGGTCAGCCGCTCAATGTGAAATCCATATTCCGGCGTATCCGAAAGACCGAGTCCGCGATAATCCAAACAATAAACCGTAAAGTGCTTGTCCAGTTCGGGATAGTTTTTTTCAAACTTTGTTGCATCCTGTCCAAAACCCGGAAAGATTACCAAAGGTGTGCCGGAACCCGAAACCCGGTAATGCAGGCGAACTCCGTCGCTTGTTGTGAAATACTTATTTTGCTCCTGTGCAAATGTTACGTTGGTTATTGCCAACAGGACGAATAGTAATAAAAAAATATGATGCTTTAGTTTCATTTATAATCAGTTAAGCTGTGCTTTTCTTAATCTTTAAATTTATTATCAGGAATTGATTCCGATTCATTGGGATCAATTCCTGATTGAAAAGACTACAATAGAATTCTATTAAAAGGTCAAAACGGCAGTATCGTCTGCTTTTAAAGCATTGGTCAGTGGCATTCCCATAATATCGACATTAATGCCAAGCGCTTTTAACTGGTCGGTAACACCGTACAAATTTGCACAGGTAACACACGCATTTACTTTTCATCATAAATTCCCATTCCGTTTTTGCCAACAACCATTATTTTACCAAAATCGGGCAGATGAACAATTTCTGGCACGGTGACAGCTCCAAAATCGATATAAACCAGTTTTTCGGTTTCAGAACCGTTTCTGATGACGTGTGCCCCTTCAGGTCCTGACGGAAAAGTGATAGCATCGCCGGTTTTAACGATTATTTCACCCTTCGGGGTTCTGACAATTCCGGTGCCGCTGATGATGTAGAAAACCTCCTCGTTTGCTTCGTGGTAATGGTACCCGTAAGCATAATTTCCGGGGGCGATCTCCACAAAATTAACACTGCATTTAATACTGTCTTCGCTTGGAATTACTGGTTTTACGGTAAACTCATTTCCATCCTGACCCAATTTCTGACCTTCAATTGAATTGTAATTTTTTACTAAAAGCTCTTTCATTTTTTTGTCCTCCATTTTTTAATTATACTGAAGTAAAGGTAAAGTGTATAAAATCATTGTGCAATCAGGTTTGTAACGCACCTATAAGGTTAGAAATATTGATTATCAATGATTTGGTGTTGTAATTTTTTTTGATTTTAATGTAATTTTTATCGGGAGTAATATTTTTAATAGATCGTTACTCTCTTTTAGAGATTAATTCTATTTTTGAGATAAATAAAGAAAAGAAACTGATGAGAGAACTGGATTTGCGTTACCCAACCTGCCCGATCAGAAATGTACTGATCAGATTTAGCGACAAATGGTCACTTTTGATATTACTAAACTTGCAGGGAAAAGAGAAGATGCGGTATAAGGAACTTCTGAATGCCATTCCCGACATTTCGCAGAAAATGCTTTCGAGTACATTAAAGCAACTTGAAGCAGATCATTTTTTAATTCGGGAAGCTTATGCCGAAATACCCCCACGGGTAGAATATTCGCTGACTGAAATGGCTAAAAGCTTAATGCCGGTATTAAATACGATGATCGATTGGTCGTTGGTTCATTTTGGAGAGGTTACAGAATAATATAAACCGCTTCAAATACCTGCCACCCTCTCTTTGTAAGCTGCAAGGCATGCATCCAGCCTGTCATGTGCTGTTGTATCACCCGGAACATTATGAGAAGGGTGAATAAAAAGCTTTACACCTCTCTGTGCAAGAATCTCTGCTGTCATCGTGACGGTCATCCAGACTAAAGTAATGAATGCCATCGTAGACACAGGACCAATTTTGTCGAAATGATTTTTCAATGAAACACTTGCATCGACAAGCGGAGCGCATGAGTCAACCACGAGATCCGCAAGTTCGAAAAGATTTTTCCCGCAGGAGTGACGACTCTTCTTGTCCGCTGAATCGGCGGCAGAACCAAATACGATAACCTTCATGCCTATTTCCCTGGATTTTAGGGCAATATCAATATTGACATTATTAATGCCTGTGTGCGAAAAGATCCACATGGTATCTCTTTTGTCAAAATTATAGGATTTCATAATAGCATCACCATACCCCTCAGCCCGCTCAAGAAAAAGGAACTGGTGAACACCCATCTCTCCTGTAATTCTCGTAAAGAATGTCAAAGGAAGTTCGACCATCGGATGGAATCCGACAAACCCGCCGATTCGCGGATACATCTCCTCGACCGGAATTGTAGCATGACCACATCCGAAGGTATGCACCCAGCGGCCAGCCTCAATACTATCGGCCATTATCCCGGCAGCTTTGGTGATGTTTTCCATCTGGCTATCCTCAATTCGTGACATCACATCTCTTGCATTTTTCAACCATTCAAGTGCTAACATAATTATGGATCTAAATTGGATTAAACTTGTACCGGATCTGTTTCATTTTCTGGTTTGATGTTTTCCCTGGTAGTTTTCAAATGATTTACTGTATATAATATGGTAATCATTAATATACATGTTATCACTAAAACAGGAAAGGCCTTGAGATCAATCACTCCAACCAACAAGTTAATCAATGTGTTTCCGGTTAAAGCAATTACAAATGCAAAACTGAAAGCTGTTCCTGAAATCTCCTTGTAATGCTCTCCTATCTCACCCAAAATAATTGGGAAGGTCGATGCAAAGCCAAATCCCATAAAGAGTGTTCCTGTTATGGCTGCTGCGTTGGTTTTGGAAAGACTTAGGAGAATAATTCCAATTATGGCAAGCAGCATACTGATTGTTAAAATAGTCATCTTCGAAATGCTCTTCAAAAGGAAACTCAGGAGCAATCTCCCAATACCAATTCCGATTACAACAAAACTGAGTGCGTAGAGAGAAGTTTCTGCGGTAAAGCCTTTGTACAGTTCCATATAACTCGGGATCCAATTATTGCTGATACCTTCAAGACCACTCTGGAAAAAGAGAACAAAACTCAGGATCAAAATAGTGGGTTCTTTGGCCATCTTTAATATTTTCTTTACAGGAAATCCCTGCCTGTACTTTGCCTTGGGGAAGGCTACAAAAAAATAATAAATAACAGATAATGACATCAATACGCCCGCCCCGGCAACAAAAGGAGGATAAGAAAATGTTTTTGAGTGAGATGCGAACAAAAGAGGAATAGTGATTGCACCCAAAGTGTAAAAAACGCCGAGCATACTAAGATTTGAGGCTTTGAAATGGTCCGATGATACATCAGAGACGAGCGCATTTGTGAGACCATTCAACATTCCGCCGCCAAGGCCGATAATGAAAATTGAAAGACGAACCTCCACGATCTTTGTACAAAAAGCAAGCATTTCAAGCCCAATAATTGTAATGATGCTGGCTGCTATCATCAGGTTCTTATAACCATACCGGTCAATAACGGGACCAAACAACATGGAGCCCAGGAGGATTCCAAAGGGAAGAAGTCCTGCAAGCGTAGAGGCTAAAGCAGTATTAAGTGAGAACCGGGAAATCAGAGAGGGGAGTACTGCTCCCATTACAACAAAGGCAACCCCGAAAAAAAACATTCCAATAAAACCTGCTGCCAAAACTTGCCTGTTCGTCCTGTTTTCCATGTTTAATTATCGATTAAATTATTTTGGCTATTCAGTATTGCTATGGCACCAGCACCGTACAATCCTGAAAGATTTGGAAGTTGAGTTGCTGAAAACCTGCATTGTTTTATAGCGATTGGTTGTGCCCATTTCTGTGCCTCATTGTATATCGTGTCGATGAACTCAGCTGCTGGTCCAAAAATTCCGCCACCAAAAACCACCATCTCAGGATTAAAAAGGCTCACCATGTTTGCTGATGCCATTCCCCACATCTCAATGGCCTTGTCGATAACCTGGATTGCAATACGATCTTTACTTTTAAGGGCATCAAATACATCATGGGCAGTGAGTTGATTCATTGGGATTTGGGAAAGCTGTCCGTTATAGTGTGGGTCAGCTATTACAAGATTTTTGGCCTGGCGAGCAATCCCTGTTCCGGAGGCGTAGGTCTCAAAACAACCGCATTGGTCATAGTCGTTTGAGTAGGGCGGTTGAAGCGCCATCCAGCCGATTGCTCCGGCGATGTCGGAGGCACCATGCAGAATCTTTCCATCAACCAGGATTCCCGCACCAATTCCTGTTCCAACAGCCATAAATACAACATTCTTGCAACCCATTGATGCTCCTCGGCTTGTTTCACCAAGTATGTTACATGTCCTGTCACTCTCAATATTTACAAGCGAATGAGGGAACCGGCTCTTTAACTCATCTCTCAATGGATAGTTCTCCCATCCGGGGATATTTGGTGCCCAGACATTTCCGGTTTTTGACCACACAATTCCGGGGACACAAACGCCTAAACTTTTTTCATCATCTTCTTTTACGGAGCCCCGTTCAATCAATTTTTCGCAAAGGGTAAAAATCAGCTCAGCAACAGCTTTCCCTTCCCTTTCTTCCAGGAGAAGTGTTTCCAGGAAAAGGATTGTGTTTGGTTCTGAAAAAAGTGCCCCTGATATTTTAGTACCGCCAAGGTCAAGTCCGATATAAACCATTTTTACAGGGTGGTTAAATGATTAAGCTGATTATCTTTTTTACTCAGCTTCGCCCTATAAGTTTCAGAACTTTAAGATTATATGTTTGGGAATTCGATGACAATTAATGTCCAATCTGCATTTATCAAAAATAAGTCAAGCTAATTTCTTTACTCTTGAAATATTCAAAAAATGAAGAAGGGTATAAAGAGTTTAATTTATCCTTGATGTATAAGAAATGATTTATTATATTTTTTTACTTCTTGAAATTCCCGAAATCTGAATCTTTCGCAATAAACTCTCCAATATCATCAAGATCCTGAAGAGCGGGTGCGGTCCAGACTACTTTAACCATATCGAAAGCTTTTTTTGAGCTTCTTCTTCAGAAAATACAATATTGGCTGATTTGATTATACCCCTGGCTTTTTATTGATTTCCCCATATTTCCCTGCAAAATAGTCTCTATAGGCCTCAGCAATTTCAAGTTTGCTATTCATGACAAATGGTCCCTCTGCAACGATGGGTTCGGTGTACCTTTCACCGCCAAAAAGTAAAACATCTGTCCCTGAAAGCGATTGGTTATTAATTTCAATTGCCCCGCCATTTCGGTCAAATTCAATGAATTCACCGGAATTGAATTCAGTACCGTTAATCGTGGCATTGTTTAGCGGCAAAAAAGCGGCATACTCCGATCCGTTATCGGTGGTTAAAGTGAATTGTTTTTCAGGTTCAATATGGACATGATATAAAAATTGTTTTGAGTAATTGGGGATTTTGGAATTTAGATTTTCGTATTCGCCTGCAATTACCTTAATCCAGCCTGTTCCGTTTTCCAGTAACTTAATTGGAACCTCGCTGGCCTGGACTGCAAGATATTCCGGTTGCTCTGTCTTATTCTTCGATGGAAGATTGATCCAAAACTGGAATCCGTGTGTGAGCCGGTCATTTTTACCCGAATCAACCGTAAGATTTTCATCATGTATTATTCCATTGCCGGCTTTCATCCATTGTATGCCTCCTGAGCTTACCCTGGCGTGATGCCCTTTGCTGTCAAAATGTTCATCTTCACCATTCAATACATAGGTCATGGTGGCAATCCCCCTGTGGGGGTGCGGACCTGTTCCTTTTTTCTTTGAATTGTCATCGTCCGGATGAATAGTCGGGGTAATATGGTCAAGGAATACAAACGGACCGACGGCATCTGCATATCTGTTGGGCAGGATACGATAAATGATCATATCGCCAATGTCCGCCCTTTGTCCTCTTGCTGAAAAACTTATTTTCTTATCCATCTTTTGATTCAACTACGTATTTTATCCAATAACCGGTTAAATTCTTTAATTTCTTCTTCAGTCAGGTTAATCAACAATTTGTCTGCGTTTCTTTCGCATTCAAACATGCTGTCAAGCAATGATAATCCTTTTGCTGTTATCTCAATATCTTTTTGTCTGCGGTCAGCCACATTTTCCTTTCGGCTGACCATCTCTTTTTCATAAAGCCGGTCTACAATCCGGCTGACATCGGAGTCTTTATCGAGCATGCGTTCTTTAATAAATCCGATAGAAAGAGGGGCTTCAGAACGAAATCCGCGTAATATTCGCAAAACATTATATTGCTGTTCTGTGATTTCATGTTTTTTCAAAGACTGAAAAAATTCATAACTTAACTGCCTCGCAGTGTAAGTCAGGTTTATCAATCCTTTGTGATAATCGTTTCTGAAATGCCCTTTTATTTCTTCTTCAAGTGTCATATTAATTTATTTTGTAGAGATCCGGATTTCTTATAAATCCAACCACCCAGACCAAAATTAAAACCACTGATGGCATTAAGATGCTCATTCCGCCTGTCATGTGAATGATGATTGCTCCACCCATATAGGAACTAAGCAGTAATGTGCCAAATTTATTTGTTTTTGGAACCAGGAACAATAAGGAAGATCCGATTTCTCCCAGGGCAATTATAATGCGCCAGTCTTCCAGGTTTAACTGTTTCATCTGTTCGGGATGCAAAAATAATTTGCCGCTTGCACTAAACAGATAAAGCCCTGTTAATAGTCCGGCCAGAATCCAGCCAATAATTTTTCTTGGTTTTGAAATCTCTGAGGTTGTCATAATTTTAAAATTTGATTTTTGAATATTAAATAATAGAGGTTATCTCATCATATGCCCTGCGGGGTCTGCGTTGAATAGTATTTTCGTTTCCATATTATTAAAAAGTGTTTTATAATTCGGTACAAATATACGTTACAACAATGTATGTTGCAACATTTAAATGATAAATTAATGTTAATTAATAAAATAACTTGTGAGAATTAACTTTAAACAATGAATTCAGCGGTAACAATAACTTTTCAAACTTTAGTCTGATTAAATTCAAAATTCTTAAGTATTAGCAAAAGGGCAAATAAAATATCGAATCGTATTAAATAATTGTAAATTGCTTACAATTTTATTTTGATATAAGAGTTTTATTCGTAGTTTTGACCCGGAGTTTTA
>Ga0208789_1001133_pt1 | contig 16851 bp, 14 predicted proteins | sample Methanotroph_Enr_FD_187368 | JGI IMG/M metagenome (GOLD analysis project Ga0208789, IMG submission 187368) | Enriched soil microbial communities from Old Woman Creek wetland in Ohio, USA - Methanotroph_Enrichment_5 (SPAdes) (version 2) | ecosystem: Environmental > Terrestrial > Soil > Wetlands...
TTCTCCTCAAGGAGAAGGTGCCCGAAGGGCAGATGAGGTGGAGGATTTAGGAGGGGTCAACCAGTAACCAGAAACCAGCACTTCGGCGCCGCTCAGTGCCCGTGAATCCAGAAACTCTTTTTCTACTTACAAATAGCTAAAACTACTCCCGCCTAAAAATTCCCTTAAAATTGATGTTGGCGGAATCTCTGTTGGTTTCAACGGCTTCAGATATCGGAAGAATCCTAAAAGTCTTGTTGCTTCCGAATATTCCGGTTGATTAGGTTGAACTTCGAGCAGGATTGGTTCGGCGAATGGCTTCAAAACTGCCAGTTCATATAATAGGGCTGAGTTAAACATGGTGTCGGCTTCTTCCTGGAAAGGGAAAATATGCTTTTCTTCTCCTTTGCGCACACTAGACCATCGGGAAATTGTGTCCTTTGCCGAATATTTCCGGTAGCGGTAGTCGCGTACAATTCTGCGGATCAAACGGTTATCGGTTGTGCTTACCCGGTTATGATCATCAATATTTAATGCAGCCAGGGCTGAAACATAAATTTTAAATTTTACCTCCGGTGGAATAGAGTTGGTTAGCTGTGGATTTAAGCCATGAATACCTTCAATAATAAGTACATTTTCTTCTCGCATCTGCATGCTCTCCCCATTATAAAAACGGGTGCCGGTTTCGAATGAGAATTTAGGCATTTCAATCTTTTCTCCATTCAAAAGTGTCAATAAATTTTCATTGAACAAACTGATATCCAATGCTTCAACAGCTTCGTAATCATGATTGCCATTCTCATCCAGTGGCGTTTTATCCCGATCCACAAAATAGTTGTCCAGCGATAAATTAAGGGGTTTCATTCCGTTAACAATTAGGTGTATGGCCAACCTTTTTGCAAAAGTCGTTTTCCCGCTCGACGAAGGGCCGCTAATCAGGATTATCTTAACCTTATTGTTTCTTGAACGGATGTTGTCGGCTATTTGCCCGATTTTCTTTTCGTGTAAAGCTTCGGCAACTTTAATAAATACTTCGGATTTGCCATTTGAGCATGATTTATTGAGGTCGCTGATATTGGGCACTTCGAGGATATTCATCCATTGTGAAAATTCCTGGAAAATTTCGAAAAGTTTATCCTGGATTACCAGCTTTTCGACCAGAGCCGGGTTATTGGCCTGTGGAACCTGCAGCAAAATGCCATTGAAATATTTGTTAAGATCAAAGACCTTTAAAAATCCGGTTGAAGGCACCAAAAAGCCATAAAATGCGTCCAGATGACCATCTAGCTTGTAATAACTTGAATAAAAACGTCCCCTGTATTTCAAAAGATCGATTTTGTCGCTCAGACCATGGGATTCGAATTTGCGGATTACTTCTTCTGTTTCTTCTTCCATGCGGATAAAAGGAATGTCAGCATCCACAATCTCCTGCATTCTGCGTTTAATAGCTTCTGTATCAAGAGATGTAATCTCATAATCCGGAACCGATATTTTACAGTAGATGCCTTTTGAAACGGAATGATCTATACGAAGATGCGAACCAGGGAAAAGCTCACTTGCTGATTTATAAAGAACAAAAGAAAGTCCCCTCACATACATTCTCATTCCATCAGGGTGCGTGATATCAATAAACTGAATTGAAACCGGATGAAATACAAGAAAAGTCAGTTCTTCAAGCACATTGTTAACCAAAGCCGCAAGAATAGGATATTTCATATTCACTCCAAATTCTTTGATTACCTCATAAAGCGAGGTTCCTTTGCTTACATCTTTTACAGTTGCCGAGTTAATGCAGGTTATAGCTATTTTTTGATTCATGATAGTACTTTGTTTTATTTGAAAAGCTTTTTTTTAATACCTGCTTTGCCTAAGGTTTTATATTTAATGACTATAGATTAATAAACAATTGTTGGATTTGTAATTTCTGGAATTATAGTTCTGAGATGTGATTATTGGGAGATCGTATAATGCTGATTGACAAGATTATTAAAACAATTTTTTTCCCTGCTCGCTTTTGCTTCAGTATTAAAAATGATCAGAGTATGTTTCTGAAGCAAATATATTAGTATTGTTTTATATTCGCAATGTTAATATCAATATTTATATTGTGGTAAATTAGAATTAGTGCATGAACTGAAAAATCTGTGAAAATCCGTTTTTTAGTGTTATCCGCGTTCTATCAGTATGTTCAACGCTTTAGTTTCATTATGAACTTATACATCCTGATAAATGTTTTATGATTTGTACATTTGCCCGATCATAAATTGTATTTGCCAATGAATTACGAAGTACCCAAAAAGAAAATCACGTTGCCTGGTTTACGCAAGCTTTTCAAGCTCTATAGCTACATAAAACCTTACAAATATGAATATGGCTTAGGATTGCTCTTTCTACTGGGTTCGAGTAGTGCAAGTCTTGTTTTTCCAAAATTATTGGGCGAACTAGTTGACCTGGGAAACCAGGGAAAACTCGCCCAGGAAATAAACCGTATTGCATTGATACTGATTGCAGTCCTGCTAGGGCAGTCGGTATTTTCCTATTTCAGGATTTTTCTTTTTGTGCGTGTGGCCGAAAAAACGTTGGCCGATTTGCGCCAAAGCACTTTTAACCACCTGATCCGCTTACCCATGAAATTTTTCCAATTCCGCAGGGTAGGGGAGTTGAACAGCCGGATTTCGTCGGATATTACTCTTTTGCAGGACGCGCTCACCAGTACGTTGGCCGAATTTCTGCGGCAAATTATCATTATTATCGGCGGTGTAACGCTAATGATGATAACTTCTCTGAAACTAACGCTTTTCATGCTTATGATATTGCCTGTAATTATGATTCTGGTGGTACTCTTCGGGCGGTATATACGTAACCTCAGCAAACAGGCGCAAAAACAGGTTGCCGATTCAAATACCATTGTAGAAGAAACCTTGCAGGGAATACAAAGCGTGAAGGCTTTTACAAACGAGTTTTTCGAAATGGCACGCTATAAAGGGAAAACCATTGAAATTGCCCTGACAGGTATCAAAAACGGAAAGCTTCGCGGAGCGTTTTCCTCGTTCACTATCCTCGGGCTTTTTGGCGCCATGGTGGCGGTGATCTGGAAGGGATCACACCTTCTGGCAACCGGAGAATTGGCAACCGGGGAATTGTTTTCATTCGTAATATACTCCATGTTTATTGGAGGTACTATTGGCGGAATGGCCGATGTGTTTGCCCGTGTACAGAAATTTATCGGGGCGACCGAGGATCTGCTCGAAATATTTAACGAACCGGTTGAAGAAGTTGAAGAAGTTGCATCGCTGTCTCCTGATCAGATTCTTCATGGAAACATACGGTTTGATAATCTTTCTTTCTTTTATCCTACCCGAACAGAATTACACGTGCTAAAAGAAATCAGTGTAATCATAAAACCAGATACATTGGTTGCATTAGTGGGTCCAAGCGGGGCTGGAAAATCGACATTTGTTTCGCTCTTACTGCGGCTGTATGAACCTACCCAGGGTCAAATTCTGTTTGACGAACGTGATAATCAGAGTATTCCTATTTCGGCCTTACGTAGTCAGATGGCGATCGTGCCTCAGGACATTTTTCTTTTTGGCGGAACGATCCGTGAGAATATCGGATACGGAAAAACCGGCTCAACGGAAGAAATGATAGTGGAAGCTGCACGAAAAGCGAATGCCTGGGATTTTATCAGCCAGTTCCCTGAAGGATTGGATACGCTTGTGGGTGAACGCGGCACTCAACTTTCGGGTGGACAGCGACAACGCATTGCTATAGCACGAGCCGTGCTGAAAGATCCGAAAATTTTGATCCTTGACGAAGCAACTTCCTCATTGGATTCCGAATCGGAACGCCTGGTGCAGGATGCGTTGGAGAAACTAATGAAAGGACGCACTTCGATCGTGATTGCTCACCGGCTTTCAACCATCCGGCAAGCCGATAATATCCTGGTTTTAAATAACGGACAAATTATTGAGCAGGGAACGCATGAGCAACTTCTGCTTGTGGAGGATGGTTTGTACCGAAACCTGAGCGGGTTGCAGTTTGCGGGGTAAGAAACCAATCCTTTATAAAATATTAAAATTGACTCTTTATCCGGAATTGCAAATTCCAGACTCCTTAGTGCGGGATTGCAAATCCCGCTCAGCCTAAAACGATCTATATTGCTTCTTGCCTCCTCACAAAACTCCCCCAATGGCTGTCCTCCTTATAGTCTGCCAGCACTAATGTTGTATTGGCAAAAGAATAAGCCGTCATCAGGTTATTGAGCTCCTGCTTCATCATATTGATACTATTGGCAATTAGTTCAGGGTTAAAACCTTTAAGGCCCAGGTCTATAACCATTTCCATTGAGACAATACGTCCCAACACTTTGCCAAGTTCAACAAGTTTCCGCTGCGGGAGTTGCATATCGAGATTGAAATTCACTAACTCTTTAATATGTTCAACCGATTTCCCGGTAAGAGAATAACTTTTCAGGAACTGGAAGAGGTTGCTTTCTTTTGCCTGTTTCATTAGTTTTACTACTCCTTCTGTAATCTGGGCGTAAAGCATATCATTCGATCCTTCAAAAATCTGGAATGGACGGCTATCCACAATAGCACGTCCGGCAATGTGATTTTGCTTGTATGCTTTGGCTCCAACCAATTGAAAGAGATGTTGTGCTGCTTCCTGCATCAGGTCGGTTACAACGGTCTTTACCGAATTGGCTTTAAGCCCATGTGGTGCCAGGTCCACTTCAACACCGGCATTGTCGCTGCTGTGGGCGCAAATAGCAGACGTAACAGTAAATGCTGATTGTAGGCTTGCTAATCGATGCTGAACCTGGTCGTAGTTAAAAAGACTCTTTGCCCCGACAAAGCGGGTTTCGCAATGTTTAATGGCTTCGTCGAGCATACGCTTGATAAATCCCATAGCCATTGCCGGGATTTCCAACCTGCTGCGATGCAACGTATCCAGCATCATTGAAATTCCTGTGGTCTTGGGTTCAAGGCGGTATAAGCGGGGTATCTTAATATCAATTTTATTGCGGCCATAAGGGATCATGTACAAGCCCAGATTTTCAAAATACTCTTCTACCTCAATCATCTGACCGGTCTTGTTGTTATCACTGATAAAAAAATCAATATCACGCATCAGGTCGCCACCGGGTGTTTTCCGGCGAGCTGTCAACAGCCAGTAATCGGCAGTGCCGGTTAATCCCGCCCAGTGTTTGGTGCCTTTCAGGTGAAAGTAATCATCACTCTCAGTAAATGAAGTCTGCATATTTAACGCATCACTGCCAAAGTCAGGCTCAGTGATCATTAGTCCGCCCATTTTTTTATCCGTTAAGAAACCTTTAAAAATGGCTTTCTTGATTTCATCATTGGCATATTTATTCATGGGTTGGAGAAAGAGCCCCCAATTAATGCCAAAAGTGAGTCCCAATGCAAGGGATTCATAGGATGCAGCTGATACAATTTCAATACCTTCACTTTCATATGCTCCTCTGCCTCCAAATTCTTTGGGAATAAAGGCTGCAAACGGATCGGCCGAAAGAATCTCACGCATCACATAAGGAGGTAAACCACGTTGCGTTTCGAGCTGGTTGATATCAGCCCGATGGTGAAATACGTTATCAAGCCTGTTGGTGAAATTTTGAAGAAACTGGTTGAAAGGCAGTTTTACACTAGCTGAAGGCCTTTTTGCCTCAGCATATTGATTGGAATATTCCATGGAGGGGATTAAATCAGTGATTGTAAATTCTATTATTCTGCAACATGTGTACCGCGAAAACTGACTGATAAAATGATCTGATTACTTGAAATGGTGCAGGATTTTATACAGGAAACAATTTTCCTGTATTGTTTTAACAATTGAACCTGACGATTGTTTATCTGACTTTTTTAAAAAAATACGATCCTGATTCTGAATGATTGATTTTATGTAATGCATTTTCAATCTGGCTTTATTCAACCTCTTACTGGCATTAGCTTATAGTTATCTCCTGATTGTTTTTATACTATCCTCGTTTTTATATACTTTTGCCGTAAATGAAACGTTAAGAAATTATAAAATTAATGTTAAATGAAAAAGACTTTTCCTGTTTTACTTGTGATTCTTATCAGTTTTACTGTTTTTTCCTGTTCGAAAGAAGCCGGCGATGGCGGGAATTCAACCATCTACGGCAAAATTATCGCATATAATTATAATGCAGAATTTACTAACCTGAGGGGAATTTATCCTGCCGCTGACGAGGATGTTTACCTTATTTACGGTGAGGATCGCAGTTATAGCGAACGTATCAGGAGCAATTACGATGGCATCTATGAATTTAAATACCTGCGTCCGGGCGATTACACAATTTACGTATATTCAAAAGACTCGACACTAACCCTGGTATCCGGAATATACCCCGTGATTAAAAAAGTTAGAATTGATAAAAACAGGCAAACTGTGGAGGTGGATGATATAAAGATATTCAGATAATCAATAAGTTACTATTGGTCAAAAGAGTTATTAACTTATTGAACTAATCCCGGGTTTTATTTCAATTTTTCTACTATGAATGAACTTTCTGCAACCTTGTCGAACTTTTCCCCGATCAGCCTGGAAGAAATGGATCATGTAGCATTACTTGACCGAATAGATACAAAATATGTTATTCATGAAAATCAGTTGCGTGAATATCTAACAGCTGTGGCCAGTAATTACAAATTATTGGTAATCAGCGGGAAGACAATTCATCCCTACGAAACACTTTATTTCGATACAGCGGATTTTCTTCTTTACCATATGCACCATAATGGAAAACTTAACAGGTATAAGCTGCGCTACCGAAAATATGTCGATTCGGGTATTTCTTTCTTCGAAATTAAATCAAAAATCAACACCAGCCATACGGTTAAGATAAGAATGCAGGTAGATGATATTCTTGAAAAGCTGGATGAACCGATGTATCAATATATCAGCGAGCATACTCCCGGAGATCAGCAAAACTTTGTTCCTGCGTTGCGTGTATTTTTCGACAGGCTGACCCTGGTTAATAAACAGGCAAACGAGAGGTTAACCTTTGATTTAAATCTACGCTATAAATTTAATGGGGTGGAGAAAAAGATGAGGGATATAGTGATTGTAGAAGTAAAACAGGAAAAATACACCATCTCACCTTTCAGGGAACTAATGAAAATGTACAGGTTACCCTCGAATTACCTGAGTAAATATTGTATAGGATTAACTTCCATACATAAAGAGCTGAAGATGAATAATTTTAAACAAAAAATAAATACCTTAAGCAGTCTTGGATATGACTTATATTAAACACTTACTCACTTTTCTTTTTTTCTTTGGTTTGTTTATTGGGGTTATCCCGGTTTCTTCTCAGGTAAATCAACAAGCAGCAAATGAGACTAAAACAGAAGTAAGTGCTGGCAAGAGTAAAGTTTCGTTAAGTAAAATTGAAAATGACCCGGAGATTGTTATTATAAACAAACGTTTCGCGTACGGTATCGGGATTGATATTACAACCATGCTGCTTATTTTCGGGCTCATCTATTTCCCTAATTACCGGAATAAGGAGTTTATGTTTACATTCTTCCTGTTTAACATTATCATATTCATCATCACTTTCGTTCTGAATAAAACAAATATATCGATGGGAGCGGCATTCGGGTTGTTTGCTGTATTCTCGATGCTGAGGTATCGCACCGAAGGCATTTCAATGAAAGAAATGACCTACCTGCTGATTGCCATTGCCCTTGGACTCATTAATGCCATTGGATTAAACCTTGTGCCCATCGTTGTATTTAATTCCATTTTCATTGCGTTTATATTTGTTCTTGATCATCCAATAGTTTTCAAACAGGAGGTTTCGAAAACAGTGGTTTATGAAAACATTGATCTCATCCGGCCCGAGAATCATGAGTTATTGATGGAGGATCTGAGAAAACGTACAGGATTTAATATTCACCGCATTTCGATCATGTCCTTCGATTTCCTGAAAGATGCCACCAATATAACAATTTATTATTACAAGAATCAATAGGTTGATTATGGCATCAAAGACCGCGCGATTACTGGGTTTACTCTTTTTCACAGTATGTATGTTTTCAGTGACTGGTTTAGAAGGCCAGAACAGGGATGCGGGTTTATGGACTTCCGTAAGTTTTGAGGCTAAACTGGTTAAAAAATTGTCTGCCAGTATTTCGCAGGAGTTTCGGTTTAATGAAAATATAACTGAACTTGGAACTGCTCTTACCGATGCCGGAATTGACTATAAACTTAGTAAACACTTCCAGTTTAGCGTGAATTACCGTTATATCCAGAAACATTTAAGTGATAACAACTACAGTTTCAGGCACAGATTTTATGTGGATGTAAAATACGAAAAAAAGAAAAAACCTTTTCAAATACAGTTCCGTAGCCGTTTACAGGATCAATATGCCGATATCGGAAGAGCTTCTGATGGTGGAATCCCTGAATATTATCTGCGGAATAAAATGAGTTTGAATTTGGATATGGATAAAGCGTATTCGCCGTATATTTCGATTGAGCTGTTTTCGCCGCTTAATTTTCCCCGCACATATGCTTTCGACAACATCCGAGCTTCGGCCGGAGTGGAATATTCAATTACGAAGCACCAGAAAGTGGATATGTACTATATGATTCAGAAAGAATTGAATGTGAACCGGCCAGGGACAGGGTTTGTTGTTGGATTAGGATATTCGTACAAATTATAAAATCACCACTGGATTATCGGGCTTTGAAAATTAATTTCCTCGCTGGAATATTATATCCCGTTTAAACATAGTTGAAGAAGCCAATCCATTTGATGAAGTGTAAATAAGGCAGTAAAAATCAGGGATTTCCGCCTTTATTTAAAATCATTTAAATCGATTTTGAATTATCAGCAACCTTTAGTAGGTAAAAATATCTTTACTTGCTATTGATGTTGAATATTTGTACTTTAGATGTAAAATAAACCGAAAATATGGCAACAGATTTCAAATGCCCTCATTGCTCTAATCTGCTTAATGTTGGCGAAAATATTGTGTTTACAGCCCACAACAAATGGGGAAAGGAAGGCTTAATAATGCTTCATCCCGAAATCGGCAACTACACAGTGCTTAAGCACCCTAACTTTGAGGTACATGAAGGCGAAATGCTTGATTTCTATTGTCTTTATTGCAACAAGCAGCTTCTTTCGGAACGGAATAAAAACCTTGCTAAAATACTGATGATCGATGAATCAGGCCTGGAATATGAGATTCTCTTTTCACGCATTTCCGGTCAGCATGCTACTTATAAAATTATTGGTGAAAACTTTGAAATTTTTGGGGAAGATGCAGATCAGTATCTTGATTTTCTGAGAGATTGGAGCCTTTAAATTAATTTATCTGCACACAATCAGTCTGTCTCTTTTCTCAATTTTGAAGTTCTCTGTACTTCTGACTACTGCAATATTTTATACTTATTATTTGAAATAAATCCGATATATGCCATCTTATTCCAAAACGATCTGGATAATTCTGTTTGCAATAGCTATGGGTTACCTTGAATCTTCGGTTGTGGTTTACCTCAGGGAATTGTATTATCCTGAAGGATTCAACTTCCCATTGAAAGTGATGGCTCAGGAGATTGCTGTTACCGAATTATACCGTGAAGCAGCCACACTTGTCATGATATTTGCTGTAAGCGTTTTGGCTGCAAAGTTTTGGCTGCATCGTTTTGCCTGGTTCCTGGTGGTTTTTTCCATTTGGGATTTAGCCTATTATTTTTTTCTGAAAATACTTGTCGGCTGGCCGGAATCACTTTTTACCACCGACATTTTATTTCTTTTACCTAGCATGTGGACAGGGCCTGTCATAGCTCCCGTTATTAATTCGCTCACAATGATCCTGCTTGCCCTGGTAATTCTGAATAGCAGAAAAGGATTGCATCCTGTTTTGCACCTTTCAAATGTGCTCTGGACTTTACTGATTCTCGGTTCAGTGATAGTCCTGATTGCATATATGAAGGATTTTGTAAGTTATGTGATTGAATACAGGCGGTTGCAACCAATGGCTGTGATTAGCAGTCAAGAGATTATGCTCATTCTGCCTACGCAATTTATTCCCCGATCCTTCGATTGGTGGCTGTTTGGAACCGGAGTAGGCATACATCTCACAGTAGTATTTGTGCTTTTTTTCAGGAAAAGGCAAATGATTGGGCAGGATTAAGTTCAATATATCCCGGTAATCTATTTCTCCTGAATTAAAGGAACGGATAGTAAGTTGAGGTGAATCTGAATTTATTAATCAATAGTTTGAGACAAAAAAAGCCACGTTATCCGCAGCTTTTTTAATTTTAAAGAATTCCTTCAGGTCTTCTACCTGCTAATCAGAACTTTCTTCGAATTTACCTGTGTCCCGGTGTAAATCAGCAGTATGTATATCCCGGGATTTAATCCTTCGGTAAGAATATGAAGATTAGTGCCTCTCGTATTGTTGCTGTAAACAACTTTCCCAAGGCTATTGATCATACGCACTTCGTTGAATTTCACCGGCGTAGTGATATTAATTATTTCGTTAGCAGGATTTGGATATACCTTGTAAGAAGCATCATCAGGATTTACAATTCCTAATGCAATCGTAGTTGTGGCACAGCTTCTGGTTGATTCGCCCTGGTAATAAACTGATGTTACACAATATTCCTGTCGTCCTTTAGATACCGGGGAATCGAGGTATTGAACATCTGTTGTATTTTTAATCAGTGTATCGTTACGGTAAATATTATAGCTGAGAGGCGCAATTACAGGTGCGGTCCATTTTACCAGAGCAGTAAGTTCAATGGCTTCGGCAGTAAGTTTTGTAACAGGGTTTCGTACTGATGCGGGGACCAGGGTGCCGTTATATTTAAATATGCCTTTTTGGAGTGAACTGTTATTAACCCCCCCTGCCCATCCGCAGGTATTGTTAACAAAAGCAACCGAAGGGAAAGCCGAAAACTCTGTCCCACCTGCCTGTGACCAGGAATGACCTCCATCGAAACTGTACGATGCACCTGATCCCACTGAAACAAATGTGTTATCGGTGCCTGGTACAAAGGCCAGATCACTTTTCTGGAACGGCCCTAGTGGTTTAATGGTTTGCCAGGTTGTCCCGCCATCATGTGTTTCTCTGAGAACGGTTGCTGTAGTTGTTTGAATTACCAGTCCGTTCAATTCATCTTTAAAACAAATTTCCTGCACACCACTTGTAACTGGTGTAATTCCGGTGTTTGAGATCACCCAGTTCAATCCTTTGTCATGCGATATATATAGATTTCCCATGTTTGTGCCAAACATAACGGTGTTATCACCAACTGCCTGAATTACAGATGTCCACCCACCTTCGCCTGAAGCCGCATCAGCACCGGCACCTATATTTGCTTTTGGGACGCGGTTCCAGGTTGTACCGCCGTTGGCAGTGGTGTAAATCTCAAAACAATTGGTACTGGCATCGACATCACCATGGCACATTCCTTCATTTTCGTTCCAGAACCATACATTATCTGCAAATGAACTGGCACCCTGCAAAGCACCTGGAAGTTGGGTCCAGGTTGTGCCTCCGTTACTTGTTTTATAAACTCCGCAGGTATTATCCTGGGCGGCAGTGCTGAAAACCGAAACGAATGCAACATCCTTATTTATGCCGCAAATATTGCCAAGTCCATATACAGTGCCACCCATGACCTTGCCAGGTGTCCAGGTAGCCCCTCCGTCGCTGGTTTTTGTAAACTCATTAATTTGCGTGGATAAAACCGGATCATTATCTGAAGCTATAGCCCATACTACTAAAGAATCTACCGCATGTATATTTGAAATGTACCTGAAAGGTGATGTAAATGCCGTGTTTTGTGATATCCATTCACTCAACCCGATATTAGCTTCCTGGTAAACTGTATCCAGAGCATTGATAGCTTCAACGCGAATAACATATGTGCCTATAGCTGCTGCTGAAGTATTCCACGCATAAGAAAAACTGGTTTGAGTTGTGGTATATACAAGTCGGTTGTCAATAAAGAGCTTTACAGCAGTAGGTGCACCCTTGACAACTGAGCATTTAATGTCGAATGAAGGTCCGGCTGTTACAGAATTATAGTCTTCCAGGTCAGTAAACCGGACTATTAAATCAGGATTTCCCGGTTTAATACCATAAACAACGGCATTACCTGTATTGAACTTATAGGAGCTGGGATTGAGAGTACCGATTGCATAGTATCCATTCGCAGATCCTGACCAACCCCAGTTCATATGGAACATGTTGTCGGAATTGCGGTATCCGTCGCATACCCATGCATGACCGCCGGCATCCCCGGATCCGGAATAATACAAAGGACGGTGTGCATCCAGTTCTGTTTTAAGTAATGCGATCCATGCGACTGAAGTATAGTCAGCGCTGTAGGCTTGTTTTATTGTTGAATTATCATAGTTGAAATATTTAGACATTGCACCCGGAACATCTTCAGAAAAAGCACCTGATCCGTCTGTTGCATCTGTTCCATAAGCCATGTTCACTGAAACTCCGGCATGATATAATAATTTCGCAATTTCAAGGTAACTCAGACTTGTGGCTGAATTACCCATATTTCCAAAGTTGTAACTGGTAGCGCCAAAATCTGCTGATTGCAGCCCGTATTTACCGTCAGTGTATGAATGAGATCCTACGCCGGTTGCCGGGAAATTATAATATTTCATAATCTGTCCCATAGCCGTTGCTACACATCCGACATATGTTTTTCCAGCCGGTCCGGTCACATCAATAGGGCAGTAATAATTATAATACCCGGTCTGATCCCATGTAATTGATAATAAAGGAGCAACATCGGCCATAGAAGACTTGATCCCAGTGTTAAGAATCTGGTTCCATTCAGCAACGGATTGAGTGTTATCCATACCGCTTGCAACTATTTCAGCAATTTGCCTGCTGTAATTTTCGAACCAATAGCGGACTGAAGGGTTGGTAATCTCTGGTTCTACAAAACCTTCGTCTGATTGCGCCAGAATAGGAATAACGGCATCATCCGCCGATACTACAACAAACCCGCCACCTGTATAATTAAAAACATAATAGGTAGTTATCCCTTCGTAGGACTTACTGAAACTGTTTGCTATGCTGAGACTGGATTTCAGGGAGTTTGCCGAAAAATATTTATTCGCTACCTGGCTGGCTTTTTCCATGGTGACTGATTTGCCAAAGGCAGCGGTAATGAATAAAAGGCTGAGCAAAAGAGTAGTTGTTTTTCTCATAGTTTAGGGTATTGGGCCTGATTGATTTTCTTCTTATAGAAAAAACGGACAAAAATGTGAATATTGAATCAAAAACTGGTTATTATGATGCAAATATAATAGTTTTACTTTTATAAATGGTTGCCTGGTCAAAATCAATCGGAATATCTATACTTATTCCCAGTACCGTCGTTATCGACAAATTATCTGCATTCGTTATAAGATGATCATTGTTTGTCCATGTCTGCAAACGTATTCTTGTTTGAAAGCAGTCAATAGTCAGATTACCTAAAAATTACTACCTTTGCACCCCTGCTTTTGAGCAGCTTTTTATCAATCTCCAAAAATACCGGAATACGATGTTTGAAAGTCTAAGCGACAGGCTCGACAGAGCGTTTAAACTACTTAAAGGCCACGGTTATATTACCGAAATTAATGTGGCCGAAACCCTTAAAGATGTACGGAAGGCATTGCTCGATGCCGACGTGAGTTATAAAGTTGCCAAGGAGTTTACTGATATTGTAAAAACCAAGGCGCTGGGACAGAATGTATTAACTTCGGTTTCGCCAGGCCAGTTGATGGTTAAAATTGTTCACGACGAACTGGCTGTGCTCATGGGCGGGGAGAAAGTAGAAATTAACCTTAAAGGTAGCCCGTCAGTAATATTGATGTCAGGTTTGCAGGGTAGCGGAAAGACAACTTTTGCAGCTAAACTGGCTAATTACCTGCACACCAAAAAAGGAAAAAATCCTTTGTTGGTTGCTTGTGATATCTACAGGCCGGCTGCTATCGACCAGTTAAAAGTGCTGGGAGAGCAAATCGGGGTTGAAGTATATGCCGAGCCTGAAAATAAAGATGCCGTAAAAATTGCACGCAACGCACTCAACCATGCCAAAGATCGTGGTTTCAACGTGTTGATCATCGATACTGCCGGTCGCCTGGCTATTGATGAAATGATGATGAACGAAATTTCGTCTCTTAAATCGGCTTTAAACCCGCACGAAACGCTTTTTGTTGTGGATTCCATGACAGGCCAGGATGCAGTTAATACAGCTAAAACGTTCAACGACAGGCTCGACTTTGATGGTGTTATCCTTACCAAACTCGATGGTGATACACGAGGAGGAGCTGCGCTTACCATTCGTTCAGTAGTAAATAAACCTATCAAGTTTGTTGGTATAGGCGAAAAGATGGATGCCATTGATATGTTCTACCCCGAACGTATGGCCGACCGCATCCTCGGTATGGGTGATATTGTTTCACTTGTGGAACGTGCGCAGGAACAATACGATGAAGAATCAGCCCGCAAACTTCAGAAGAAGCTTGCCAAGGATCAGTTTAACTTCAATGATTTCATTGATCAGATCAGGCAAATCAAGAAAATGGGTAATGTGAAGGACCTGATGAGTATGATTCCGGGTATGGGCAAAGCCATCAAGGATATTGATATTGATGAAAATGCTTTTAAAGGTATTGAAGCCATCATCCAGTCGATGACACCCCTTGAAAGGGAAAATCCTTCCGTTATCAATGGCAGTCGCCGTAAGCGTATTGCCCAGGGTAGCGGTAACGAAATTCATGAAGTTAACCGCCTGATCAAACAATTTGATGATACACGGAAAATGATGAAAATGCTTACTACCGGTGGCGCTCAGAAAATGGCGCAACAAATGAAAAACGCGAAGAGAAGGTAGAGGTGATGAGTGAGTGGGAAGAAGGAGTGACAGGGAGAAGGGGCGAAGGGGAGATGGGGAGATGCGGACAAATTGAGGACAAGCACAAGCAAGATTAACTTTGAACGCCGCAGGCAATTGAACTTTGAAAGCGAAGTATTAAACTCTTGAACGCCGCAGGCATTGAACTTTGAACACTGAATACGATACCATTTTCTATTTCTCATCAACGATTAACGATTAACTATTAACTTTCACACAGAACCATGCAACTAATAGACGGCAAACAAATTGCTTCCGAAATAAAAAAGGAACTCGCAGCTAAAAGTGCTGCTATCATTGATAAAGGCAATCGTGCTCCGCATCTGGTTGCCATTTTGGTTGGAGAAGATGCTGCCAGCCAGACCTATGTAAACAGCAAGGAAAGAGATTGCAAAGAAGTAGGTTTTACTTCAACTATTTACCGCCTTGAAGCTGATACCAAAGAAAAGAAGCTGCTCGAAATCATTGGTTTTCTGAATAATGATGATGAAGTTGACGGATTTATAGTTCAACTGCCTTTACCGGCTCATATCAATGTTCAGAAAGTGATTCAAAGCATTAATCCCTTGAAAGATGTGGATGGTTTCCACCCGGTAAGTCTTGGCCGCATGATGCTTGGCGAACCGACCTATCTGCCGGCTACACCTTATGGAATCATCCAGTTACTCGAACGAAGTCAAATCGAAACCAGCGGCAAACACTGTGTGGTACTTGGCAGGAGCAATATTGTCGGCACTCCCATCAGCATAATGCTTTCACGAAAGGCTAACCCGGGCAATTGTACGGTAACGGTTTGTCATACAGGTACAAAAAACCTGAAAGAAATAGCTAAAACCGCTGATATACTGATAACTGCCATGGGACAACCGCATTTTGTAACCGCTGATATGGTTAAAGAAGGCGCCGTGGTTATTGATGTGGGTATTCACCGTATGGAAGATAACAGCGAGAAAGGATATCATATTATCGGTGATGTGAAATTTGACGAAGTTGCTCCCAAATGTTCATTTATCACTCCAGTGCCAGGTGGCGTAGGCCCGATGACACGTGTTGCATTGCTTATGAATACTTTTAAAGCGTATAATAAGGAAGTATAGCGGTTAGTTGATAGAAAATGGAAAATGGAAAATAGAAAATAGGGAATAGTAAATAGGAAATAGAAAATAATACATCCTCTTTTTCATCGACCCATATAACAAGTATCCATTAACCAATTAACCAGCAACCAGTAACCAGTAACTGCAACTAATAAAACGCCACCATTTTCCATTAACTATTTTCTATTTACTCAATCTCGTGAAGACAGATCCAACACAACAAGGTAAATTGCTTCCGCTAATGGAGGATTTCTACACCATCCAGGGTGAAGGATTCCACACGGGTAAGGCTGCTTATTTTTTACGCGTGGGAGGTTGTGATGTAGGTTGTTACTGGTGTGATGTGAAGGAATCGTGGAATCCGAAATTACATCCTCTCACCGACACAGATGAGATTGTTAAACGTGTAATTGGTAATCCGGCTGCGACGGTGGTTGTTACCGGTGGTGAGCCTTTAATGTATAATCTTGATTACCTGTGTAATAAACTTAAGAAACAAGGCCTGCAGGTTCATCTCGAAACCTCAGGTTCACATCCGTTCAGTGGTACATTCGACTGGGTTTGTCTTTCCCCAAAAAGAAAAGCACCTCCGAAACCCGAAATTTTTGGCAAAGCAAGTGAGTTAAAAGTCATCATTTTCGATGATACCGATTTCGAATGGGCCGAAGAAAATGCAAAACTTGTCGGCCCTGAATGTTACCTGTGTCTCCAACCCGAATGGAGCCGCATGCAGGCTGTATTGCCTGATATTATTGATTATGTGATGAAAAATCCCCGCTGGCATATTTCGCTCCAGGCGCATAAGTTTATGCATATTCCTTAAATGGTATTTTGTCTT
>Ga0208789_1001134_pt1 | contig 16848 bp, 15 predicted proteins | sample Methanotroph_Enr_FD_187368 | JGI IMG/M metagenome (GOLD analysis project Ga0208789, IMG submission 187368) | Enriched soil microbial communities from Old Woman Creek wetland in Ohio, USA - Methanotroph_Enrichment_5 (SPAdes) (version 2) | ecosystem: Environmental > Terrestrial > Soil > Wetlands...
TGTTTTCATTAGTGGTATTTTGAATTACAAACAGCTTCATTTTTCTTTCTGCTTTTGTGTTGAATAACAGTGTTTTACTAACATCTTGCTGTTAATAACCAAAATATTAGCTTGACGCATATGCGATTGCTATCGGGACCTAACCCCTTCTGTATAGTGCACTGACAAATCATAGAAGTACCAGAGTGATTAATTACCAGAATTTTAATTTCAAAGCGTAGTTTTTCCGGCTATGAAAACAATTGCCTGGCTGAAACAGCAGCCTTTTCTTCTGTTTTTGCTTCAAAAACGTTTCTCTCTTTAAATCCAAAAACTGCGGCTACCAGACTTGAAGGGAATACCTGTATAGCTGTGTTGTAATCAACAATTGCCGAATTATAAAACCTTCTGCTTGCAGCAATCTGATCTTCGGTTTCGTTCCATGCGGCCTGCAGTTGCAAAAAATTATTGCTCGATTTAAGTTCAGGATAATTTTCGGCCAATACCATTAAATCAGCAACAGTCTTCGATGCTGAAGTATTTATTAAATCCTTCGTATTCGCATCAAGATTTCCAGTTGAAGCCTGCATGCGAAGCTCAGCCAGGTAGTTAAACATTTCCTTTTCGTGCGACAGATACACCTTGCAGGTTTCAACCAGGTTAGGAAGCAGATCGAATCGTTTTTTCAACATCGAATCAATGCTTCCTTCAGCATTCAATATCTGATTTCTTTTACCGACCAGTGAGTTATAAATCCAGACTGCCAGTAATACAAGGAATGCCAGTACCAGAATAAAACCGAGTAAGAAAGTCATTATAATTTTGCTTTTTTAGGTTTAACAAATCATTGCCATTGGCTAAAGTACAATATATTCGAAATAGTGTATATTTGATAAGAAATATATTTCGCTCCTGAATTACATCAATTCAAGGTTTTGGGGGCTAAAGTCCATAAAAAAATAAAATTTGCAGCAAAACTATGGTATCCGTTTCCTCATTCCAAAACCATTTTGACACACATCTGTCACAAGGACTGGAAATTCTTGAAATAAAACGAAAAAGCATAATCAGGTTTGTAATTCTTGCCAAAATCCTTAATGCTCTTACACTAACAGTTTTTTTCAGCTTGTTTCTTGGCTTCCTGAATGCTTTCCCTTTCGATGATTTTGAGATGGGTTTTGCCTTCGAGGGATTCTTCTACCTGATACTTTCTTTTGTTGCATTTGGAGTTTTCAGGAAAGATTTGTTGTATATTCTGGAAATCATGGACAGAAAAGCCTTGACTAATAACAAATTGATTATAAATATTTTAACTGCAATTATATCAGTTATATGTTTATCGGGAGCCTGGTATACAGGAACAAAATATTTGGGTGGAGCAACTTTTGCCTTAAGCTTCGTCATCAAGTATATAATTGGATTTTTTATTCTGTTATTACTAGGATTATTATCCTTTGTCTTCCAGCAATACGAAAACAAATTCAATCAATCCTTTAAAACGGAATGTCTGCCTAAAATTCTTCGTTTTTTAAATTCTACTGCAAACTACAATCCGGCAGCATCCACCGAACAGGAATTATTCGAAAAAAGCGGACTATTCAGGTATACTGAAATATACAGATACAAAGGCTCAGATCATATAAGTGGTAGTTATGGATCAGGAAACTTCGAATTCAGTCAGCTCGATATTACCCAGAGAACCACAACAACCTCAGTCGGCAAAACAGAAGTCAGAATTGAAAATCTGTTCAAAGGATTGTTCTTTTCGGCCGATTTCAACAAGCCTTTTAACTGCCTTGTTGTTATTTCCCCTGATTATACACGTAAAGCACTGGATACACAACTGGGTGAAATGCTGAACAAGGCAATGGAATACAATCAGTATCAACTGGTGAAGCTGGAGGATGTTGAATTCGAAGAAGAATTTACCGTTTATGCCACCGAACAAGTTGAAGCCAGGCATATCCTCTCCCCTGCCCTTATTGAACGGATAAAAAAGCTCAGAATCTATTTCGGTAAGGAGATCAGACTTTCTTTTGCCAACAACAAAGTGTTTCTGGCTCTTGCAAGTGACAACGATCTGTTAAGCCCGATAGTATTTCATAAAGTTACTGATTTTCATACAATTGAACCTGTTTACCAAATCATGGAAGCATTCTGCAGCATCCCTGACAGACTTGATCTGAATACAAGGATATGGGGAAAATGAGTATCTTACATTTGCCTGACTTGTAAGCAAATTGTATGTACAGAAACACACTACTCTTTAACTTGTTCCCTGTTGAGCAAAACCCAACTTAGCCTAATTAGAAGGATTTCCTGTTAATTTGCTTTCTATACCAGTCTTCACGTCCACTGTTTTACTTAAAAACAAACTCATTATTAGCTAGCAATCGGTACTGTTTTAATCGTAATATTGTAGTTCAGTTTTAATAAGATACTATTGCTAAAATAATTTAGTTATCAGCAATTTCAAATTATAGAAATCATTGTAAGCGATACAATACAGCAACACATGAAATGACTGGAAATTGCAAAAGGAGAACTCCGGAATTTATTAAAAACTACGCATTGAATGAACGATACCAAATTAACAATCTCTCAACTCGAACAATACCTGTCAAAAGCAGCCTGGATACTCAAAGGCCCGGTGGATGCTTCGGATTTTAAGGTTTATATTTTCCCGCTACTTTTCTTTAAAAGAATCTCCGATGTGTATGACGAAGAATTCAATCAGGCTTTGGACGAATCGGAAGGAGATAATGATTATGCTTTGTTGCCGGAGTTTCACCGGTTTGATATTCCGGAAGGATGCCATTGGAATGATGTAAGGGAGACAACTACAAATTTCGGCTTTGCGATTGAAAAGGCTTTGAGAGGTATTGAGCAATCGAATCAACAGTTTTTGTATGGTATTTTTGGAGATGCTCAATGGAGCAACAAGAACAAACTTTCCGACCGTTTATTGACTGACCTGATTGAGCATTTTTCACAATACTCCTTATCAAATTCGCTGGTTGATGTTGATATTCTTGGACAAGCTTATGAATACCTGATTAAGCACTTTGCAGATTTAACCAACAAAAAAGCAGGTGAGTTTTATACTCCCCGCTCTGTTGTGCATTTACTTGGTTTGATACTGGACCCACATGAAGGAGAGACCGTATATGATCCGGCTTGTGGCACCGGTGGAATGCTTTTGGAATGTGTAGATCATTTGAAACATAACCATGAAGATTACCGCACGCTCAAGCTTTATGGACAGGAGAAGAATCTGACATCGAGCTCCATTGCCCGGATGAATATGTTTTTACATGGCATCGAGGATTTTCAGATTTACAGAGGAGATACCCTTCGTAATCCTGCCTTTTTTGAAGCGGATGGGCTAAAAACATTTGATTGCGTGATTGCCAATCCTCCATTCTCCTTACAGGATTGGGGTGCCGAGAACTGGGTGAATGATCCATATGGTCGTAACATTGCAGGTGTTCCTCCACAAAGTAATGGTGATATGGCCTGGGTTCAACATATGATCAAATCGATGAACAGCACAGGGCGTATGACTGTAGTTTTACCTCATGGAGCCTTGTTCCGTAAAGGTGCTGAAGGCCGGATTCGTGAAGAACTATTGAAGCAGGATTTATTGGAAGCTGTAATCGGGCTTGGTCCTAATATTTTCTATGGAACACAATTAGCTGCCTGTGTCATGGTTTTTAAACAGAACAAGGAATCCCGAAAGAAAGGAAAAGTGCTCTTTATTGATGCTTCCGACCAGGTACGTGTTGGCAGAGCTCAAAATTTTCTGGAACCGGAACATGTGCAGCAAATATTCAATTGGCAACAGGCTTACAAGGATGTTGAAAACTATGTTAAGGTCTCAACAATTGCAGAGATTAAAGAAAATGATTTCAACCTGAATATCCCGCTTTATGTTGAGAAAGTTATCGAAGATAATCTGCCTTCGGTTGAAGAGGCTTTAGCTGATTTGAAAACTGCCTGGAGTGAGAGTTTGCAGGCAGAAGAAAAGTTTAAAGAGATTCTCAAAAAATATATCTAATAGCATATAAATTTAAGCAAATACAATCATTTATATTTAATTGCATATAATTTGATATTATTTACTACATTTGTATGCAAAAGCATATAAAAATGAATTTAATAGCAGATTTTGTTAAAACACGACGAAAACAATTGAAACTTACACAGGAGGAATTTGCTATAAAGGCGGGTGTAGCTTTAACTGTTGTCAGGAAAATTGAGCAAGGTAAAGAAAACCTTAGTTTATCAAAAGTAAACCAGGTACTAAAAATGTTTGGCCAGGTTTTAGGACCAGTAAATGAGAAATAAACATGAGAAAAGCCATTGTTAAATACAACAGCATAAAGGCGGGTGTACTTAAAGAGTTGGATACAGGCGAGTATGAATTTGTATATGATGAACATTATATTCAAAATCATCCTGATTTGTTTATTACCTTCCAAATGCCCGTTAGTGCCCGTCCGTATAATAGCAAGCGACTTTTCCCCTTTTTCGATGGGTTGATACCTGAAGGTTGGCTATTGAGAATTGCTGCAGAAAGTTGGAGAATAAACAGAAACGATCGTATGGGACTGCTTTTAGCATGTTGTCAAAATACAATAGGAGCTGTGAGTGTTCACCCTTTAATAGAAAACCAGGATGCCTAAGTGTTTGTTTTGTTATAAGGATTTGGATGCTAATGATACAGGTGATTACCACTCTAAATGTATCAAGGCTTTCTATGGAACCAGGTTTGCACCAGCTTTGCCGTATCGATTGGATGAGATGGAAAAATTAGCAAAGGAAGCTGTGAAATTGTCAGTAACCGTTCCGGGTGTGCAACCTAAACTATCCCTTGGTTGGATAAAAAGCACGTTGGAAGATGGTCATAATGGCCGCTTAACCATTATGGACGCCTTAGAGGGATTGTATATTTTGAAGCCTCAAAATGCACTTTACGAACAGATGCCGGAAAACGAGCATTTATCTATGAAATTAGCAGAACTATTTAAAATAGAAGTGGTTCCTTCCAATATGATTCGTCTGGCTTCAGGTGAATTGTGTTACATCACGAAACGCATCGACCGAAAAAAAGATCACTCCAAAATACATATGATTGACTTTTTACAAATCATGGAATTGGAAGACAAGTATTTAGGAACTATGGAAAATCTTGGTAAAACCATAGGCGAGCTATCCGTGAATACCTTAATGGATAAGTTGCGATTTTTTGAACTCACACTATTCAACTTTATAATCGGCAATAACGACATGCACCTGAAAAACTTTTCGATGTGGCTTTCAGATATAGGTTGGGTGCTGTCACCGGCATATGATTTATTAAATGCAAAAATCATCTTACCAAAGGAAAAGGATGATACGGCATTATTATTTGGAGGTAAAAAGAGAAATTTCAATAAAGGATATTTTGACAGGCTTGGAATAGTTTTACAATTAAACGAAAAACAAATCAACTCCGTGTACAGGAAATTGGATTCCTGGTTGCCCGAAGCCACTCAACTTATTGATGCTTCTTTTTTAAATGAGGATAATAAACTTCATTATAAAGAATTGATTACACAACGTGCAAACTTATTTATATCGTGAACCAACAACTACTCGAAAAATACCTCTGGGGAGCCGCTATCGCCTTGCGCGGTACCATTGATGCCGGAGACTATAAACAGTATATTTTCCCATTGCTCTTTTTCAAACGCATCTGCGATGTGCATGACGAAGAATTTGAAACTGCACTGGCTGAAAGCGATGGAGATCTGGATTTTGCGACCTTTTCGGAAACTTTCAATTTTCAGATACCGGAAGGAGCACATTGGAAGGATGTGCGTGAAACTACTACCAATGTTGGGATGGCCTTACAGGAAGCCATGCGTGCCATCGAAAAAGCAAATCCTGACAGGTTATATGGAATTTTTGGAGATGCCAGCTGGACTAACAAGGAACGACTTTCGGATGCCATTCTGAATAATCTGATTGAGCATTTTTCGCAATATCAACTTAACCTGGCAAATGTTCCCAATGATCAATTGGGAAATGCATACGAATACCTGATTAAGGAGTTTGCCGATGACAGTGGACACACCGCAGCCGAGTTTTACACCAATCGTACAGTTGTGAAACTAATGACCATGATCATGGACCCGCAACCCGGCGAAAGTGTGTATGATCCTACATGCGGCTCTGGTGGATTGTTGCTGAATTGCGCCCTGCATTTAAAAGAAGAAGGTAAAGAGTACAGAACGCTGAAGTTATTTGGACAGGAAATTAACCTCCTTACCTCTGCCATTGCCCGGATGAATATGTTTATGCATGGCATTGAAGAGTTTCAGATTGTACGAGGTGATACGCTTGCTCAGCCGGCCTTTTTGGAAAATGATGAATTGAAAAAGTTTAATGTAATCCTGGCTAATCCACCTTACTCTATTAAACAATGGTCGCAAAAGAGTTTTGAGAGCGATCCTTATGGACGGAACCTTTGGGGAACGCCTCCAAAAGGTTGTGCCGATTATGCTTTCCAACAGCATATGCACAAAAGTTTGAATGAGCAAAATGGACGTTGTATTTCGCTTTGGCCACATGGTATTTTATTCCGGGATGCAGAAGCCGATATGCGTCGGAAAATGATTGAACTCGATCTTGTAGAATGTGTAATTGGCCTTGGACCCAATTTGTTTTATAACTCACCAATGGAAGCTTGTTTATTGGTTACGACAACGAATAAAGCGAAGGAACGAAAAGGCAAAGTACTGATTGTTAATGCTGTTAAAGAGGTTAAACAAGAAAAAAATATTGCCTTTTTAGAAGCAACACATATCGATCGGATTTATCAAAGTTACCTGGATTTTAAGGATGAAGAGGGCTTTTCAAGAGTGGTTGATATTGAGACTGTTTTGGCAAATAAAGCCAGTTTAAATATTGCCCAATATGTTAGTAATGTTGATCAAAATGGAGTTGTTGTAACACTGGATGATGCAATTCATACATGGGTAGAGAACTCGAAAAAGCTAAAAATTGGCATGAATGAATTATTTGAAATCCTGAAGTGATATGGAAGCAGTAATTGAGAAAACAGACCTCAGGAATTTAGATAAATCCGGTTGGAAAACTTTCAGGTTTGAGGAAATAGCCAAAAAGGTTTCTGAGCCAGTTGACCCTAATACCACTAAGTTAGAAATTTACGTTGGTTTGGAACATATTGACGCCGGGGATATTCACATAAAACGGTATGGAACACCTGATGATGTTAGTGGAGGAAAACTGAAGTGTTATCCGGGTGATGTGATTTTTGGAAAGCGAAGAGCCTATCAGCGGAAAGCTGCCATTGCTGATTTTGAGGGAATATGTTCTGCACACGCATTTGTGTTACGTGCAAATCCTGATGTAATTGATCCAAAACTCTTTCCTTTCTTTTTGCACTCTGATAAATTTATGCATTGCGCAGTTGATATTTCTGTGGGTGGACTATCACCAACTATTAATTGGGGTGATTTGAAAGGTCAAAAATTCCTACTCCCACCCAAAGGCCAACAAGCCCAACTGGCTGAACTGCTTTGGGCTATGGATGAGGTGATTGAAAGGGAGTTGGAGGTATTTAAAAGAATAAATGCTACTTCTCAAATATTTTTTGAAAATGAGGTTGAAAACATTAAAGGTAAGCTTCTCCCCCTTTCTAAAGTTTTAATTCCCAAAAATGGTAAGAGCCAATTGCCTCATAAAAGAGATAAATACATTGGCCTTGAACATATAGAATCTGGAAATTATAAGTGCGACTCATACTCTGAGACAAGTGAAGTACTTGCACAATGTAACATTATAAACCCTGGGGACCTATGCTATAGCAAATTAAGGCCATATTTAGATAAAGCATTTATTGCCGATTTTGAAGCTATATCAACAACTGAATTGTTGATATATGATACTCAAAAAGTATCAAAAGAATATGTACTGTTTCATCTGCATAGCAGACCGTTTTTGCACTATGTAACTGGGAAAGGTTTTGGCACTAAGATGCCTAGAGTTAGTCATACGATAATTGGAGAATATGAAATCAAAATTCCTGATAATGAGTCTGAAATTTTAAATCAAATGTCTTCTTTTCAAATAAATGTAAAATTGATTAAATCCAAAATCGCCAGTTCGAAGGCTTTGCAAAAGAGTTTAATTAATCAGATATTTTAAAGCATGCCTCTGTTTCCCGATAAAATACGAACCGACTTAACGTATGCTTCAACAATTGAGCGGAGCTACTCCTTTTTAAACCGGAGCGGTATAGAGAAATTTGGTATAGTGAGGGGGAAATTGAATATATGGTTTGGGCATTATCCGGAACCAGAGCAATATGAGCTTAAAAGACGTATGCAAAGCAAGGAACAGTTTTCCGATGCCTTCTTTGAGCTCTACATGCATGAATTTTTCTTTTCCAAAGGATTTCATCTTTCAGTTCATCCAAAATTGGAAAGCACCAGTAAGCAACCTGATTTTTGGATTGAAAAGGGAAATGAACTTAAATTCTACCTGGAAGCAAAAGTGACACATGATGAATCTGATGAAGAACGCAATTACCAGAAGAAGCAGAAAAATATTGCCGATGAGCTCAATAAACTGGACAACTTTCCATATTGGATTACCATTCGACATTTAAAGTTGAAAAATGAAAGTTCTTTTAGTGTAAAACCAGTATTAACGAAGATTCGGGAAACGGTAAAGACATTTGACTATTTTCAAATGATAGAACCAAATTTAGAAGAATCTTTATCTTTTGAGGATGAAAACATGCATCTTGAGTTAGATTTCTGGCCTCGTAAATCATCTCTTATTGAAGGGATGAATCCAGCTGTTGGTGTGTATGCCTACTTTGATGCTGGAATTGTAAATACCAGTGAATCAATGTCAAAAGCAATCGAAGATAAAGCCAGAAAATACGGAAAACAAAATCACCCTTTTGTTATTGCACTGAATGTTTCAAGCCCAACTCTTTTCTCGTTTGATGATTTAGAGTTATTAATCGGTAAGGATCTCCAATTCATAAGAAGTAATAAACCGTTGGGACAAATTGATAGAAAACTTTACAACGAAGGTATTTTCTCTAATCATTTTATGGATCATATTGCCGCCTTATTCATTTTGTGGGTAACACCTTACCACCTGGATGATGAACAATGGTATTGGTGTGAGAATCCAAATTTTAAAGACAAGAAGTTTCAAATGAGTTTAATCAACCAGATATTTTAAGTTATGGAAGAAAAAAGATAATTAAAAAAACAGCGCCAAGCCTTATAATTTGCATTTATAAGGTGTAGCACTTCTAGTTTAATCAACCCCATAATATAAGACCCAAGACTTATATTGTAACTTTATAAGGATTGGCGCTACTATTTTGTATATTTGAAGAAAAAAAACATGTACGCAGCCATTACAGCAGATATTATTGGTTCCGCAAAACTAGAACCGGCCTTGCGCGACCAGATTTACCAGCTATTGCAAAGCGAATTTGAGTTGCTTGGGCAAAAAACGAAAATGAAATTCCCGTTTGAATCGTTACGCGGGGATAGTTTCCAGGGTGTTGCTTCAACTACAGAATATGCATTTGAACTTGCTTTGCTTTTGAAATGTGTTTTCAAAAAAAGCCTGATAACTTTTGAGGAGCAACGGAATACAAATGCAACTGCTACGATCCGGAAAAACTGGCGTATTTATAATACTCTCGATATCCGTATATCTATTGGAATCGGCCCCATCGAGTACCTTCGCGAAACCCTGGCACAAAGCGATGGTACCGCACTTCGCTTATCAGGTCGATCTCTCGATAAAATGAAATCGAAAAATCAGAAGTTATTAATCACTTCTGAAAATGAAAAACTAAACAGGCAGTTCGAAGTGGAATTAAAATTGCTTGATGCTGTTATCGACAAATGGACGCCAATGTCGGCTGAAGTAGTCTATTACCTTTTATTGAATAACAACGAAACAGAAACAGCCTTGCTTTTAAATATTTCGCAATCTGCCATAAACCAACGAAAGAAAACCGCAAATTGGGAAGCCATCGATATGATTAAGGAATACTACAAAGAATTGATTAAGGAAGTATAAACCAACATCGCGATACCCATGCAAAACTTTGAATTGATAATTCTGTTAAAATTAATCTTAGCCCACTTGCTGGCCGATTTTGTTCTGCAAACAAAGAAGTGGATTGATGATCGTAAAACTAAAAAATTAAAATCGGCCTATTTTTACCTGCATATTGGATTAGCGGCAATTTTATCTTATTTATTTGTTGCGCAATGGGAAATGTGGTGGTTGATACCGTTGGTTTTTATAACTCATTTTTTAATTGACCTCTGGAAAATAAAACAATCAGTTGAAACCACAAAACTATTCGTTATGGATCAGCTGATACACCTCATTACACTATTAGGTATCTGGTTATTCATTACTCAGAATTACGAAGTGATTGCAAGCCAGATAAGAGATATCTGGAATAATGAAAACGTAATCGTTGTGCTGGTAGGCTATGTTTTGATTTTATGGCCATCAGGAATTTTTATAAGAGAATTTACAGCAAAATGGAGAAATCAGCTTCAATTCCCTAAAATAAATGAACTTGAAAAAGCGGGTATGTGGATAGGCTATTTTGAGCGCTTCCTGCTTCTGACTTTGATTTTATTAAGTCAGTACGAAGTTATAGGATTCCTTATTGCTGCAAAGTCGATACTACGTTTAAATTCAACAGAAGAAGAAAAATCACGGCAATATACCGAATATATCCTGGTTGGAACTTTCGTTAGTTTATGCATAACAATATCAATAGGTTTAATTATTAATTATCTAACTACCACTCTGTAATACTATGTCATTTACCGAACTCAACAGTGTTGAATATTATATTATCCGGCAATTAAGCGGGGTAAATTTGAACCAGCAGTCATTTGCTGAACCACTGAATACCTACGGGCCGCAGTGGAAATATAAATCAGCGGCGGAGTTAAACCGTGGAGTTAACGAAGTGCTGGATGAAGCTGAATTAAAAGCGGCTTTAATCCGGCTCAATCCCGAAATAGCCAAGCGGAATGAACTGGCAGATGAAGTGATTTATAAACTTCGGGCTATATTGATTTCGGTAAACCAGGTTGGTTTGGTAAAGGCAAATGAAGATTTCTTTAAATGGCTGAGCGGAGATAAAACCATGCCTTTTGGAGAGAACAACCGGCATGTCCAGGTTCGATTAATCGATTTTGAAGAATTGCTCAATAATACTTATGTTCTTACCAATCAATACCGCATCCACCATAGGGAAACCAAAATACCTGATATTGTGTTATTGATTAATGGAATTCCGGTAGTTATTGGCGAAGCAAAAACTCCTATTCGTCCATCAGTAAGCTGGTTGGATGGAGCGCATGAAATCCATGACGTATATGAAAATGCAGTACCGCAGTTGTTTGTACCCAATATATTGTCCTTTGCTACCGAAGGAAAAGAATTGTTTTATGGGGCTGTTCGTTGTCCATTAGAATTGTGGGCTCCCTGGCGCATTGAAGGTGATGAAGATGCCATGGCTAAACGGCTTGGATTGGGCGAAATTGGAAAAGAGTTGTCTGATTTGTTAAGCCCAAAGCGGTTATTAGACATCATGCAAAATTTCTCCCTGTTTGCATCCAGTAAAAAGAAACACCGTATCAAGATTATTTGCCGATTTCAGCAATATGAAGGAGCCAATTTAATCGTAGATCGGGTTAAAGAAGGTATTATTAAAAAAGGATTAATCTGGCATTTTCAGGGTTCCGGAAAATCGCTGTTGATGGTATTTGCTGCTCAAAAACTTCGGCGTGATCCTGATTTGAAAAGTCCTACTGTACTCGTTTTAGTGGATCGCACCGATCTGGACACACAAATTACAGGAACATTTAATGCTGCCGATGTTCCGAATGTGGAGACTACCGACAGCATTAGTGAATTGCAGACTTTGCTGGAGCGTGATACCCGAAAGATTATCATTTCCACGATTCATAAATTCAAGGATGCCAAACCGAATATGAATACCCGGGAAAACATCATTGTTTTGGTTGACGAAGCTCATCGTACACAGGAAGGTGACCTGGGTCGCCAGATGCGTGCTGCTTTACCCAATGCATTCTTGTTTGGTTTAACCGGAACACCGGTGAATAAAGCCGATAAAAATACATTTTGGGCCTTTGGTGCCAAGGAAGACAAAGCAGGATATTTGTCGCGTTATACTTTCCAGGATTCACTACGCGATGATGCCACCTTGCCTTTACATTTTGAGCCAAGGCTGTTAGATGTACATGTGGATAAGGAAACCATTGACAAAGCCTTCGCAGAATTTAAAGAAAGTGCCGCCCTCAGCGATGAAGAAGCGGATGCATTGAACAGAAGATCGGCGAAAATGGCTGCCTTCTTAAAAGCTCCTGAACGCGTTGCAAAAATTGTTAAAGATATTGCTTCACATTATGACGAAAAAGTGGCTCCACAAGGCTTCAAAGCTATGATTGTGACACCTGCTCGCTTTGCCTGCGTACAATACAAGGAAGAGATTGATAAGTACTTCCCTGTTGAAGCAAGCAAGGTAGTCATCTCTACTTCTGCTAATGATGAATTCTCGTTTAAACAGAAATGGGGAATAGATAAATCACAACAGGAAAAAATAACGGATGATTTTAATGATCCGGCTTCCGACCTTAAATTCATTATTGTAACGGCAAAATTGCTGACAGGCTTCGATGCTCCAATCCTGCAGACTATGTACCTTGATAAATCCATCAAGGATCATACACTCTTACAGGCCATTTGCCGCACCAACCGGAAATATTCAAATAAATCATTTGGGCGAATAGTGGATTATTTTGGTGTCTTCGATGATGCTGCGAAAGCGCTCGAATTTGACGAAGCCAGCATGAAACACATTATTACTAACCTCACCGAATTATGTGAAGAATTGCCTGAAGCCATGGAGAATGCGCTTCGCCATTTCGAAGGGGTTGATAGAACCATTGAGGGATTTGAAGGACTTGAGGCCGCTCAAAATGCTATCAACACGAATGAGAAAAAAGATGCTTTTGCAAAAGATTTTAAATACTTGTACAAACTTTGGGAATCTCTTTCTCCTGACCGGGTTCTTGATCCGTACAACCAGGATTATAAATGGTTAAGCCAGGTATTTATATCAGTAAAACCTGCATCCGATACTATTGGCAAGCTTTTGTGGTTCTCTCTCGGAGCCCAAACCACCCAGCTGATCCATGAAAACATTCATGTTGGGGAAGTTCATCAGTTAGATGAATTTGTATTGGATGCTGATGTTATTGAGAATATCTTCAATAATCCGGATCCAAAGAATGCGAAGAAACTTGAAAAGCTATTGATCAAACGATTTCAAAAGCATCCTGGAAACCCAAAATTCAAAAAACTCAGTGAACGTCTGGAGGAATTACGTGATAAAGCTGAACAGGGATTGATTACCTCCATAGAGTTTGTTAAGGAACTTTGTAAACTGGCAAAAGAAACAGTTCAAGCCGAAAAAGAGCTCGAACTACTGATACTCGAAAAAACGCCAAAAGCAGCATTAACTGAACTCTTCCTGGAATTGAAATCAGATCAGACACCAGCTGTAGTCGAGCGCATTGTAACAGATATAGATGCTATTGTAAGAGTTATCAGTTTTCCGGGCTGGCAAACCACCAGCACAGGAGAAAGGGAGGTTCAAAAATCGCTACGGAAGGCCTTGTTAAAATACCAGTTGCATAAGGACCAGGTATTGTTTGATAGGGCTTATGGGTATATAAAGGAGTATTATTAGAATCAAGATTAAAGCGGCAACAACTTTTTCCTCGTTTTCTTTGGTGGATTGCCGAAAAAGTGTATATTTACTGTCAGAATTAATGGGCAACATAAATTAAGTAAAATGAGGGTAAAATATAACAGGGTTTCAACCATCCAGCAATCTGGTGAGCGGTTTACAATTGATAAAGAAAAATATGATTTGACCCTTTTGGATAAGGTCAGTGGGAAGGTGCCGTTTAAAGAAAGACCGAAAGGCAAAGAGATAGTAAAATTGGTTGAAGACGGTAAAATTACCGACTTGTACTGTGAGGAACTATCCCGATTGGGCAGAAATACTGGCGACGTTATTAAAACACTGGAGTGGCTTGAGCAAAGTGAAATCAATGTTCACGTGCTTAATATGGGTTTACAAAGCCGACCTAACGGCAAGAAAAACCCCATCTGGAAAATGATCTCATCGGTTATCAGCTCAATGTACGAGATGGAACTGGAGAATATTAAGGAGAGAACAATGATGGGCAGGGCTGTATTTGTAAATAATGGCGGCAGGCTGGGCAGACCTGAAGGTGCCTGTGAAGGGGATAGGAAGTTTCTTGAAAAGGATAAAACCAAAGAGATAATAAAGTATTTGAACAAGGAGAGAACCATTAGGGAGATAAGCAAGCTGTCTGAGTCAAGCAACAAAACCATCATAAAGACGAAACGTGTAGCAAAGAAATATGGGCTGCTAACAACTTAGAATTATGAGCTGATTATAGTACGGCGTGTATTTATATAGTATCACCTCAACTAAAAACTTCCCCCAAATAACTCTTGGGGTTTTTTTATACCCCAAAACAGTGCCACCCTCCCCTTTATTTCGGGTAGCAAATAAACTGACGATTATTTGCAATATAGTTCCTTTCACGTTTTGGATTTCCAAATACAAAATTATTAAGTTGGAATAATGATTAACAATTATATGCAGACTAAACGAAATAAGTAATAACTTTGAATAGTTGTATTTTAACAAGTAGACAACTAATAAATAAATTGACGATAGGGCAAATGAGAATGAACCTGAAAAAATTTAACAATATTAATTATGATAAAAAAAATTGCAATTTTCAATCATAAAGGTGGAGTCAGCAAGACTACAACGGCATTTAACCTTGGTTGGATGTTAGCTCGAAAAGGGAAAAAAGTACTACTTGTTGACGCTGATTCACAATGTAACCTCACACTTTATGCGGTTGGACAAGAGGAATATGAGAAGCATTTTTCAGAAGGCGACATACATAATATTAAGGATGCTTTAGAACCAGCATTCAAGGCGAAGCCTAAATTGATAGAAGCAGTAAACTGTATTAATGTACGAAAGAATCGAAATTTGTATTTATTACCAGGTCATTTGGATCTAACAGAATATGAAGTATCACTTGGTGTTTCATTTCAGCTTTCGAATGCGCTTGGAACATTAAAAAATCTTCCTGGCGCTTTCAATTATCTCATTCAGAAAACTGCTCAAAAGTACGAAGCGGAATATGTAATAATTGATTTAAATCCTAGCTTGAGCGCTATAAATCAAGTTTTATTTATTTCGTCAGACTACTTTCTGGTTCCAACTTCCCCAGATTTATTTTCTTATATGGCAATAAAATCCTTGTCAAGAATTTTACCAAGTTGGGAAAAATGGGCTAAGACAGCACGTCCAATATTTTCAGACGCTGAATATCCTCTTCCTCAAAAAACAACGAAATTCTTAGGCTACACCATAAACGACTTCAACTTGAGTGATGGAAATCCATCCTATTCTTTTGCAGCAATTATGGACAAAATTAGTGACTGCGTGGTCAATGACCTTATACCAAATCTTAACGCAGAAGGGATGCTACTTAATAACGATAAATATCAAGAAGCAGCCTTATTAAATAACAAACTTAGAAGCCAGAGAGATATTGATCGATTTTGTATAGGAGAGATTTCAAATTTTAATAAGTTAATCGCTTTATCTAATAAGCTTGCCGTTCCAATCTATGAAATCGATCCTTATATATTCAATTTAGGAGTTTCGCAAACCAAAACATTAAATTGGTTCAAAATTCTTTTTGATACTATGGCTTCTAAAATTATCTCTTTAACTTCATAATATAATAATGACAAATTCATTAAAACAATTTCATAAGAATATTGATAGTATTAATATCATTGATGGTATATACATTTATTTTGATAAACAAGTCAAGGCTGTTGACCTTTCAGAAATAATAAGAGCGCAGTACGTCTTACTGGTAAGTGCGTTTGATTATTATATTCACGATTTGGTAAGAGATGGTATGCTCAAGGTTTTTGATGGAGCAAAAGCACCTAACAACAATTATAATAAATTCTCAGTTTCATTAAAAACATTGAACCTTCTATTATCAAATGATGATCCAAACATCAGACGTCAGCTATTGGATAATGAAATTAGGAACGTTATCTCTAAATGCTCATATCAAGCACCATCCAATGTTGAGAGAGCATTAATTTTGATTGATATAAAATCGATTTGGAGTTTTGTAGCCAAAGAATTGCATTTAGACAAGGAAGACATAGTGAAGGAACTTGGGTTAATTGTTAACAGGAGAAATAAAATTGCTCACGAAGCAGATATAGATCCTATTTCAAACGAAAAAACTCCTATAGATAGAGATACTTTAATTTATGTTAAAACCTTTATTACTAAAATTGTTGAAGCAATCGATAAGAAAATATGATTGATAAGCGGGGTTTATTAATTTTATTTGCTGGTTCATAAAGGTCAAAATTTATATTATCCTATTATCGTAAATGAATCAAACCTGTCCACTTTATTCCTCGTCCTGTTGATCAATTCCTGAACCTGATCAATCAAGCAGCCTCGTCAATAGCCATCGCTACAGTGATTATCTTAAGCTCTAACTCTTCCTAAAATTACGTATTATTTTTGAAAAAAGTCTGCCAATATTCACATTGACAGATTTTTTGTATTATATTTGTAGTACGTAATCACGTATTATATGAAAACAAAAC
>Ga0208789_1001135_pt1 | contig 16848 bp, 14 predicted proteins | sample Methanotroph_Enr_FD_187368 | JGI IMG/M metagenome (GOLD analysis project Ga0208789, IMG submission 187368) | Enriched soil microbial communities from Old Woman Creek wetland in Ohio, USA - Methanotroph_Enrichment_5 (SPAdes) (version 2) | ecosystem: Environmental > Terrestrial > Soil > Wetlands...
TGAAACAGTACCAGTTACGCGACGGTATTTTCGATGCCATCGTCGACCGGTTCTATAAAGACCCAACACTGGTAGCTTATGGTGAAGAGAACCGTGACTGGGGCGGTGCGTTTGCTGTTTACCGCGGTCTTACTGAAGCGTTACCTTATCACCGGCTGTTTAATTCTCCAATTTCGGAAGGCTCAATTGTTGGTACTGCAATTGGTTATGCCATGTGTGGCGGCCGGGTAATCCCCGAAATCATGTATTGCGACTTCCTTGGAAGATGTGGTGACGAGGTCTTCAATCAACTTCCCAAATGGCAGGCGATGAGCGGGAATGTGCTCAAAATGCCGGTTGTTCTCAGGGTTTCGGTTGGATCAAAATATGGTGCTCAGCACTCCCAGGACTGGACTTCACTGGTCGCACATATCCCGGGTTTGAAAGTAGTTTTCCCTGTTACACCTTACGATGCGAAAGGCCTTATGAATAGTGCCTTACAAGGTACTGATCCGGTTATCTTCTTCGAAAGTCAGAGAATTTACGATATTGGCGAACAGTTCCATAAAGAGGGAGTTCCCGAAGGTTATTATGAAATTCCAATCGGTGAACCTGATGTGAAACGGGAAGGAAAGGATGTAACAATCCTGACAATTGGTGCAACACTTTACCGCGCCCTGGATGCAGCGAAGATTCTCGAAGAAAAATATGGCTTGTCAGCCGAGGTAATTGATGCACGTACACTTGTTCCGTTCAACTATGAAAAGGTAATTGCCTCGGTTAAAAAAACAGGACGAATCCTTATTTCGGGCGATTCTACTGCCCGCGGATCGTACCTGAGCGAACTGGCCCGCAATATCACCGAACTGGCATTCGATTATCTCGATGCACCCCCTGTTGTTGTTGGATCAAGAAACTGGATCACACCGGCTTATGAATTGGAAGAAGCTTTCTTCCCGCAACCGCAATGGTTCATTGATGCGATTCATGAAAAAATCGTTCCTTTGAAAGGCCATGTTTCAGGTCAGAACTTTAGCGATCTTGAACAGATACGAAGGGCAAAACTTGGGGTCTAATCTTGCAAAACACTGAAATTACGAATTATGAATTCGTAATTCGTAATTCATAATTATTATTTGTTGACCGACTAAAATAGGCTACGATATGGATTTCTGGAAAACCTTCCCCGGAAAGGAAGAATTGTTAAAATGGTACGCAAAGAACGGCGATGGACAAACCCGCCTCGTCAACGCACATATGCATACACCTTACTCGTTTAGTGCTTTTGCCGATATTTCAGATGCGCTGGACAGGACGATGAATGAGAATGTTAAAGTTGCAGGGATCAACGACTTTTACACAACTGATGGCTATGCAGAATGGGCAGCAGCATGTGTTTCACGAAAAATCTTCCCACTATTCAACATCGAATTAATCAGTTTAAACCGCGCTGATCAGGCTGCCGGAATTAAAGTGAACGACCCCAATAATCCTGGCCGAACCTATTTAAGTGGCAAAGGATTGGCTTTCCCCCCAAAACTTGAGGAACCTTATGCTTCAACGCTTGAATCGGTTCGCCGCGAATCGAATCTTCAGGTTCAGAAAATGTGCGTAAAACTCAATGAACTCCTGGTAAACTGCAATGCCGGTTTTCAGCTTGATTACCAAGGCATTAAATCAAACCTTACCAAAGGGATGGTGCGCGAACGCCATTTGGCCAAGGCACTGCGTGAAAAAATTGCCTCCCGAATTTCCTCCATTGAAGATCAGCAACAATTTTACAAAACCGTTTTTGGCGGAAAAGCGCTCAAATCGGATATCGTAAATTTTGCAGCCATCGAAAACGAAATTCGTGGTAATCTGCTTAAAGCCGGTGGAGCCGCTTTTATTCCCGAGAGTCCGGAAGCTTTTCCCGAAATGGAGATGGTTTGCCAAATCATCCTCAACTCCGGAGGAATTCCTACTTATCCGTTCCTGGCTGACGATAACAATGGCAATTTTACCCAATTCGAAGCTTCTAAAGAGACCGCTTTGGAAACCCTCAGGAAAAGGAATATCTGGTCGGTGGAGTTTATTCCCACCCGAAACAGCTTAGCCGTATTGGAAGATTATGCCAGCTATTTTAATAATAAAGGGTTCGTGGTTACTTTCGGATCAGAGCACAACACCCCGGCTATGGAACCAATTGAACTCTTTGCCGGAAACAATACTCCTCTTACAAAAATGCTCCTCGATATCAACTACGAAGGAGCATGCATTACGGCTGCCCATCAGTACCTTGTCGCTACAGAAGGAATCGGTTACCTCGATAATAACGGCAAACCAGACCTGACAAAACGGGAATACTTCATAACTTTGGGCAAAGCATTAATCGAATATCTTGCAGAAAACTAATATGAATACTTTGATAATTAATCGTGTCGTCCCCGCAATCAGGATGTTAACCTCCCGGGATAATATAATGACCGTCAGGTTTGACGATCGTAAAGAAATATTATCCATTGACGATGAGGAAGATCTCTTTAATTTAAACTTCATCAATAAATCTGCCGGTATGCTGGTTGTGGATGAAACGACTGATCCTGATGAAATTGTTGACGATTTAAAGGTAAAGCTCTCAGCCTGGTTTGATTCCAGGACAATACACCCTGATTACATATTTTTGAAAGGGATAGGACTAGTTGCCATCGCGGAGAATGCAGCTGAACTTGATGTCTTGTTGGGAGCAAAAGAAGTGCCTGTCAAGTCGGTTTCCGGCAGAGTTCAGGATAAAATAGTCATTGTAACAGGCGGTGCCCAGGGCTTTGGCGGAGGTATTGCAGAGCTATTGTATGCACAGGGGGCAAATGTGGTTATCGCAGACCTCAACGAAGAAGTTGGTAAGAAATTGGTAAACACGCTGAATGCCAAAAAACAGACCAACCAGGCATGGTTTGTCAAAGCGAACGTGGTAAGCCCCGAATCAGTAGAAGAGATGATTTCAGCCACCGTAAAACAGTTTGGAGGACTGGATGTAATTATCAGCAATGCAGGAATTCTTCGTGCCGGAGGCCTGGATGAGATGACACCTGAAATTTTCTCTGTGATGACCGACGTCAATTATAAAGGATATTTCCTTTGTGCAAAATATGCCTCGGCAATTATGAAGGTGCAGTCACAATTCAGGGACAATTATTTCACAGATATTATCCAGATTAATTCAAAATCAGGACTTAAGGGTAGTAACCGTAATTTTGCGTATGCAGGCGGAAAATTTGGTGGAATAGGCCTTACTCAATCTTTTGCCATTGAGCTGATGCCTTACCGGATAAAGGTAAACTCAATCTGCCCAGGGAATTTCTTCGAAGGACCACTTTGGAGCGATCCTGAAAAGGGACTTTTCGTTCAATACCTGAAAGCAGGTAAAGTACCTGGCGCGGAAGATATCGAAGATGTAAAAGCATTTTACGAAGCCCAGGTTCCGGCCGGAAGAGGGTGTCGTGTCATCGATGTAGTAAGAGCGATCTTTTACGTAATGGAACAGGAGTACGAAACGGGGCAGGCGGTACCTGTAACAGGCGGGCAAAATATGCTGAACTAAACTGGCGGCTGGCTATTTACAATTGACAACTGGCTATTAGAGCCCCTAAGAAGTCTATATGAGAACAAAAAGTATATGTCGTATAAGAATTTGGAAACATATAATCGAATTCATGCTAAATGTGATTTATTAGGTAAGAAGCTTAACAATTTTATAAAACACTTTGAACGATAATTTATTTTTAAGAAGTGTATCCCATAACTTGGTTCTATTTAGCCAGCTGCAAGATACCAATGTCCAGTTGCATTTCAGGAACACTTTGAGAGATAATCAATTGGTTCGCAATAGATTTCTTATTTAGCACAATTTGCCAGTTGCCAACAGCCAACAGCCAGTTGCTTTGGTTAGTTGCCGGCCGCTAAAAGCCAAAAAAAAATTAATACATAATTGCCATGAAAACACGCGCAGTACGATTATACGGAAAGAAGGATTTACGGCTCGAAGAGTTCGATTTGCCTAAAATAAAAGAGAACGAAATATTGGCCAGGGTGGTATGCGATAGTCTTTGCATGTCATCGTACAAAGCGGCAAGCCAGGGCGCAGATCACAAGCGGATCCCCAATGACTGCGCTATAAATCCACCAATTATCGGCCATGAGTTTGCAGGTGAGCTGATCGAAATCGGATCAAAATGGAAAGATAAATTCAAAACCGGGGATAAATTTTCGATTCAACCAGCCATAAATTTTCCGGGGAGTCCCGTCGGTATTCTTGGAGCGCCGGGATACTCATACAGCTATATCGGAGGCGATGCCACCTATGTTGTGATTCCCAACGAGGTGATGGAAGCCGATTGTTTGCTCCCCTTCACGGGCGAAGGATTTTATCCGGCCTCACTATCCGAACCACTTTCCTGTGTAATAGGGGCAATTCATGCCAACTACCATACAACTCCGGGATCGTATATTCATAAAATGGAGATTGTCGATGGGGGTAAGATGGCACTGCTGGCAGGAGTCGGACCGATGGGACTTGCAGCGATCAATTATGTACTTCACCGCGAAGATCGCAAACCTTCATTACTGATCGTTACAGATATTGATCAGACAAGGCTCGATCGTGCTGCAGGATTGTATACTGTGGCATTTGCGAAAACCAGAGGAATCGATCTCCGGTATGTCAATACCTCAAAATTCAGTGATGCAGTTGAAGCGTTGAAAGTGATAAGTGGAGGCGAGGGTTACAATGATGTTTTTGTATTTGCTCCTGTGGCTCCCGTTATAGAACAGGCAGATGCTTTACTGGCTTTCGACGGATGTCTTAATTTCTTTGCCGGCCCGTCTGATCCGAATTTTAAGGCAACACTCAATTTCTACAACGTTCATTATGCTTATACACATATTGTGGGAACCAGTGGCGGTAACACCACAGATATGAAAGAAGCTCTTAGGTTAATGTCAGAGGGGCTCGATCCCGCGGGATTGGTTACCCATATCGGCGGAATCAATGCCGTAATTGAAGCTACCCTTCACCTCCCTGAAATACCCGGAGGCAAAAAACTAATTTACAATCACATAGAAATGCCATTAACACCAATTGCAGAATTTGCCCAAAAAGGAAAAACCAATCCGGTTTATGCCCGGCTGGCGGAGATCTGTGATAAATACAAAGGACTCTGGAGTACCGAAGCCGAAACTTACCTGCTGGCAAATGCAGACAAACTTTAGTAATAACACTTCTAATAAGAAATAAAAGCGCCTTTAACGGGCGCTTTTATTTCTTATTATTTCATTTTTTTAATTTGATCCTCCTGTTCCAACTCCTTCACTTCCACTTGCAGTTGAATTTGAAGATCCCATTTTCTTAAACCACATGAAGGAACCAACATTATAGTAGGAATTTTTCAGGTCGGGATTGGCTTTCAACTCACTTTCAGTGTAGGGATAATGTGGAACCATTACGTCTTCACCCTTTTTCCAGTTTGCCGGAGTAAGGACTTGATCTTTTCCGGTGCCTGATGTTTGAAGTGCAATAACAGTCCTTTTAATCTCCTCCATATTTCTTCCGATGTTCATCGGATAAAAATAGATTGCTTCGATCTTGTTCTTCGGATTGATAATAAAGACTCCCCGAACATCTTTAGTGTTGCTGGTGGGGGTATGAAGCATGCCGTATTTTTTGGAGATGGACATATTGTTATCATCGACTAAAGCGAAGTTAATCTTTACAGGAGAATTGTCTTTGTAAGAAAGTTCCTCTAAAGCTTTCACCCACAGCTTATGCTTTTCAAGGGTATCGGTTGAAACAATGAGAAGCTTAACTCCAAGCTGATCGAAATCATTCTGCATATGAGCTAATGCCAGGATCTCGGTTGAGCATACCGGGGTAAAATCGCGGGGATGGCTGAAAATTATTTTCCATTTACGGCCAAAATCTGATGGAAAATCGAGTGTACCTTTAGTCGTTTCTGCAGTAAAAGAGGGAGCATCATCACCTATTAAAGGGATTTTAACAGTGGTCTTATCCTGAGCCCACAAATAGCCGGAGGATAACAAAAACAAACAAAATAAAATAAACCTGGTTTTCATAACAATAATTTTTAATATTTTCTATACAATACATAATTTTTTTATTTAATAAATATTTAAAACAAACTGACGCGCACATGGAGCAACATTCAAGGCCCAATGCATGAGAGAATTACTTTCTTTAACGGATGATATAATTGTTTCTATTGGAATTTTCGTGCTTCTTCCCTGTGATTTCAGATCACAAACAAATGGAAAAAACCTGCTGATGAAAATGAGTTCTTTTTTCATCGTTGTTTTTATTTAGATTAAATTAACACAAATATAAATCTGAGAAGTGCCTAAAGCAAGAAAAACGCCAAATATTTTTATCTAAATAGCGCAAACACTATATATGTCTGTATATCTGTTTTTTAACTTACACGCTTGGATCGCTATTTAGAATCATTCTATTATAAATAAAAAAATCTGGATAATTAAAAAGCTCATTAACTTTGAATTAATCGACCTTAAAAAACGATATGAGATAAAATGTATTAATTTTACCTTTGCGCAGCGCGAAGATGGCTCATATTTGATGATATGCCGTGGAGGAGGGAATGGTTAAGCCAAACATGACTTTCTTCCTATAACCAGGTTCCCCCATCGCAGATTTCGTCTGATAATAAAATTACACCATTACGGGCTTATCCGTCAATTAAGGGAGATTTTGAAGATCCTGTGGTTTAAATTTGAACGTTTGAAAATTTTCAAGGATCAGTTCGGAAGGGCTACTCAGTCAAATTTCACGGTGATTGACGTAGAGAAAAAATTCGATAAAGATATTGCCTATGATTTAGTTGTAATTATTAACCCGCTTGATAAAAAGCCGGTTACATTACACGGGAAATTGACTCCGGTAAAATAGTGTAATTTATTCGCGCGATGAATGCAATAGAGATAACCAATCTTTCGAGGAAATACGGAAAAATTCTTGCTCTTAATCATATGAACCTCGATGTTCCTGAAGGCACGATTTACGGGATAGTCGGATCAAACGGTGCGGGAAAAACGACGCTTATCAAAGCGCTGGTCGGTTCACTTCGTCCTACTTCAGGTTTTGTTAAAGTTCTTGGGCTTGACCCTCTCAAAGACAAATGGAAGCTCCGGATGCAAATCGGTTATATGCCACAAATGCCCGCTTTGTACGACGACCTTTCGGCTCGAAACAACATCCTGTTTTTCGGAAAGGGACAGTATGTAACGGATCTGAAAAACAAAACGGATGAAATTCTTTCATTTGCAGAACTCACATCAAGGGCAAATGACAAAATTGAAACGTTTTCGGACGGGATGAAAAAAAGAGTTTCACTATGTTGCGCTTTGGTACATAATCCCAAAATACTTTTTCTTGATGAACCAACTGCAGCCATTGACGCTCATTTGAAAATGCAGTCATGGATTTTATTCCGGAAACTGGCTCAAAGCGGGGTAACCATTTTTATAAGTACGCACCAGATGGACGAGGCGATGCTTTGCGACAAGGTGACTATCCTGCAGAACGGAGAGATCCTGGCGGTCGATACGCCAGGTAAAATTTTACAGCGGGGAAAAACAAAATTGAAAATCACGGTTAATAACGAAACAAAAATCACCATTATTGATTCTACCTCCGGAGATCTTGCAACCGAACTAAAAAAATTTGGTCTGGATAAAAATATTTCATCCGTTGAACTTCAACCGGATAATATCGAAGAGATCATTCTTTCCATTATGCAGGAAAAAGAAAGGGGCGGGAAATGATGAATCACACCTTCATCATCGCACAGCGCGTTCTGAGCCAATTGAAAGGCGACAGGCGTTTTCTTACCCTTTATATTATTGCGCCACTGATTATTATCTATTTTCTAAAACTTTTAATCGATACATTGCCTCACTTTGTACCGGTTGTAAATTTTACCCTTCCGGTTTGTGCCTTTATTGTCCATTTTCTAAGTTTTATTTTGTGCGCAATACTTCTGGTACAGGAGCGGACCCGGGGAACATTGGATCGAATGATGATAGCCGGATTTTCAAAAACGTCCATCATCGGTGGATACACACTTGGTTACTTCGGTCTTGCTACGTTCCAGGCCATTACTTCACTTACAGAGTCTATCTGGCTTTTCAATCTCAATTATAAGACGGAAACAATTTTACTCCTGTTCAGTGTCATCTGGCTGCTTGCAATCGTATCGGTAATGCTTGGAATATTCATTTCAACTTTCGCAAAACACGAGGGGCATGTATTGCCTTTTATTCCGCTGATTATCCTTCCATCTGTTTTTCTGACAGGACTTTTTATCGATCCGGGAAGGCTCCCATTTTGGGCGGAAATAATTGGGAAGTGCCTTCCACTGCATTATGCCGTCAACATCATTAAAGAAATTATGAAGCCTGAATACCAGGTAACAAGCACATTTATCGATTTTGGAATCCTAACCGGGTATATTTTTATATTGCTGGCCCTTGCTTCATTCACCTTAAAAGACACGGAATAATTACCAGGAAAACAAAAGTTTCAGGAGAATATACCCGGGGTCTTGAAAACGGTTTGGTTAAATGGAACAATATTTTGGTTTCAGTCTCATACAATTTTGAAGCGCCTTTTCCTGCAGGTACGAAACAGGAGTATATGGAGAATATAAAATATGTTCCCTCTCCTAAAATGCTTGATGCAAAATATTTTAAAGATTTTCCCGGAACTCCGGAAGGGATCTATTCAAGGAACCTTATCTGGGATATGATGGCCATCGAAGGATTTGCATGGGACCACAAAGACTCTTTAGCCTTAAATAAGATTTATAGGATTCCGGTAAATGGTTCATTTGCCATGGCAGATATTGGGACTTACGCTCACAATGAAATTCAAGTATGCTGGACCGGTATTTCTGCAATTAACGATGAATTATTTGCTGTTATTGAATTCAGGGCACTTGATAATATGATTGCCATATCGATGGAGAGCATAAAAACGAAGGGGACTGAACAATATTGGGGTAACGTGTGGGTTTCACTAAAAAACAGGCAAATAGGACGTGCTGTCATGTATGGCGGCACAATACAGGAAATTGAGGTTACGGGTATGCAAAACAAATTCCTGGTTAAGACCATCAGGGAATTATGGGTAGATAAAATTTAACCTTGTAATAAAGTTGAAACATCAGAAAACGAATAAAATAATGACATGAACATAAAGGTAATAAAGACAGAAGAGGAATATAATCAGGCACTAAAGAAACTTGAAGTTGTTTTTGACGCTCCGGCAGATACACCCGATGGAGATGATGCAGAACTTTTAGCAATTTTGATTGAAAAATATGAGGACGAGTTTTACCCGATCGAATGTCCCGATCCAATTGAAGCTATCAAGTTTCGCATGGAGCAGATGAATATGGACAACAAGGATTTAGCAAAAATATTAGGGTATAAAAGCAGGGTTTCAGAGATTTTTAATCGTAAAAGGAAATTGACTTTGAAAATGATCAGAAACCTGCACATTAAGTTGAAGATACCCTATGAATCATTAATTGCTGATTATAAGTAGTATTCTTTTGGTAATGCAGAATGAATTGGAATATAATTTCTTATCAACATGTGTTTTAATAACTGAGCTTAAGCAATCACCCCTGATCCGATCACCTCATCGTCGAGGTACCAGGCAGCAAACTGACCAGAGGTAATTCCGCGTTGCTCATCATCGAAGAGCACATAAGCCCCATCGCTTTTCATATATATTCTCCCTTTCTCGAGTGGTTGACGATAGCGGATCCGAAAAAGAAAATCACGTTCTTCGCCTTCTGTCATCACAAAATCGGGACGAATCCAGTGCATATCTTCTTTTGGAATAAATAGTCCAGGGCGATAAAGACCGGGGTGCTCTTTCCCTTCGCCGACATAAATAATATTGCGGACAACATCTGTTGCCAATATAAAAAGAGGTGTTTCGTATCCGCCAATATTCAGCCCCTTTCGTTGCCCAATGGTATAAAAGTGCGCTCCGTTGTGTTCACCAATTACCTTACCATTCCAGGGTTTATACGGGAACGGAAAACACAGTTTATTGAAAAATTCAGGCACTTTTGCTACCTCTTTCTTTTTCATCATAAACGATGCTGGAATCTCGATCACATTTCCCGTTTTTGAAGCCAACTTCTGCTGCAGAAAGACAGGAAGATCGACCTTTCCCACAAAACAGATCCCTTGTGAATCCTTCCTTTCAGCTGTTATTAATCCCCGCTGACGGGCAATTTCACGCACTTCCGGTTTCAGCAAATGGCCGACGGGAAATAGAGACTTAGATAATTGCTGCTGGTTCAGCTGGCAAAGGAAATAGCTTTGATCTTTATTAGGGTCGGTACCAGCCAATAAACGATAATACTTGTTTCCGTCAACCTCAACCTCCGCTCTTCGGCAGTAATGACCCGTTGCCACATATTGGGCGCCAAGCTCCATCGCTTTTTCCATAAAAAGATCAAACTTAATCTCGCGGTTGCAAAGCACATCAGGATTGGGAGTCCGCCCTTTTTCGTATTCTGAGAACATATAGTCGACCACACGTTTGCGGTAAAAATCGGAGAGATCGACCACATGGAACGGAATATCCAGTTTTTTGGCGACCATTTCAGCAAAAGTCACATCATCCTCCCAGGTGCAACCGGCTGTTAGTGTTCCCGTGTTCTCCTTCCAATTAATCATAAACACACCAATGACCTCATATCCCTCTTTTTTAAGAAGATAGGCAGCCACACTGGAATCGACGCCACCCGAAAGGCCAATTACAACTTTTTCTTTTATCATTCGGGTACAAATTTACCGTTTTTAGTCTGATTGAAGATTATTAAAATAAAAAGAAATTACGGTTCTATAAGTAAATATTTGGGTGAACCTATATTTCCCGTTTATAAAACACTGCCAATAGCCAGTTGCCAGCAGCCAGCAGCCAGCTACTCTTTTTATCAACCACGCCAAACATAATAGAACCGAAATCTGTTAGTTAGATAAAAGTGAAAATTGCAAAAAACGTTAACTTTGTACTATGTTCAAAAGATTCTCTAACTTCATCAATAATATCGACCGGAAAGATTACCGGCCAAAATTCGGGGGCCTTGAAATTCTCAAGTTTCTTGGGCCTGGTTTGCTTGTGACCGTTGGATTCATAGATCCCGGAAACTGGGCTTCAAACCTGGGTGCAGGAGCCCAGTTTGGCTATCAACTGCTGTGGATGGTCACCTTATCGACAATCATGCTGATCATGCTTCAGCATAACGTGGCACATCTGGGGATTGCTACCGGACTTTGCCTTTCAGAAGCGACCACCAAATACATGAAACCGGGCTATTCGATTTCTGTGCTTGTTACGGCAATCCTGGCATCGATCTCTACCTCCCTTGCGGAAATTCTGGGAGGTGCGATTGCACTGAATATGTTATTTGAAATCCCTATCCGGGCCGGGGCAATAATGGTTGTGATATTTGTGCTTATTATGCTCTTTACCAATGGCTACATAATGATTGAAAAATGGATCATTGCCTTTGTCTCTGTCATTGGGCTTTCATTTTTATATGAGCTTTCGCTCGTGAATATTGATTGGAACACGGCCATCGAATCATGGGTAACCCCAAGCTTCCCAAAAGGATCTATGATTATAATAATGAGCGTACTGGGTGCTGTGGTAATGCCTCATAACCTTTTTCTCCACTCAGAGATCATTCAAAGCCGGCAATGGAACCTGCAGGACGAAAAGACGATTAAAAAAAGGCTCAATTACGAGTTCCTGGACACACTAATATCAATGCTTATAGGTTGGGCAATCAACAGTGCCATGATCTTACTTGCTGCTGCCACATTTTTCAAAGTTGGCACCGTGGTGACCGAATTACAGCAGGCTAAGAGTCTTCTGGATCCTTTACTGGGCGTTCATGCAGGAGTCGTTTTTGCCGTAGCCCTGCTTTTTTCCGGTATTGCCTCAACGATCACCTCCGGGATGGCAGCAGGATCGATCTTTTCCGGAATTTTCAGCGAACCATATGATATTAAAGACAATCACTCAAGGCTTGGAATCACCATCTCATTTGTTGTAGCGCTGATGATTATTTTTGTCATTTCAAATCCGTTTAGCGGACTAATTTATTCACAGATGATTCTTAGTATACAACTTCCGATTACAATCTATGTTCAGGTGTGGCTCACATCGTCAGAAAAGGTAATGGGTAAATACAAAAACACCAATTTGGACAAGATATTGCTCTATTTAATCGCCGGAACTGTAACTGCCTTAAATATAGCTCTTTTCATTAGTTTCATTATTTAACATCAAAATCCAATACTACAAAATGCCTGTCTTAAAAAAACACCATGATCCCATTGGCCAGGCCGTCTGGGAGTACCTGAACGGAATCGTGGGTGAATCGATCGTCGTAAAAACCGATATCGCAGAAGATGAACTACTTTCACCTTCCTATTTTTTCAGAACTTTTGATGAGATGCCGGTCCAGGAACAAGAGGCGCTCAGACGTTGTTCAGGCAAAATACTTGATGTCGGTGCAGGTGCCGGAGTTCATTCACTATGGCTCCAGGATCAGGGATTTGATGTAGATTCACTCGACATATCGCCTTTATCATGTGATACGATGCGAAAAAGGGGTATAAAAAACGTACTCCTCAAAGATATTTATGCGCTCAAAGATCAGAAATACGACACTATTCTTTTGCTTATGAATGGCGCAGGAGTTGCACAGACACTACCCGGGCTCGAAACATTATTATCGCACCTAAAGACACTCCTCAACCCCGGGGGCAGGATTCTTGCTGACTCTTCAGATTTGCTTTATCTTTTTACAGACGAAAACGGAGAAATGTGGGTTGATATCGCCTCCGACGCTTATTACGGTGAGATGGAATACCAGCTCAGCTATAAAACGATTAAAGGAAAGCCTTTCCCATGGCTGTTTGTCGATCCTGAAACTTTTGCCGACTATGCAAAATTAGCCGGTTTTACAGTAAAGGACAAAATTGCCGGTGCTCATTTCGATTATATGGTGGAGATTGTTCTTGAATAATTTACTTTTCTACAATTCCACGCGCCGGGATATAAGTTAGGTTCAATGAAAGAGCGGCTTTATTCAATGTCCCTTTCGCGGAAACCCATTAAATAAAGGATAACATCGAGTCCCGTAGTGGAAATAGAATGTTGCGCGTTCTTCTTTACCAATGGTTTTGCGTGGAAAGCAATTCCAAGGCCAGCTATATTGAGCATAGGTAAATCGTTTGAACCATCGCCAACTGCCACAGTTTGTTCCAAATGGATATCTTCTTTAAATGCGATATTACGCAGTAATTCAGCTTTTTTGGCTCCGTCTACAATATCACCCAGGTAATTCCCGGTAAGTTTACCATCTACAATTTCCAATTGGTTCGCAAAGACATAATCGATATCCAGCTTATTCTGAAGATATTTTCCAAAATAGGTAAAACCTCCCGAAAGAATAGCCGTTTTATATCCATACTTTTTAAGGGTACGGAAAAGACGTTCTGCCCCTTCGGTGAGTGGAAGATTCTCAGCAATTTGAATCATTACCTTTTCGTCGAGGCCTTTTAGCAAGGCAATACGCTGTTTGAAGCTTTCGGCAAAATCTATTTCTCCACGCATCGCCGACTCGGTTATCTTACTCACAGCATCACCAACCCCGGCCTTATGGGCTAATTCGTCGATAACTTCTGTTTGTACCAGGGTGGAGTCCATGTCGAAACATACCAGCCTTCGTGTACGGCGATAAATGTTGTCCTCCTGAAATGCAATATCGACACCCAAATCATGAGCAATAGTGAGGAAGTTGCTTTTCATTTCAACAATATTAAGTGGCGTACCTCGTACCAGTAATTCAATACAAGCCTTTGTACTTTGTGCCCGTTCGGTTAGCATTATTCGTCCTGACACACGGGTAATTTTATCGATATTGAGTTGTTGTTTGTATACAATTCTTGTCACTTCGGCAATATGTTTTGCAGAAATAATACGGCCAACAAGGGTGATAATGTAACGTCCTTTGCCTTGCTTGCCTACCCAAAGATTATATTCCTTTTCGCTAATAGGCGTAAATTTCACCCTTACACCTAACTCGTATCCTTTAAACAATAAATCTTTCAATATTGGTGACGATTCGGATTCGGCTGGAACTTCAAATAGAATTCCAAGATCCAGATTGTTATGAATTACTGCCTGCCCAATATCGAGAATATTAACCTTGTAATTTGCAAGAATTTGGGTAAGCGATGAGGTTAACCCGGGCTTATCGGTACCGTATATATTCAGCAGAATAATTTCGTGTTGTTTGTTCATACTGGGAATACTGTTATTAATTAATTATCTGCACAACGTTGTGAAACACTCATGCCAGAAGATTTCCACTTTCTTTTCTTTTAAAGGTGAGAAGGCTGCAAAATTAGAAACAATGATGGAACAAACTGTAAAGCTGAGGTTGATTTTGCAGGTTTTCCAATAAGCTTAACATTGCAACAAATTTTGTTTGCGTTTGAGAAAGGATTCAAATTAGGTCAGTACACAAATTAAAAAAAGTTATCTTACTTTTGCATTCCTGGCGAAGAAAAGCATCAGAATTGCTGAAACTACGGCAGTACCAGCACCAAAATAGAATGGGATGCTTGAATTGACTTTATCGTAAAGTAATCCGGCTATTACGCTTGCCGGTAACAAGGTCACGCCAAGTAATGCATTATAAATACCCATCCCCGTGCCTTGTTTATTATTATCAATTATATCGGAAACAAATGCTTTTTGTATCCCGTCGGTAGCTGCTGAATACAAACCATACAATGCAAAAAGGGCCACAATGGTGCCCACGCTTTTGGTAGCACCAAACCCGTAATAAACGATTGCATAAATCAGGAATCCGGCAACAAGAATTTTTTCTTTTCCGATTTTATCAGAAAGTGAACCTATTGGAATGGCGAGTAACACAGACACAATGCTTGTGACCAGATAAACGAGCGGAATAAAGGCAACTTTTACACCTACTTCGTTGGCTTTAACCATTAATAATGCATCGGTGGAATTTCCCAGGGTAAATATGAAAATGATGACCAAAAAGAGATAATATTTTCGTGGAAAATCGCTAAAATGAAATTTTTTAATCAGACTTTCCTTACTCTTTTTAGCCTCTTTTATACCGAAAATTATCACAAATATACTTAGGATTGCGGGTATCCCTGCCAACAAGAATATAAGCCGATAGTTGTCGGGGAAGAAGATTAATAAAACAAATGCCGCCAAAGGTCCCACTATTGCACCGCTATTGTCCATCGCCTTTTGCAATCCAAAACTTTTCCCTGTCTCTCCATTGGTCACCGATCCTGCAATAAGACTGTCGCGCGGCGCAGTGCGGATGCCTTTGCCAAACCTCTCGATAAAACGCAGGTATAAAACCTGCAAGGGCGAAATTACAAACGAATAGAACGGTATAACAAGGGCAGCAATCCCATATCCGATAAGCATAAAAGGTTTGTTTTTACCAATTTTATCGCTCCAAAAACCCGACAATGTTTTTATAAGTGCGGCAGTGCTCTCGGCAATTCCCTCGATGAGAGCTAAACTGGTTTTTGAGGCACCGATTGAGAGTAAAAACATAGGCATTACCGAATAAACCATCTTTACGGAGGTGTCGGTAAGAAAACTGGTCAATCCTGTAAACAGGACATTTCTGTTAAATCCAAAAAATCGCTTTTCACTTTTGAGGTTCGTATTCAATTCCATTTATAGCTCTGGTTTATTTTGCTTACTACTTTCCTTATCATTTTTGTCAGCCCTCATCTTATGCTGTCCCGGTGTTATTCCTGTTTGCCATTTTGCCTCCTGCAAATATTTGGCTCACAGCTACGGTAGAAAGTAATACCTTCAGTTTGTTTACTGCTTACCCAACTTGACTTCTAAAATCCGTAATTCTGTTCTTCTGTTTTGCGCTCTCCCCTCTTCTGTAGAATTGTCAGCCACCGGTGTCGAAAATCCGTAACCTTTACTTTTCAGTTTTGATGAAGAAACGCCCATATCAACCAGGGATTTGACAACTGCATCCGCCCTTTTCCCCGAGAGGATCAGGTTATAACTTTCGGATCCCTTATTGTCGGTATGCCCCCCGATTTCAATCAGCACCCGTGGATTATTGGTCATAAAACCAACAATTTCAGCGAGTTGCCCCCTGGATTCAGGCTTTAAACGAAAGGAATCGGTGTCGAAAAAGATATTTTTCAAAATTGTTGTTTTGCCGGTTTCAATTGGATCGAGTGCAATATTCAGCTTCATCGGTTGATGCTGGTTGAATGCCTCCAATAAATTGAAATTTTCAGAATGGAAAAGGTAACCTTCTTTCGAAATGTTTAACCCATAATTATGCCCTGAAGGGAGACAAAAAAGAAATTCACCTTCATTTTCAAACGGATACAAATGCTGGACTAACCGATTTGTAACTAAATCATTTAATACGATATCCGAAAGAATTAACTGACCCGTTTTCCGGTTTGTAACCCTCCCCTTCACCCATGATACCGGCTGAGGTTTATACGCCTCAGGCAACAGAAAAGTAAAAATATCACGACCGCCATATCCCTTGCTGTCAGCATTATACCAGGCCCTTTGACCGGAAACTTCGACAACTAGCCCTTCTTCATTACCCGAAGTATTGATGGGAAAACCCAAATTTTGCGGTAACGGTTTTTTTGTGCTGTCTAACCGGACGAAAAACAGATCACTTCTTCCCATGCCAGGCCAGTAATCGGAAGCAAAATAAA
>Ga0208789_1001136_pt1 | contig 16840 bp, 12 predicted proteins | sample Methanotroph_Enr_FD_187368 | JGI IMG/M metagenome (GOLD analysis project Ga0208789, IMG submission 187368) | Enriched soil microbial communities from Old Woman Creek wetland in Ohio, USA - Methanotroph_Enrichment_5 (SPAdes) (version 2) | ecosystem: Environmental > Terrestrial > Soil > Wetlands...
ATATAACTCCTTTTCGGTAAAAGCACTACATACCGCTTAGCGGCAATCACAGTAGTGGGATAATTTTTCTGGATTTGCACTTACAAACCGGCCCCGGACATTCAAAAAAATAGACAACGGAACTGCCAAAGCTATCTAAATACATATTCAGCTATAAGTCAGAAACGGGCTAAACTGCTTAAGCATTGATAATGCTGCTGAAGATACGACTGACCTGCTCACCAAGCTCCGAAAGGTCGGAATTGTTATCTACAATATAATCCGCCAAAGAACGCTTCTTGTCCAGAGAAATCTGAAATTTTTCTCGTGCCTCGATTTGTTCACCCCCAAGACCTCGACAAGCTGCTCTTTCATTACGAACGGCCGGATCAACATTAACAAACACCAGTACGTCGCAATTCTGATCCCAACCCACTTCGGCAAGCAAAGGTATATCAAGTACTATAGCCTTGACGTTATCTTGAGACTGATACGCCGAAATAAGTGCTGATGTTTGCCTAAGTACCGGCGGATGAAGGATATTTGTAAGTTGTTCCAGCATCGCGGGGTTATTAAAGACTATCGATGCGAGTTTTGTCTTATCTATGTGGCGGTTTTCAGAAACTACCCCTTCGCCTGCAAGTTCTATAATGCTTCGCGAAATGGCTGGTTCATCGAGCATCTCTTTGGCCATTCTGTCCGCATCGATAACCGCGCAGCCGAGCTTTGCGAATTGGGCTGCCACGGCGGATTTGCCCGACGCAATCGCGCCAAGTATTCCGATAACAGGTTTTTTGCCGAATTTGCCCATGCCAGAAAGGAGATTCCAAGCAATTCAATTTGTGCTTTGTAGAAAATCTTCGAACCCCTTAAGGATTCTATTTTGTAACCAGGAGCGGAAACTCCTGGATTATGATAAAAAAAGCAGAAGCCAAAGTACCTTTTAGAGACTTTGGCTTCCCTCCGTCCTGCAATAGAGGACTGTGTTCGAGAAACGATTTCGGGGATAACAAACCGTTTCGTGATCCGGCTTAGCCGGTTAATGTCAAATTTCAGGCAGCCTTGCGTCTGAGCAATGCGATAGCGCCGGTTGAGAGCAGGCACATTGTTGCGGGTTCAGGAACAGTCGGCGGGTCGTTGCCCTTATCCTCGCCCGCAGTGAATTCGACGCTGCCCCTTACCGGGCCGTAATTTGATGAAAAGACCATAAACGCTGAGTGTTTGGTGACGATCAAAGTACCGTCTTCAAAATTCCATACGAACGATTTGCCATTGTTTGTAGGAAGAATTCCTCCGATACCATCAGCCCGTGTTCCGATTCCGCTTGCGGCTGCAGCACTGCCAAGCACTTTAAAGCTGGAAATCGAAAGTGTTCCAGACTGCGGCGTGATCTGGTAGGCATAGATATATCTGCCCGAACCAGGTTTAACGAAATGATCTTCCTGGTGATCAAAGATATTACTGAAACTTGACAAGGCGGTGTCATACACAGCGTATTCAACACGGGCAGTCACTTCGTCAAATGTATACGTCCGCGCACCCTGCCAGAAGGAACTTGCAGGCAGATATATCGGCATGTATGTAGCCTGTGCCGCTTCGAAAGCAACGAGCAAAAGCAATGTTGCTATCGGAAAAAGTTTTTTGTGTTGCTGTATCATATTCAAACCACTCCTCGCTTCCAAACTTCAAAAAGTATTTAGTATCTATTTTCGTTTTTTAATTGCCAGCAAAGAACCCAGCCCCAGCAGAAGCATTGTAGCCGGTTCAGGCACCTCGGGGACAGGTACATCATCACCAGGGTCATTAGTGGGATCTGGAACGTTATATGAAATATCGCCATAGTGTACGTTGCCGCCGCTTGCCGGGTTGATACCGCTTGGACCTGAAATATTCGCTCTACTGGGAACCAGGTTGCTGCCGCCGCCCTGGCTCTCCGGTGGTGCGGCTTCGCGCTGATTGGTTGAATCAAATTCGCTCCGTTCAAATACTGCCACGACTATCTTGGGCGAATTAACGCTTACAACTGTCGTTGCGCTTGTCGGGTCACCAACATCCCCGAGCCAATACACAAACTCATAACCGGGTCTGGGCACTGCTGTAACTGTCATCGCGGCGTTTGCTTCAACAGAATGCACGCCTGCACCTGGAGCTATTGTCCCGCCTGCCGCCGGGGTCTGCTGGAGCATAACCGCATATTTACTTTGCGCCGGGCAAATCGCCGCGGCCGCAAGGACGATTGCCAATCCTATTTTTATTTTAAAACTGTTCATTTCAAAACTCATAATCCCCCCGTTCCTGTTTTACAAATTAAGCAGACCGCTTCCTGCGTAAAGCTGCCAAGCCGCCAACGCCCAGCAGTGTCATAGTGGCCGGTTCGGGTACATGCGGCGCTACCACGGAAACGGTAGCATAATGATCACCTGAGAATATCTTGGCCGTTGTTGTACCCGGAGCCATATCGCTGGTATAAAGAAGAACTACAGAATGCTGTTCAGGGCCGAGAGGTTCGTTGGCAAAACTGTACATGGCTTTCTTGTAAATACCGTCACTAACAAAGCTGTATGAGCTTGTCAGAACGGAGTTATCCAGACCTCTTGCCGTATCGATTCCGATCTTGCCGGGCAATGCGGAAGCGATGACATCGACTACGAATGAACTTATATTTTGAGGGCTTCTGCCGGAATTGAATATTTCATAGGCATAGACGAATTTGCACCAGCCGCCTGAGGGCGTGTATCCGCCGCTTGCGACATACGCTGCGGATGTATATGCGGCATATGAGATTTCGCCACTGGAAACACCCGTATTATAGGTCGTCCAATTGGCCGTCCCAGGTATCGCAGCCGGATCCTGATCTAACGAAACTCTTACAGGCAAAGCCTGTGCGCTGACTCCAATAAACGCAACCAATATCATAATTAACGGTTTGTTCATACGACTTCCTTTCTCACTCTTATCCTCTTCCTAAAAACCCAATTCCAGCCACGGCTGGCAAAATTCAGGCGTACCGCAGGCGCAGAATTTGCGCACAGCGTCCATGAAGGGTTTTCTCGAATTCAGAAGAGTTTTGTCCCCAAAGCTTACGTCCCCTCCCGAGGGACTGTATAGAGTTTTGCTATCAGCTTAGAACGTGATCAAATTTTAAATCTAAGCATGAGCAAAATATAGAAGCACTGAAAGTTTTCTCCACCCCGAAAATTGAGGCATACTACATAGACATATTAAATCAAAAAGGTTATCCAAAGTCAACTACAATTTTGGGCAAAAATCCATACTTTTCAAAAATGCCGTTTTCAGCATTAAAAATGCGTATTCCACCATGTATTTGGGGCAAAAATTCCAAAAACTATTATTCTCTTTTCAATACTGCTATTTCGTTTACCGCCCGGGCACAATTGAAACTTATTTTTGCGGCCCCAGTGCCGCACGACTGTAAGTACCAGGATTGAACTCTGCCAGAAGATCGTTTATCTGCCCCAGCGTTACAGATTTTACAGCATCGATCTCCTGCTGTATGGAACGGAACTGTTTAAGGTAAACCCAGTTAAAACCCACCTCAGTGAGCCTGCCCATGGGCAATTCATTCCTGAGGGTAATGCCGCTCAGAAGCTTATTTTTTGCTTTTGTGAGTTCATCTTCAGTGATCGACCCAGGCAGGGTCCTATAAATATCATCTAGGATCGTATCGACCTTTTCGACATTTTCCGGGCTGCACCTTATATAAGAGTAAAATGCCCCCACCCCATCCATTGCCTCAAATTGCATCGAAGCCGTCTCGGTTACCGCGTTATCAACGAGCTGCCAAAAATATCGCGAGCCTGTATCATCGCCGATGACCATGGCCGCAAGCGAAGCCCCGTACCGCCTTTGATCCTGAGCGGAGATCGCCGGGCTTACAAGGCAGATGTGCTCACGAACGAGATTCGGCTTCTCGGATCGTTCTTTGCGATTAGTGCCGCGAGTGTATTCGAGATTTCTTCTGACATCCTGGCTTGGCCATGCCCCACAGAAAGACTGAACCTGGTCGATAACGGAATCAAAATCAATATTCCCCGTGCACGCTACTACCATATTGTTTGGCGCATAGCGATTAGAAAAATATTCCCGCATCTGTCCAGCCGAAAGGGCCGTTATGGTTTCATTTGTACCCAGAACGGAATTGCCGCATGGATGCGAACCAAAATGCAGACTGCGGGCCTTATCCATCACATAGTAGTGCGGCAGATCCTTGTACATCGCGATCTCTTCCTTGATGACCTGCTTTTCCATATTGAAATCTTCATCGCGAAGCGCAGGCCGCATCAGCTGCGACCACAGAGATGTTATCTGCCCCAGATACTCCGGCAGTATCGCGGCATAATAAACCGTATTCTCTTCGCTGGTAAATGCGTTGAACTTCGCGCCGGTTCTATCAAATAGTTCATTGACATCGAATGGGCTAAGTTTCTCGGTGCCTTTAAACAGCATGTGCTCAAGAAAATGCGAAACACCGCTTATTTGTGGCGTTTCGTCCCGTGAGCCGGTTCGCACGAAAAACCCTATCGCGCAGCTTTGTGCGCGATTGTTGATTTCGCCGATGATCGTAAGGCCGTTATCGAGTGTATGATATTTGAATTCCATATTAATTTACTTTTAATTCCTTTGGCCCGATGGTAACCACCGTAAAATGTTCAAATGGATTATTCCGCAGGTACGCCAGAACTGAATCAGCTGTCACGGATTCGATCTTCTGCTTTATTTCTTCCAGCGGCCTCACCCTGCCCAGCAGATAATGATCGGTGACTATGCCGCCCGAACGTGCCGAGCTTGATTCGCTGTGCATTATAAGCGAACTCTTGAGACCCGCCTTGGCATTTGCGATCTCTTCGTCACTGATGCCTTTTGACAAACGCCGAAACTCCGCGATGATCACGTCAAGCGTTTCCTGTGCCTTGTCGGGGGCCGAACCCGCATAGCACGCAATCCCAGCAAGCTCTTTTAAATTGTGATAGCTTGCGCCGACCGCGTAGCACAGTCCTCGCTTTTCACGAACTTCTGTAAAGAGTCTTGCGCTCATGCCGCCCGATAACACCGAAACCGCGATGCGCGCATTATAATAATTCTCATTTTCCAACGTTACCGCCGGCGTCATCAGTCCTATATGTACCTGCGCACCATCGTGTGTATGATGAACATACTTCGCGCCGGGCAGTTTATAACTGTAATTTTCTTTAGTAGATTTGGAATTGTCTTCAAACAGCTTTGAAAGCTGATCGCAAACCGCTGCGAAATCATATTTACCGGCTATCCCGAAGATCGCGTCACACAACCGGAATTTATCTTTGATGATCTTCGCGGCCGTTTCAATGGTGAGCGATTCCAGTTCAGCAGTCGTACCAAGCGAATTGGCCCCAAGCGGCTGGGGATAAAATAACTCATGAAGCTTTAGCATCACGTTCTGCCGGGGATCATCATCAAGACCTGCCAGCTCCTGGATCGCAAGTTCCCGGCTTAATTCAAATTGATCGGCCTCAAGACGTGGGCGTAAAACGATGTCGCCGTAAAGATCCACTGCCTGCGAGAGTGTCTGTGATTCCATCGCACAGCCCAGATCAAAAAGCGAGCTGCCCACAGCAGAACTCCGCTGGAGTCCCAGGCCGTCAAGTGCATCCATCAATTCCCTGCTCGTGCGAGCCCCTGCACCGCGGAATATCCAATCGCTTATAACCTCCGCAGAGCCGCCCGTCCCTGGAGGCAATTTGCTCGCCCCGCAAGGCAGCGCCAGTTCAAAAGCCACCGAGGCAACGTCCGCCATTGGTTCGCCGATAACCACCATTCCGTTTTTGAGCACAAATTTGTCAATCCGCTGGGTCATAATTCGCCTTGAAGTAAGTTAATGACATGGATTGTAGTGTTTGGAGGGGGTTTTTGCAATCTCCAAAAAGAAAGCCCCCGTTTTGCCTTCTTTCGTACTGTTTTGAATTTTGCTGTTTTTCTAATTCGTTTCGGATTTCGTATTTAGTGCTTCGGATTTTCCCCTATCCCTATTCCTATTCCTATCCCTATATCAGTGTAATCCCGGAATCCGTGATTAACTCTTCCTGTCTCTTCTCCCTATACGCTAAACGCTGCTATACGCTAGTTCAAGCAGCCGTTTCGGAATCAAGCTGCTCGAACTTGACTGATATCTTTTTGCTCACTCCCTGCTGCTGCATGGTTACGCCAAAGAGTACATCCGCTATGCTCATCGTGCGTTTCGAATGCGTGATTACCACAAATTGCGACATCTGCTGGAACTCTCGAACTATCAGGTTAAACCTTTCGTTATTAGCCTCATCCAGGGCCGCGTCCACCTCATCCAGAAAGCAAAATGGCGAAGGTTTTGACTTGAATATCGAAAACAGAAGCGATATCGCCGTCATGGTCTTTTCCCCGCCGCTCAGCAGCGAGATGGAGCGAGTTTCCTTGCCCGGCGGTTTTGCCATGATCTCGATGCCGCATTCCAAAATGTCTTCCGGGTCTTCGAGTATGATATCCGCCTTGCCGCCGCCGAATAGTTTGCGGAACAGCTCCTGGAAATTCAGCCTGATCTGCTCGAAGGTCGCACGGAACTTTTCCCTGCTTTCTTTATTTATCTTTGCGATAAGCTGCTCAAGCTGGCTCTTGCTGTTGTTAAGATCGGTTACCTGTTCAACAAGGAACTGGTCTCGCTTTTCAAGTTCTTCCTGTTCCTGTATCGCGTCGACATTTACATTGCCCAGACGTTCGATCTTGGAGCGAAGATCAGCTATCTCCTGCTTGACCACCTCCCAGTCCATGTTCTCCTGCTGATAGTTTTGGTACGCGTGAGCAAGATCTATAAGCAGCTCTTCCTGCACCCGCTGGGCGAGGTCGTCCATCTTGACCTGTATTTGCCCAAGCGCCATTTTGACTTCATTGAGTTTGGATTCAATTTCCTGCTGGCTGGCCCTGAAGGCTCGAAGCTGCGATTCGGCAACCTTGTATTCCTCGCGAAGGAGTTCAACCTTCTGGTGAAGCTCGACACTGGTGCGCTGGGCCTGATCTTTTTCCATGTATAATTCCGAAAGCGCACTTTCCGCCGCCAGTATATTCCTCTCGGTCTGATCTATCTGCTCGGAGCAGCTTGACATTTCTGACCTTGACGATTCAACCGCAAGCTTAGCCTGGTGAAGCTGGCTGTTTACAGAACCTATCTTCTGCCTCGCCGCCTTAACCTGCTCGCCTATTTGGCCCAGCGCAACCTTTAAATCGGTAAGCTGTGCCTGCTTTTGCTGCTGAATAGCCTTATGCGAAGCAAACTGTCTTTCAAGCTCCGCTATCCTGGCCGACCGCTGCGTATTGATTTCCTCAAGCTCAGCAAGTTTCCCCTTGGAATCGCCTTCCTTGCGGATGGACTGGGCTATCTGTTCTTCGATTAGGCTGATTTCGCCTTCAATAGAGGGCTGCTCTTCGATAAGGCGTTTCACGTTCTGTTCGATAAGGCCCAGCTTGGAATTTACTTCCACCTTTTCAGTATTGGCCTCGTAGACGGAAGTTCGCAAATCCTTGCAAAGCTTATTAAGATGATCATTCTGCTGCTCGTTTTCATCGAGCTTATTCTCGATATCGGTAATTGAGACGCTGATCGCCGCCAGTTGCGCATCAAGCTCCCTAAGCCTGCTTTTACGCGAGATCAGCCCCGTCGCCTTGCCCATCGGCCCAGCGTTAAGGCACGCCCCGCTGATAAGCTCACCCTTTAAAGTCACAAATTTATAATCCGCCGGCGCCTTGCCCGAAAGCTCTATACCCGCTTCAAGAGTGCTCACGACCACGACCTTGCCAAGTAGCTGCCAGATCATAGGAGCAAAGCCGTTTGTATTTTTCACAAACTGCGCAGCCACGCCAAGAACACCGTCATATTCAAATGGAAGCGCGTCATTAACAAGAGGCCTGATCCTGTCTGCAAAAATAAGACTCACGCGTCCGTCAAGCTTGGATATGCTTTCCGCATCCGCCAGAAACTCGGATGTGCTCGAAACCACGAGGCTGTCAGCTTTGCCCTCAAGTGCCGCTTCGACCGCCATTGCGTACTGAGGCTCTGCGATGATCGCGTCCGCAAGCATTCCTTCGATATAGCTGAATTTTCCCTGACCCTTCTGAAGCAGTATCTGTTTGACAGCCTTATTCAGGCCCTCTTGCCGCCTCTCCATATCAGCTAGAACATTGCGTTCGCTTACGATCGCGGATTTCTTTTCCTTGGCGGACATGAGTTCTTTGTTATCTTTTGCAAGCTCACTGCCGATCTTTTCAATATCTGCCCGCTTGGAATCAAGATTCACCTGCAGTTGCGATAGCACCTGCGATATCTCTTCAAACCGTGCCTGCTGGCCGGCCTTTTCAAACAGCAGCTTTTCAAGCTGTTCCTTTGCCGCGTTTGCCCTTGTAGAAAGCCGATCCTTCTGCCCCGAAAGATTGTTGCGGTATATACCTATGCTCTGGATTTCATTGTGAAGCTGTGCGGTCCTGCGAACTATATCGATGATCCCGCTCTTCTCATCCTGCAGATCAGCCTCAACAGACGCAGCCTGCATATTTATCTCATGAAGCTCTTTGTTTAAAGTCCCAAGCTCCAGATCTTTCGCCGCCAGTATTCCTTCGCTTTCCGTAAGCTGCTGCTGGCTTGCGGTCAATTCCTCGTTAAGCTTGGCATTTTGCTCATTGAACTTGGCTATCTGTTCAGAAGCAGAAGCTTTTCGCTTCGCAAGGTCGTCGATCTTGGTCTTTAAAAATTCGATACGCTGAAAATGCTGCTCGATCTTGCTCTTTACTGAAACCAGCGCGTTATCCGCTCGGTTAATATCGTTTTCCGTCTGCATCACGGTATTACTAAGTTCGCTCATCCTGGCATCCGCGCCTGCGACCTGCGCTACTATTGAGCCGAACTGATCCTGAAATGCGTTTTGCTCAATTGTCCGCTCCGCCCTGTTGCATGTAAACTGGTGAAATTCAGAAAGTGAGAAATTTACGCGAAGCTCTTTTAGACGCTGGCTGTACTGAAGATAATTCCTTGCCTTTCCCGCCTGCAGCTTTATTGAACGCAGCTGCTTCTGCACCTCCCCCACAATATCTGCCAAACGCAAAAGGTTCTGCTCAGTACGTTCGAGTTTGCGCAGGGCCTCTTTCTTATGCGCCTTGTATTTGCTTATGCCCGAAGCCTCTTCGAATATAGCCCGCCGGTCGACCTTGGAAACATTTATAAGCTGGTCTACCTGCCCCTGCTCGATTATCGAATACGCCCGCACGCCCATGCCCGTGTCCATCAGCGATTCTTTAATATCTTTAAGTCTGCAGGCCTTTTCATTTATCAGGTATTCACTGTCGCCGTTCCTGTAGAGTCGCCGAGTGATATGCAGCCGGTCGTCAGCGTTTTCACCATTTGAATAGCCTGAAAAACACAGACTCACCTCAGCCATGTTGATAGGTTTACGCGAACCCGACCCGCTGAAAATAACATCAAGCATCTGGCCGCTTCGTAAGCTCTTTGCGCTCTGCTCACCCAGCACCCATTTCACAGCGTCAACGACATTGCTCTTGCCGCAGCCGTTTGGCCCGACGATCGCCGTGATATTGGCGGCAAATTCAAATTCCGTTTTATCAGCAAAACTCTTGAAACCGCTTAGGATTACTTTTTCAAGTTTCATTTATACCCTCCATGGCATGGGGCCCGGAATATTTCTATCGCTATTTTTTCTTTTCGACCTTTTGGGGCTGTTTGCTTGTTTTAGTCTGGATTTGAGCAGCAGGCCCGACAGGCTGTTCTATTTTGACTTTCACAAGAGCACTTTCTTCGAACTTTGCAGCGATCGATCCCTTGTCGCACATAACCTTGAGCATCGCCACAACATCACAGTACGGTATGCCCAGCCCATACCTGCCCACTCGCCTGTTTTGTTCCGGCGGAGCTTCAGCCATACCGATTATTACATCGATCAGGTCGCGTCTGGTTTTGATTGGCCCTATGATCACATTGCGTCTTGGATGCTTGCGGATGACACTTACGTTTGCATCACCTGAAAGACTGGTTACCACTATTTCGTTATTGGTCGACTGGGCAAAAACATCCGCCGACAACTGCGGACTGCCAAAGAGCACTATTCGTTGATGGCCTGCCCGGAAAGCGTATACCACCGCTGGGCTGGTGATCTTTACTTCATCTACTTCAAAACTGTTCCCGATACGGGTGGTGGTTATCAGCGGGTCGTTAAGCCGACGCAGGTGCTCATAAACAGCGATCCGCGTCTTCTCGGAAGAAGATGCCAGTATGGGCCGCAGTATATTAAGCGCCTCGTTGCGCGGGCCGTCCAGTGCTATCGAATTTATTGCTTCAAGCTGGTAAGGCGAGGAATTATCCGCCGCGAATCCTCTCAATACATCCAGCGCCTCATTAGCACCCATGGCCAGTAGACATTTGCCAGCCCTCAAACGTGTGTTCGGGTCGCTGCTTTTGAGAGCAGGTAATACCGCTTCCTGCTCGGTCCTGCCCAGCCCTTCAAGCGAAATCTCCGCAAGACGGCCTTTTACTGGATCACCCAGCTCTGCCACAAGTTGCTCAACTCGCTTTTTTCGCATGTCCATCGATTCGCCGATATAAAGCCCTTTGACCATAGCCAAAAACTTTGCCCTTTGGTCCTTATATTCAGCTGGTATTTCAAATGTGATTATCGCGCTCGATGGGGCCGTCGCCACCCCGTCTCCGAAACGCTCGTTAATCCTGTTTCGGATTATATTTGCCAGCTTGTAATCTGGCTTAAACAATCCCAAGTTGATCGTGTAACTGTCTATTGGTGCGCCGCCGCCCGGAATATAGCCCGTACGAAGGTCGTTACTGTCGAACTCATCTATATATATAGATCCTTGCGCCGTCGCCACTTTCCTGCTTGAGCGGGTCAGGAACATTTCAGCCGTGTAAAGCGTCCCGCCCTTGAGAGAAGTTGTCTGTGTCCCCGGCACAGCGGTAACTTTTACATCAAAAGTATCGCCCTTCTGCGCCGCCGGCGGAATTATGCCCTCGATCTTTACAGGTGCAGTATCAATGCTGTCAATAATGGCATCGGCGGAAGTGGTGGAATCTTTCGGCAATTTTGAGATCACATATTGCCTCAAATAATCCCTCACCTGCGGCGGGCACTGAGACGAGCCGGTTCCGGAAAGACCCGCAACCAGGCCAAAACCTTGCGCAGGTATGGAACTAAACGCGATAACCTCGGTATATGCACTGATAGGGCCGGTTTTGGGTACTTCCTGGGAGCTTGCCGAATCTGTTTTACCCCCCTGACACCCCCCAAAAATCAATATTGACAGACCAAAAGTAAGCGCAATTGTCAATTTATGGATCTGCATGGATTATGACCTTTTATAATATGTTCCGATAAAAGGTTAATACTAAGGGATGATACGCAAAACAGTCAAGGATAATCGTAAGTTCAATTATTTCAAGTATTTAGGATTTATATGGTCGCCAGTTGCAACATGCGCATAATAACAGGAGCGATACCTAACCGCCCCCCGCGGCTCTTTACCACTCCCATTCCCCCCGAATACCGAACATTATGGTTCAGTACCGATGAGCACATAATAAACGACTACAAAAAATCCAACAACCAGCCAATCCCTTATTTAAAGCTTCCAAATTCCTGATTTTTGTTGTTCGAGTTGGCCATTTTGGAATGTTTTTTAGGGCAAAACGCCTCTTTTCAGAGTATAAGTTAGAGACTTTGTATCCTGTGACAAAAAAAAAGACTTGTCATTCCTGCCAAGGCGGGAATCCAGAAATTTGCATTTTGTTTTTTTTCTTTTAGCCCCCAGGCTAGTCCTGGGGGTTGCTCTTTGAATATTCGAATTTGTTTGTAATTTGTTGCTTGTTATTTGGAATTTCGAACTCATGGATTTAAAGCGGTTTTCACTATCAAGAGAGCACATTATAGGATGGCTCAAAGAAGATGATGCCAGTCTCCTAAAGGAGATATTCGACTGGGCTGACGAAGTGCGCCGTGAAAATGTCGGCAACGACGTCCACCTCCGCGGCCTTATCGAGATATCCAACGTTTGCCGCTGCGATTGCCTTTATTGCGGCCTTCGCAAAAGTAACAGCGACCTCAAGCGGTATGTCATGACCGAAGATGAAATAATTGACTGCGCCGATAAAGCATGCCAGTTCGGATACGGCACAGTAGTTCTGCAAAGCGGCGAAAGTCCCGTTTTCACCGCTGAGCATATCGCATCTATTATAAGGAAGATAAAAGCCAAGACCCAACTTGCCGTTACTCTAAGCCTCGGCGAACGTGATCAGGCAGAATACAAATTATGGAAAGATGCCGGCGCAGACAGATACCTCCTTCGCCACGAAACCAGCGACTTGAATTTACTCAAGATCATAAGACCAACAAGCGTATACGAGAACAGGCTTGAAGCGCTTAGGGTTTTAAAACGCATAGGCTTTGAAGCTGGTTCCGGCATTATGATCGGCATACCGGGCCAGAGTTACGCGACCGTCGCCGATGATATCCTGCAATTTGCCGGCCTTGATCTCGATATGATCGGCATCGGTCCATATATACCACATCCGAAAACGCCGCTTGCTTCAATGAAATCGCAGATCGGCGATGAACAGGTGCCCGCGACCGAACTTATGACGCTAAAGGCCGTCGCGCTTACGCGGATAATGTGCCCACAGGCAAATATCCCCGCAACAACCGCTCTTGCCACGATCAATAAGGAATCCGGCAGAGAAGGCGCACTTCAGGGCGGAGCAAATATCGTTATGCCAAACCTCACGCCCGTAAAATATCGCAGCCTCTACGAAATATACCCTGCAAAAGCCTGCATTGATGAGGCATCGGATCAGTGCGCGATGTGCATAAAAGCGAGGATACTCTCTATCGGCCGCACTATTGGCAAGGGACCAGGAGGGCGCACTAAGTGCCCAACCTGATGCCCCAGGAAATAGCCGCCGCGCTTTGCCGGCAGATAAATGGTGAAATACAAGCGGACTGTTTTACGCGCTCCGCCTATGCAACCGATGCGAGCATATACCAGATCATGCCCTCCTGCGTAGCTTATCCTTTAAATAGCTCAGATGTTTGCGCAATTGTAAAATACGCCTTACAAAACAATATCCCCATCACCCCGCGCGGCGCAGCCTCAGGTCTTGCCGGCGAATCCTTAAGCTCTGGCATCGTGCTTGATTTTACGCGGCACATGAATAAATTTTCCATTGCCGAAGATGGACTCACCATCACAGCCCAGCCCGGCGCAGTACTCGATGATATTAATAACGCGCTGGCGCAGTTCAAACGGAAGATCGGCCCCGATCCATCAAGCTCAAACCGCGCAACCATCGGCGGCTGCGTCGCAAATAACGCAACCGGCGCACACTGGCTCAAGTACGGCTATTTCGCCGGTCATGTAAAACAAATAAAAGCCGTTCTCGCCGATGCCTCAGAGGTAACATTTCAAAACAACACCCAGCCGACAGATAGTATTACAAAACAGTTATACGACCTGCTTAATTCCTCACAGCGGATGATCAAAGACGCCCAGCCTGCAACAAAGCGAAGCAGAGCTGGATATAATATAGCCCATGCCGTCCATGATGGCACGATCGATATGGCTTCTTTGCTTGCCGGCTCCGAGGGCACACTTGCTGTTTACACCGAAATTACGCTCTCGACCGTGCCGCTGCCCGCCGCCAAAGCACTGATACAAGCCCAGTTTGAATCTCTCGACCGCATGGCCCGCGCGATCGGACCGATCCTGGCGACCGATGTTTGGGCATGCGAGCTCATGGATCAAAAACTTATTCAAATGACCGCACAGGCCCACCCGCAATATAAAGATATTCTTGCGTTATCAAGCCCCGCCTCGCTTCTCATCGAACAATGCGGTGATCCAGGCGAGCTTGACTCGAAGATAAACAAATCTTTAAAAGCACTGGAACCATTTGCTTTGCGCGCAGATGTATTCAAAGATGCCCCCAGCCAGGCACTTCTTTGGAAAAGCCGCAAAGATGCCGTTCCGCTGCTTTTCCGCACCAAAGGCGACAAAAAACCCATTCCGTTCATAGAAGATGTCTCAGTCGAACCATCACGTCTTGGCGAATACATCAAAGGCCTCGGCAAGATTGCCGAAAAATACCAAAGCCCCATGTCGTATTATGGCCACGCCGGTGACGGCGAGATACACGTCAGGCCATACCTCGACCTCGGCGATTCGAAAGACATTGAAAAATTCCGCGCAATTGCCGATGAGACTTTTGCCCTGGCCCTCTCACTTGGCGGAACCGTAAGCGGCGAGCACGCCGTTGGCATCGTTCGCGCACCATATATCCAGCAGCAATTCGGAAAATCCTATTACGACCTGCTGCGAAAAATCAAAACTATCTTCGACCCCGCAGCCATTATGAACCCCGGCAAAATGATCAGCGATGTACCCGGCGCGATGACCGCGAATTTACGAGCCGCCTGCAAAGCAATTCCAGATATACTTAAAACAAGTCTCAACATCGACGCAGAAAAATTCCGTCTGGAAGTAGAGCAATGCTGCGGCGATGGCCTTTGCAGAGCAAACCTGCCCGGCTCCCGCATGTGCCCGTCATTCCGGGCCGATCCTGATGAAATGAACAGCCCCCGCGCCCGCGCAAATCTGCTGCGCCATTACACCGCTGGCCTCATTTCACAGCAGCAATTCGATTCACCGGAATATAAAAAATTACTGGATTCCTGCATCAATTGTAAAATGTGCTCCGTCGAATGTCCTTCCGATGTCGATGTCAGTGATCTCATGATCGAAGCCCGCGCCCGGCACATAGCCGCAAACGGAATTTCGCGAACCTGCTGGGTTCTCGCGCGCAACCGGTACTTGAGCATCATGGCAAACGCCTTCGCACCCGCCGCCAATATTCTTTTGGCATTGCATCCCGTGCGATGGCTCATGGAAAAATTCACCGGCATAGACCGCCGCCGCCCAATGCCAAAATTCCAGTGGGGCCCGTTCTCTCCCAAAGCCCGCAAATACCTCGCCCTCAAAAAATCTATCAGCACGCCAACTGATAAGGTCGCCTATTTCGTAGATACCTTCGTCAATTTCAACGACCACAGTCTCGGTTTTGCCGTAATTGATGTTCTCGTCCATAACAATATCGAAGTTATGATTCCCAACCAGCTTGCCGCTCCGCTCCCCGCAGGCGTATACGGCGATCTCAAAAAAGCCCGCGCCGATATCACAAAAACAATAAGGCCTCTTGCCGCCGCCGTTCGAAATGGCTTCAAGATCATCTGCTCTGAGCCTAGCGCCGCCCTGTTTCTAAAAACCGAACTGCCGCTCTTTGATAACTCCCCGGATGCCATTCTGGTATCGGAAAACACATTCGAACTAATGTCCTATCTTCTCCACCTCCAACAGCAAGGCAAACTAAAACCCTTGTCTACCGAAATAAAAGCAGATTTGTCCTACCACGCCCCCTGCCACCTCCTCGCCCTCAAAACCAAACCCGCCACTCTGGCCCTATTCCAAAAATCTGGCGGTATTACGATTTCAGACCTCAACTCCTCCTGCTGCGGCCTCGCAGGCACATTCGGCATGCAGAAGAAAAACTTCGATAAATCCATAAAAATCGCCGCCACGTTAAAAGCCGCCCTCGTAACTTCGAACTTACCCGTACTAACCGAATGCTCCGCCTGCAAATTGCAGATCGAATTTATATCTTCAAAACCAGTCTGCCACCCCATCCAATTATTAGCCCAGGCCTACGGCTTGACATAAACAATTTATAAGGACACCCCATGATCAAATCCTACATAAACTGGTCCGGCGGCAAAGATTCCGCCCTCACCCTGTACAAAATCCTCAACTCCGGCAAATACGAACCTCTGCGCCTCTTGACCATTGTCGATTCCCAAACCGGCGGCGTATGCCACCATAATATCCCCCCAGAACTGCTCAAATCCCAGGCCCAGTCCATCGGCATCGCTCTCGATATCGTCGCTGTCGGGCCAAATCCCTCAAATATCGAATTCGAGCAGTCCCTTACACCCGTACTCGATCGATATCGAGATATGGGCCTGGTCGCCTCGATTTTCGGCGACATTTTCCTCGAAGACCTCCGCCAATATCGGCAGGATAAATGTGCCCAGGCCGGATTCGATGCCGTTTTCCCCCTGTGGAAACAAGATAGCACCCAACTTGCCCGCGAATTTATCGACCTCGGCTTCAAAGCCGTAATAACTTCCGTCGACACCGAAAAACTCCCCGCCTCCTTCGCCGGCCGGCTTTACGACGAGCATTTCCTCCAAGATCTGCCCGCGACAGTTGACCCCTGCGGCGAAAACGGCGAATTCCACTCTTTTACCTACGCCGGCCCCATATTCAAACAACCACTGGATTTCACTATCCAAAAACCCGCCGCTAGCGGTTCAAGATTTGCCGCCTGCCGCCTCGATCCAAAATTTTGATTGCTCTAATGCCCGCGCAGGGTAAATTGGTAATAAATGGTTTTTGGAGACAACTATGAAAAACTTGCTTATCGTACTTACAATATCCGTATTCATTGTCGCCAGTGGCTGTCATAAACCCATTGCCCCGACCCCCGCGCCGCAAACCCTGACCATCAACGTCCAGAACCCAAATGGTTCCTATGTACCCGTTACCCTTATTAAGGTCGGCGGCGAATTCGTCGGCCCAAAAGGTGAACGCTACATCACACAGCCAACAGCCGAGCAATTAGCTCCTCTTTACGGCGTAAAATAGTATTCTCACATCCTCATTAAACCAGTTTTGTGGCGCGCAGCTAGGCCGTGTTCCTCACACAGTTTAGCCCCCAGGCTCG
>Ga0208789_1001138_pt1 | contig 16815 bp, 16 predicted proteins | sample Methanotroph_Enr_FD_187368 | JGI IMG/M metagenome (GOLD analysis project Ga0208789, IMG submission 187368) | Enriched soil microbial communities from Old Woman Creek wetland in Ohio, USA - Methanotroph_Enrichment_5 (SPAdes) (version 2) | ecosystem: Environmental > Terrestrial > Soil > Wetlands...
GTCTGCCTGCAGGCCCAGGAGCCGGTCGGTCCACGCGACCGCCCCGGCCGGAAGCCGCAGGCGCAGGGCCCGGTCGAAGCCCTCCCAGGCCCGGTCCCGGCAGCGCCCGGGATAGGGGCGCAGGCCGTCCCCGGCGTGGGGGGCGCTGGCCAGCTGCTGGAGATCCTTCCGGCTGCAGGCGCAGGGGTAGAGCCGGCCCGCGGCGTGGAGGGCCGCCAGGGCCTCGCGATAGGCCGTTCCCCGGTCCGACTGCCACAGCACCGGGGCATCGCTCTCCAGGCCCAGGGCCGCCAGGTCCCGCAGCTGGGCCTCGCCCAGGTCCCGACGGCAGCGGGGGCCGTCCACATCCTCCATCCGCACGAGCCAGCGCCCCCCCGCGACCCGCGCGGACAGCCACGAGGCCAGGGCCGTGCGCAGGTTCCCCAGGTGCAGGACACCCGTGGGCGAGGGGGCGAAGCGGCCGGTGAGGTTCACCCGATTAGCATAGGGGGATGTCGCCCCGCCGCTGGCCCCCTGTGCTGCGCGCCCTCCTGGCGCAGGGGCTGGGTTTCCTCGGCCTGGTGGTACTGGCGCGCCTGGGGCTTCGGTTCCCACCCCTGGTCTGGGTGCTGCTGCAGGCGGTCCTGGCGGTCTATCTCTCCCGGACCCTGGCGCTGCACCCGCGCTGGCTCCTCATCCAGGCGGCCCTGCCCTTCCTGGTGCGGGCCCTGTGGGGCCTGCCTGTGCCGCCATGGGTGTACCTGGCCCTCTTCCTCGCCCTGGCCCTGGTCTTCGGGGGTGGCTTCCTCACCCGGGTGCCCCTGTACCTCGCCAGCCGCGACGCCTGGACGAAGCTGGAATCCCTGCTGCCGGAGGGGCCGGTACGCTTCGTGGACCTGGGCTGCGGCCTGGGCGGCGTCGTGGCCCACCTTGCGAAGGCCCGCCCCGACGGCTTCTTCCTCGGCGTGGAGGCCTCCCCCCTCTCCTGGTTCGTGGCCTGGCTCCGCTGCCTGCCCCGGCCCAACGCCACGATCCGCCTCTCCAGCCTCTGGCGGGTGGACCTCTCGGGCGTCGACGTGGCCTACGCCTTCCTCTCCCCCGTGCCCATGCCCGCCCTCTGGGCCAAGGCCGTGCGCGAGATGAGGCCCGGCAGCCGGTTCATCAGCCACAGCTTCGAGATTCCCGGCCAGGCCCCGACCCGGGTGATCCCCGTGGAAGGCCGCGACGGGGCCCGGCTGCTGGTCTGGGAGGTGTGACCGGCTAGCCGCCGACGACGTCCCGCAGCCCCGCCAGGAGGGCGTCCCGGCCTTCCCGCACGGGCTCCGCCAGGGGCTCGGGCAGTTCCAGGGCCGCCTCCCGCAGGGCCAGGGCCAGCTCGGCGGCGGAGCAGCCGGCGGTGAGGGCCGTCAGCAGGGCCGCGGCCCCGGCACCATCTCCGGCTTCGCGCAGGGCGCGGACCAGGTCCAGGGCCAGGCCCAGCGCGTCGTCCCAGGCGGCGGTCATCGTGCCATCAACCCTTCGGGGTGCCGCAGGGCCAGGTGTCCTTGCCCCGCTCCGGCAGCCCGACCGTGACGGCGCGCTTGGCGGCATCCCGGGCGGTGGTGGGGGCGCCGCTCAGGCGGCCGCGGGAGGCGTATTGGTCCAGCAGCTGCTGCATGAGGGCCTCCCGGCGATCCAGGAGGCGCTTCAGCGGGCGGCTGCCCACGCGGTCCAGCACGTAGGCCGTGAGGAGCGGCAGGGCGATGGTGCTGTCCACGTAGGCCACCACGGCGTCCGGCAGCTGGTCGGGGTCGATCTTGCCCCAGGAGACGGCCTCGGCCGGCGTGGCGCCGCTGAGGCCGCCGGTGTCGGGCCGGGCATCCGTGATCTGCAGGAAGTAGTCGTGGCCGCGCTCGTCGATGCCGAGCACCTCCTGGATCTGGGGCTCGGTCTGCAGGATGAAGTTCTTGGGGCTGCCCCCGCCCAGGATCCACACGGCGCTGGCGCCGCCCTTCAGCTTGGCGTCCAGGACGATGCTGGCGGTCTCGTTCACGTCCGCGTTCACGTCGAACTGGAGCTTGTTGCCCTCCAGGGCCACGGCCGCCACGTTCATGCCGATGCTGCTGTCGCCGGGGCTGGAGGTGTAGATGGGCACGCCTGCCTGGTAGGCGGCGGAGAGCAGGGACACGGTGCCGATGCCCAGGGCCTGCTCCCGCTCGTGGAGGGCCTTGCCGACCATCTGGTGGAACTCCGCCGTGCTCATGGTCCGCTGGAAGGCGGGGGCCTTGATGAGCTCGCGGTAGAAGGCGTCCGTGTCGAGCAGCACCGTGTAGTCGAAGAGGATGTCGTAGATGCGGACCACGCCCTCGTCCCGCAGCACGGTGTCGGGCACGGTGGCGCTGCCGCGGTGGAGGCTCAGGTCCAGGGCGAAGTGGGTGTCGTGGTAGAGGTTGGCGCCGGTGCTGATGATCCAGTCCACCAGGCCGTTCTGGACCAGGGGGATGAGGCAGGAGCGGCCCAGGCCCGCGGGAGTCAGGGCCCCGGTCAGGGTCATCCCCACGGTCACCTCGGGGCGGAGGATCTTCTGGGCCAGGAGCCGGGCCCCATCGCCCAGGCGGCCGGCGTTGTAGGCCAGGAAGGCCTGGTCCACCAGATCCGCGGCCGACATGCCCTTTCCGATCCCCGCTGGGGCGATGCGGGCGCCGCTCAGGAAGCTGGACGGGGCTTCGCGATCTTCGTGCATGGGATCCTCCTGACCCTTCATGATGCCAGGGGGCCCCGGGCTCATCCTCCCCGGATTTCCGGCCCGGTCCCAGATTCAGGTCCACCCCCCCCTTGGCCGAAACCGTGCTCAGGAGATTCGTTCATGTTCTTCATCATCGGCCTGGTGGTGGTCTTCGGCGCCGTCGTCGGCGGCTACCTCATGGAGGGCGGGAAGATCCCCACCCTGATGCATCCGCTCCCCGCAGAAGGCCTCATCATCTTCGGCGCCGCCCTGGGCTCCTTCCTGGCCGCCAACCCCATGGCCCTCATCAAGCGGGTGGTCGCGGACATCGCCAAGCCCTTGAAGGGCAGCCCGTACACCAAGCCCGTGTACATGGAAATGCTGATGATGCAGTACGAGGTCTACGTGAACATCAAGAAGGGCGGCCTCCTGGCCCTCGAGCAGGATGTGAACGATCCCCACAACTCCGCCATCTTCAAGAAGTACCCCACCTTCACCCTCAACCACCACGCCCTCGACTTCTTCTGCGACTCCATGAAGCTGCTCATCAACGGCAGCGCCAAGATGGACGAGATCGACCTGGTGATGGACACGGACCTGGACGTCCACCATGCGGAGAACGCGGCACCCGGCGCCTCGGTGGGCGTGATGGCCGACGCCTTCCCGGCCTTCGGCATCGTGGCGGCCGTCATGGGCGTGGTGATCACCATGGGCTTCCTGGACCAGCCCCCGAATGTCATCGGCGGCAAGGTGGGCGCGGCCCTGGTGGGCACCTTTCTCGGCATCCTCCTCTCCTACGGCGTGTTCCAGCCCCTGGCCAAGCACATCGATGCGGTGAACACGGCCGAGGCCTTCTACTACAACTGCCTGCGTTCCGGCCTCACCAGCTTCGGCAATGGCGCCGCCCCCGTGACGGCCGTGGAATTCGCCCGCCGGAACATCCCCTCCACGGAACGTCCGGGATCGGGCGAGCTGGAGGAAGTGGTGCGGCAGATCAAGCCGAGGTGACGAGATGTTCCTAGCGGCCTGGCCCTTCCTTCCTGCACGGCGCCTCAAGCGAGGCAGAGCCTCGCGCAGAGTGGAAGTGGTGCGGCAGATCAAGCCGAGGTAGCGCGCAGTGGCCGAGCAGCAGTCGGAAGTCAAAATCCGGATCGTCAAGAAGAAGGGGGGCCACGGCGCCGCCCACGGTGGCGCCTGGAAGGTGGCCTACGCGGACTTCGTGACGGCCATGATGGCCTTCTTCCTCCTGATGTGGCTGCTCAACAGCGCCGACAAGAACACCAAGGCCGGCATCGCCGGGATGTTCCAGGACCCCAATTTCTTCAACACGGAGCGGGGGAAGGAGATCCTCTCGAACTACGGGAAGGGAATCCTGCCGGGTGGCCGGGGCATGTCGCCGGGCCCGGACGGCGGGGGGACCCCGGATACCGAGGCCGCGGAGGAACGGGAGCACAAGGCCCTGAAGGGTGCCAAGGAGGCCATCGAGAACGCCTTCGAGAAGGACGAACTCCTCCAGGCCTTCAAGGACCAGATCAGCATGGACTTCACCGACGAGGGCCTGCGCATCCAGATCCAGGACAAGGCCGCGCGGGTACTGTTCGATTCGGGCAGCGCCAAGCTCAAGCCCTATACCCTGTCCATCCTCCAGGAGATCGCCCGGGAATTGGGCAAGCTGCCGAATCGCGTGGTGATCGGCGGCCACACGGATGCCCAGCAGTACTCGAACAAGGCCTACACCAACTGGGAGCTGAGCGCCGAGCGCGCCAACGCCGCCCGGCGGGTCATGGAGAGCGCCGCCCAGGGCCTGCGGCCCGACCAGGTCCGGCGCGTCACGGGCTACGCCGACACGGTCCCCGTGGAGGGCCTCGATCCCAAGGATCCCCAGAACCGCCGCATCTCCATCGTCGTGCTCTCGGCCGCCAGCGAGGCGGCAGAGGAGAAGCGCCAGAAGACCCAGGCCCAGCCGGTGCCGGCTCCTCCCGGGGAAAAGCCCGCCGCCCGCTAAAAAAAGAAGCGCCCGGAGGTACGGACGCTTCGTGAGGGTTGATTTGGTGGGGTGTCGTTGGTGGGGAGATTGTAGCGGGAGTCCCCTCAGGCGGGGACCGGTGTCAAGGGGTGGGATCAAAGGTGGCGGGAAGCCCTTGCGGGCACCTCACGACCAGTATGGCCCCCTTCTCCCTTCCCGGCCAGGGCTCAGGGCATCTCTCCTGGAAGCTCGAACAAGGCCGCGTCCAGGGTCCCCGGGTGCCAGTGGCTGAAGCTCAGCGTGGCGGCCGATCCGTCCGGCTCCGTCAGCTCCATGCGGCTGAGTACCGGGCGCCCGGAGGCCTGGGCAGGAGGATCGAAGCGGGCTGTCCGCGCCAGCTTGCCCGAGGCCAGGTGGAACGTCGCCATCACGGGCATCCCCCCCTCGCGGGCCACCCACAGGCGCACCGTGCGCGCGCTCAGGGCCGGCCTCCGTGCGGCCAGGTCCAGGCGCCAACAGGGACGGCCCTCCCGGGTGTCACCGGTCACGTCCTCCACCCGGTAGTCCTCGCGGAACCGGGTCCGCGCCACGTCGCCCCCCGCGGCGGGGCCCAGGAGCCGCTGCTGGGGCGTCACCTTCAAGGGATGCTTCGTGCCGGGAAGCAGCAGCCACATCTCGTCGCCCCGCATCAGCACGGCGCGCCCTTTCTCCTTGTCCGAGAGGCCGTCCAAACGGGCGTCCCCGTTCGCGCGCGCCGCCACCCGCCACCGCTGGGCAGCCCTGCCGGAGGCCACGGTGAGCTCCACCGTAAAGGCCGGCCAGGGATGACGGAGACGGTCCACCCGGGCCAGCAGTTCCTCCGCCTGGGACAGCGAGGGGATTCCAGGGGCTGGGGGCGACTGGGCCGGAGCCAGGGCCTGGGCCGCCAGGGGAGGGACGCACAGAAGGGCGGCGGGAACGCGCATCAGCGGCGTCCGTAGTCGTCCTGGAGGCGCTCGATGTCCCCTTCGTCGAACACGCCCAGGCTCACCTCCAGCACCCGCACGGGATGGGGCGTGGCCGCGTCGCAACTGAGCCGGTGGGTGCTGCCCACGGGCAGCCACACCTGCTCGCCCACGGCGGGGCGGAGCGTCTCGCCGTCCCGGTCGACCACCACGCCGGGATCCAGGACCACCCAAAGCTCCCCGCGGTGGCTGTGGCGCTGGAGGCTCAGCTTCTGACCGGGGTTGCAGGTGAGGATCTTCACCGTGCACAGCGTGTTCAGGGCGTACTGGTCGAAGGACCCCCAGGGCTTGTCGACGTGGAGAGTGCTCGGTCGTTCCATTGCTTCTCCTTTGACCAAGAGCCTGCCTTCCTACAGAAGATCCTCTCGGCCTTCGGCCTTGAGGCGTTCGACGATCTGCTTGACGGTCTGCGCCCGGTTGCGGTGGCAGATCAGGAGCGCGTCATCCGCGTCCACCACGATGAGGTCCTCCACGCCGCTGGCGGCGATAAGGCGGCTGCCGCCGAAAAAGGCGCAGTTGCGGGTATCCAGCAGGAGCGTCTCGCCCTGGCTGACATTCCCATCGGGATCCGTCTCCTGGAACTCGATGGCCGCCGGCCAGGAACCCACATCGGACCAGCGGAAGCGCGTGGGCACCACGGCCACCGTTTCCGCCTTCTCCATCAGGGCCACGTCGATGGCCACCTGGGGCAGTCGGCGGTAGGCGGCCGGCAGGGCCTGGGGATCGGCTCCGGCCTTCGACCAGGCGTCCAGGGGCGCCAGCACCTCCGGCGCATGCTTCTGAAGTCCCGCGCGGAAGTCCGCCAGCGTCCACACGAACATGCCCGCATTCCAGAAGTGCCGCCCGGATTCCAGGTACTGCAGGGCCACCTCCACCGGCGGCTTCTCCCGGAAGGCCTTCACCTTCAGGACCGGGCCGTGGCCCTCGGATTCGATGTAGCCGTAGCCGGTCTCCGGGTAGGTGGGGCGGATGCCGAAGGTGACCAGTTCCCGCGCCCAGGCCGCATGCTTCACGGCCGTGTCGAGATCCTCGAGGAAGAGTTCCCGGTCCCCGATCCAGTGGTCCGCGGACAGGACCGCCATCACGGCCTCCGGAAACCGGCGCTCGATCTGGACCAGGGCCAGGGCCAGGCAGGGCGCCGTGTTGCGGCCCTCCGGCTCCACCAGGACGTTCTCCGGCGGCAACTCGGGCAGCATGCGCCGGGTCTCCTCGGCCAGATCCTCCGTGGTGACCACGAAGATGCGTTCCGGGGGCACGTGGCCATCCAGACGGCGCACGGTCTGGTGCAGGAGGGTCTCGGTCCCCACGATGGCCAGGAACTGCTTGGGGCGGGCGTTCCGGCTGCGGGGCCAGAAGCGGGTGCCCCGACCTCCGGCCATAACGACCGCGACGATGGAATGAGGGTTGTGCGTGTCCGGCATCATGCCTCCGTCTTGCCTGCCCCAGCGCGGGAGGTCTCGCGTAGCGCCAGGGGCGATGCCGAGACCTCTACGGCCACCAGGGCCTCCTTGGGATCCTTCGTCATCGCATCCTCCTGCCGCTCCATCCGCGCCCTCCAGGGAACCACGGGCGTGACACCCATCACAAGCCGCGCCCCGGGGGCCGCACCGGACCGGGCGAGCGGGTCCCAGGAGTCTATCCTTAACTGATCCAGGTGTCCGCTAAGATGCCGCACCTGCCCGCAGGAGGCCCTCCCATTCGCATCCTCACGGTCGGACCCGCCGCGAGCCTGGACCCGGACACCCTGGAACTGCTGACGCGCTCCGGGCACACCTGCGTGCGGCTCGACGATCCCCAGGAGGCCCTGGACCGCCTGCTCCGGGGGGAGGCGGATCTGCTCGTCCGGGATCCCGCGGATCTCCTCAAGCCTGGGCTGGGGGTATCCGCAGGTCCCCCGCACACCGAAGACCATCGCCTCGCGGCGGCCCGGGACAACTACCGGACCCTGCTCATGGAGCTCCCCCTGCTGGTCTGGAAGGGTGATGCCACCGGCGGCTGCGAGTATGTGAACCAGGCCTGGCTGGACTTCACGGGCCTCCCCCTGGAGGCCTTGCTCGGGGACGGCTGGACCGGAGCCCTCCACCCCGAGGACCGGGAGACCCTGCAGCACACCTATGCCGAGGCCTTCCGGACGCGGCTGCCCATGGGCCTCGAGTTCCGCATGCGCCACCGGAGCGGGGAGTACCGCTGGGTGCTCGGCAGCGGCAAGCCCTTCTACGATCTGGACGGCCAGTTCGCGGGCTTCCTGGCCGCCTGCGACGACATCCACGGCATCCGGACGGCGGAGCGGAGGATCCGCCGCCTCACGGATCTCTACGCCGCCCTCAGCCACACCAACCACGCCATCGTCCATGCCCGCGACCGCCAGCGACTCTTCCAGGAGGTCTGCCGCATCGCCGTCGGCTTCGGCAAGTTCCGACTCGCCTGGATCGGGCTCGCCGACCCCCAGCGGGGCGGTTTCCATCCAGTGGCCCACGCAGGCCCGGCCTCGGCCTACCTGGACGAACTGGGGAACTGCACCACGGCCTCCGAACCCGGCGGTCTGGGCCTGGATGCGGTCGTGATCCTCGAAGGCGAGTCCCGGATCGAGCGGAACCTCCCGGCCTCGGCCTCCTGCGCCGCCTGCCGGGCCAGCGCCGACCGGAACGGTCTGAGGGCCCAGGCGGCCTTCCCCCTCCGCGTCGGAGGCCGGATCGAGGGCAGCTTCAGCGTCTTCTCCGACGCCGGGGACGCCTTCGACCAGGACATGGTCGCCCTGCTGGAGGAGATGGCCGAGGACATCTCCTTCGCCCTGGATCACCTGGCCCGGGAGGAGCGGCGCATCGCGGCGGAGGATGCCTTGGCCGTGGCCCTCCGGGAACGGCAGGCCATGCTCGAAGCCGCCAGTGTGGCCCGGGTGGTGCCCTGGTCCATGGGGCCAGAGGGGATCCTGCACTGGGGGGATTCCGCGGGCCTGGTGCTGGGGCGGGATCCCGCGGACCTGGAGCGGATGCCGGGCTGGCCCTGGCAGCTCCTCCTGGAGGAGGACCAGCCCCGGCTCCGGCAGGCGCTGCGCGAGGCCGACCTGGGCCTCGTGGCCAGCGCAGAGTGCCGGATGCACCACGGGGAGGGCCGGACGATCTGGACCCGCTGGACCCTCGCCCGGGAAGGCACCCGGTTCAGGGGGGCCGTGCAGGACATCACGGAACATCACACCGTCCAGGAGCAGCTGTTCCAGAGCCAGAAGCTGGAATCCCTGGGCACCCTGGTGGGCGGGATCGCCCATGACTTCAACAACCTCCTCATGGCCATCCTGGGCTACTGCGAGATCTTCGAGGGGGATCCGGGCTTCTCCCGGGGCCAGCGCAAGGGCCTGGAGGTGATCCACCGCGCCGCCCAGCGGGGACGGGACCTGGTGGACCGGCTTCTCGGATTCAGCCGCAAGGTCGCCCCGCGGCGGACACCCGGCAACCTGAACACCATCCTGTCCGAGGCCGCCTCCCTCCTCGTCCATGCCCTGTCCAACCGCATCCGGCTGGTCCAGGAGCCCTCGCCGGGCCTGCCCGACCTCAGCTTCGATTCGGGACAGCTGCACCAGGTGGTGATGAACCTCGCCATCAACGCCCGGGACGCGATCCAGGGAGAAGGCACCATCACCCTCCGGAGCGGGCTGCGGTCCGTTCCCGCCGAGGAGGCGCTGGCCCACCGGCGCCTGCCGGGCGACTACGCCTACCTTGAGGTCGAGGACACCGGGTGCGGCATCCCCTCCGACCGGCTGCGACGCATCTTCGAGCCCTTCTACACCACCAAGGGTGCCAAGGGGACCGGCCTGGGTCTCTCCATGGTCCACGGCATCGTGACTGACCACGGCGGGTTCGTGGAATGCGCCAGCGAACTTGGCGTGGGGACCCGGATCCGTGTGATGCTGCCGCGGGTCTCCTCCGGGGAGCGGACGGACGATCCGGCCCAGGGCGGCGGGCCGTCGATGCGTGTGCTCCTGGCCTGCGGGGAACCGGCCCGCGCGAGGCTTTCCGTGGGCCTCGGCCAGATGGGCCACCGCATCGCCCCCGAGGCCGTCACGGAGGCCGCCTCCGTGAGCGGCCCCGCGCCCTGGGACCTGCTGGTGATGGAGCCCTCCGCGCTCGACATGGATGCGGGGGCCTTCCTCGATGCCCTGGCCCGGAGGGGCTGGACCGGCCCCTTCGTCCTCCTCGGCCAGGGCCGGCCCGGCGCCCTTCCACGGCCTGCGGCGGGCCACCTGCCCCACGACTTCTCCCTCATGGAACTCGTCGAGACCCTCCACCTGTCCTGCCCCGCATAGGCCACGCCATGTCCACCATCCTGCTCATCGAAGACGACCACGACACCGCCGAGACCATCCAGGCCATGCTGGAGACCGAGGGCCACGCCGTGCACCACGCGGAGAACGGGCGCAGGGCGCTGGAGAAGCTCGACCGCGGCCTGGGGGTGGACCTGGTCCTCACGGATATCGTGATGCCGGATATGGAGGGCATCTCCACCATCCAGCAGCTCGGGAAGGTCCGGCCCGGGCTCCCCGTGGTGGCCATGACCGCCCGCCGGGAAACCCCCTACCTCCGCGCAGCCAAGGCCATGGGAGCCCGGGAGACCCTCTACAAGCCCTTCGGCCTGGCCACCCTCCGACAAATCCTTGAGCGGACGCTGGCCCCCCCGCCCGCCCCCGGCGGCGCCGAGTAGGGAGACCACCCTACCGGGCCAGCACTGCCACCAGGGCCCCCAGATCCTTGGGGGGCACGGGCCGCGCGTCCAGGATCTTGACCAGGGGCTGGGCGGCCAGCACGCCACCCACTTCGCCCAGGTAGAAGGCCTGCTCACCCGCCCCCAGCCGCCGCACGGCCTCGGAGCCCCACCGGCTGCCCCAGATGCGATCCAGGGCCGAGGGACTTCCGCCGCGCTGGACGTGGCCCAGGACGACCACCCGCAGGTCCAGGCCGTAGTCCCGCCTCAGCCGGTCACCCACCCCCATGGCATTGCCCACACCATCCCCCTCGGCCACCACCACGATGGAGCTGCGCTTCCCCCGGATCCAGTTCGCGTGGAGCTGGGACACCAGGGCCTCGTAGGTGTCGTTGGGTGACTCGGGATAGAGCACGGCCTCGGCCCCGCAGGCGATGGCGGTGTGGACGGCCAGGATGCCGGAACTGCGGCCCATGACCTCCACCAGGAACAGGCGCCCATGGCTGGAGGCGGTGTCCCGGATGCGGTCAATGGCCTCCACGGCGGTGTTCAGGGCCGTGTCGAAGCCCAGGGTCCGGTCCGTCCCTGGCAGATCGTTGTCGATGGTGCCGGGGATCCCGGCGCAGGGGATGCCATGCTCGCGATTCAGGGCCTCCGCGGCCCGGAAGCTGCCGTCCCCTCCGATGATGACCAGGGCCTCGATGCCGGCCTTCCGGAGCCGCGCGGCGGCATCCACCCGGCGCTCGGGACGGTAAAACTCGGCACACCGGGCCGTGTGCAGGATGGTGCCGCCCCGTTGCAGGATGTTGGCGCAGGATCGGCTGGCCATGGGGGCCCAGTCCCCCTCCAGGAGGCCCTGGTACCCGCGGTAGATGCCGTACACCTCGTGGCCCAGCGCATCCGCCTGACGCACCACCGCCCGGATCGCGGCATTCATGCCGGGAGCGTCCCCCCCAGAGGTGAGGACGCCCAGTCTCATGGGGCGGCCTTGGGGTGGGTCGGCTTGCGGGGCGCCTTCCTCAGTCCGTGCCCCTTCTTGTGGACAGGCTTGCGGGTCTTGGCCCGCCGGCCCCTGCGCGTGTCCTTCACGTGGGTTTCCGGCGGTGGCAGGGGCGGCGGCTCCACGATCCCCTTGGGCAGCGGCGGCAGATCGCCGTCCGGCAGGCCCAGGCTGGCGGACCGCTGGGCCCGGATCTTGAGCACGGGATCCTCCTGGCCATGGGCGGTGGCAACCAGCCCGAGGGCCAGGGCACTGATGACGAACGCTCGGCGCGGCATGGTCCCCTCCTCGGGACTATTATCGCTCATTCCCGCCTGGATACCTTCATTCGAGCCCGGGCCCCTCGGCCTTCTTGGCAGCCCGGTCCTTCATGGCCTTGGCGAAGAACTCGGCCACCACCAGGTCTGCATCCACCTTGGTGACATCGGGCATCTGGGGTTCCCGCTGCAGGATGTCCCGGCCCGAGGGCGCCATCTTGGGAAGGTGGTCCTCGGAGGGCTGCAGCCGACCGAGCACGTACTGGGCCACCTCGATCAGGCTCCGTCCGACCCGCTCCAGCTTCTGCCGGACCACGTCCTGGTACTGGTAGAGATCGAAGGCGCCCTGGATGTTGTAGGCGCCGTTGTCGGCGTGGAACCCGATCTGCTCGAGCCGGTCCGTCAGCTTCTGCAGCTCGGGGGACGGGGGCACCAGGGCGCGGAGGACGTCCTGGCATTCCCTGGACAGGGCCTGGATCTCCTCGAAGCTGTGCTGGACCACCTCGATCTGGTCGAGGACGCGCTCCGCCCCGCCCTCCTGCTCCCGCGCGATCTGCATGAGCTGGTCGGGAATGGCCTGGTTTTGCTGGGGCTTGTCCGGCATGGGCGCGCTCCGTGTCCAGTCTATCGGCCGTGCCCCGGGAAACTTTGAATCCGTGACATCGGAACCCCCGCGATAAACTTGCCCATTCGGGGGCGCCCTGAACCCACCCCGCCCACCGAAGTCCGGAGTTTCCATGACCATGCAGTCCAGCCCCAACCCGGCTCCCGTGGACGGGACGGCCTTGGCGGCCTGCCTCAAGCCCTTTCCCGCCTCCGAGAAATTCCATGTGGCCGGCACCCTCCCCGGCGTCCAGGTCCCCCTCCGCCGGGTGAGCCTCCAGCCCACCCGCGACTTCAACGGCCAGCTCACGGACAACGAACCCGTGGTGCTCTACGACACCTCGGGCCCCTACACCGACCCCTCGGCCCGCATCGACGTCGCCAAGGGCCTGCCCGCCCTCCGCCAGGACTGGATCCTGGGCCGGGGCGACGTGGAGGCGCTGCCGGGCGCCACCAGCCTCTACCGCAAGCTGCGGGAGCGGGACAAGGACCTGGACGCCATCCGCTTCCACGCCGACCGCAAGCCCCTGCGCGCCAAGGCAGGCCGGAACGTCAGCCAGATGCACTACGCGAAGCAGGGCGTCGTCACGCCCGAGATGGAGTTCATCGCCATCCGCGAGAACCTGGGCCGCGACGCCGCAGGCCTCAAGAGCCGCATCACCCCCGAGTTCGTGCGGGACGAGGTGGCCCGGGGCCGCGCCATCATCCCCGCCAACATCAACCACCCCGAGACCGAGCCCATGATCATCGGCCGGAACTTCCTGGTGAAGATCAACGCCAACATCGGCAACTCCGCCGTGGCCTCCAGCATCGAGGAGGAGGTCGAGAAGATGGCCTGGTCCATCCGCTGGGGCGCCGACACGGTGATGGACCTCAGCACCGGCAAGAACATCCACGAGACCCGCGAGTGGATCCTGCGCAACAGCCCCGTGCCCATCGGCACCGTGCCCATCTACCAGGCCCTGGAGAAGGTGAACGGCAAGGCCGAGGACCTCACCTGGGAGATCTTCCGCGACACGCTCATCGAACAGGCCGAGCAGGGCGTGGACTACTTCACCATCCACGCCGGCGTGCTGCTGCGCTACGTGCCCCTCACCGCGAAGCGCGTCACGGGCATCGTCTCCCGCGGCGGCAGCATCATGGCCAAGTGGTGCCTGGCCCACCACAAGGAGAACTTCCTCTACACGCACTTCGAGGACATCTGCGAGATCATGAAGGCCTACGACGTGGCCTTCTCGCTGGGCGACGGCCTGCGTCCCGGCAGCACCGCCGACGCCAACGACGAGGCCCAGTTCGGCGAGCTGGAGACGCTCGGCGAGCTGACCAAGATCGCCTGGAAGCACGATGTGCAGGTGATGATCGAGGGCCCCGGCCACGTGCCCATGCACCTCATCCAGGAGAACATGACCAAGCAGCTGGCCGTCTGCGACGAGGCGCCCTTCTACACCCTGGGCCCCCTCACCACGGACGTGGCGCCCGGCTACGACCACATCACCAGCGCCATCGGCGCCGCCATGATCGGCTGGTTCGGCTGCGCCATGCTCTGCTACGTGACGCCCAAGGAGCACCTGGGCCTGCCCAACAAGAAGGACGTGAAGGACGGCGTCATCGCCTACAAGATCGCCGCCCACGCCGCCGACCTGGCCAAGGGGCACCCCGGCGCCCGCATCTGGGACGACGCCATGAGCAAGGCCCGCTTCGAGTTCCGCTGGGAGGACCAGTTCAACCTGGCCCTCGATCCCGACACGGCCCGGGAATTCCACGACGAGACGCTGCCCGCCGAGGGCGCCAAGTCCGCCCACTTCTGCTCCATGTGCGGCCCCCACTTCTGCTCGATGAAGATCTCGGAGGACGTCCGGCAGTACGCCGAGAGCCACGGCTACGACGAGAAGGAGGCCCTCGAGAAGGGCATGGCGGAGATGGCGGAGACGTTCGTGAAGAAGGGCGCCGAGGTCTACCAGCAGGCTTGATTCGCTTCCTGTGGGTCCCCACTCGGGACAGCGCCCCGCGCTGTCCGCTCCTGACCCACATGGTCGCGAGGGCGCCGAGGTCTACCAGCAGGCTTGATTCTCCGGCCAGGGCCCTTGCCTCCGGCGCCCACGGCCCCATCCTGACGGATCATGAACCTCGCTCCCCTCTCCGGCCCCGCCGCCTCCCCTGGTCCATCCGGCCAGCCGGGGTCGGCTCAGGCCCGGGAGATCGCGGACCTCAAGGCCCGGGACCAGCAGGTTCGGGCCCATGAGGCAGCCCACCTGACGGCCGCTGGGGGCCTGGCCCGGGGCGGCGCCTCCTACACCTACGAGCGCGGGCCCGATGGCGTGGCCTACGCGGTGGGGGGCGAGGTGGGCATCGACACCAGTCCCGTGCCTGGGAATCCCGCCGCCACCCTGGCCAAGGCCCAGCGGATCCAGGCCGCGGCCCTGGCCCCGGCCGATCCCTCGTCCCAGGACCGGAGCGTCGCTTCCGCCGCCTCCGCCATGGCCGCCCAGGCCCAGCGCGAGCTCCAACGGGCCCAGACCGGGAGGGCCTCCGGCCGGAGCCTGGACGTGGTGGCCTGATTTTCCCCAGGAGGGAAGGCTTGGGGCTAGCATGGGTGCCCCGGGGATCGGCATGGAGCCGGTCCCACCCAGGAGGCAGACATGGCAGGCAAGCGCATCCTCATGCTCGTCGGCGACTTCGGCGAGGACTACGAGATCATGGTCCCCTTCCAGACCCTGCTGGCCGTGGGCCATACCGTCCACGCGGCCTGCCCGGACAAGAAGGCCGGCGACAGCGTGGCCACGGCCATCCACGACTTCGAGGGCCATCAGACCTACTCGGAGAAGCCGGGCCACCGCTTCGCCCTGAACGCCACCTTCGCGGATCTCAAGCCCGAGCAGTACGACGCCCTGGTGATCCCCGGCGGCCGGGCCCCCGAATACCTGCGCCTGAACCCCCGGGTGCTCGAGATCGTCCGCCACTTCTTCACCGCCAAGAAGCCCGTGGCCGCCATCTGCCACGGCGCCCAGCTGCTGGCCGCCGCCGGCGTGCTGGAGGGCCGCACCTGCTCCGCCTATCCCGCCTGCCGAGCCGAGGTGGAAGTGGCCAAAGGCAAGTACGCCGACATCGCCATCGACGGTGCCGTCACCGATGGCAACCTCGTCACCGCCCCCGCCTGGCCCGCCCACCCCGCCTGGATGGCCCAGTTCCTCCAGGTGCTCGGGACGAAGATCAGCCTCTGAGCCGGAAACAGCTGCCACTCGGGGATCCAAATCCCTCCAAGCAGGTTTCGCACGGAAAGGGGTCCCGGACGGGACCCCTTCCTGTTCTGGCTCCGGAGGAGATCCACCCGACCGACTTTCCCGGTGAGGAACTTCGCCCATTCCCTGCCATCAGGCAATAAACAGGGAAGTGAGGAGGGTGGAGACCGTTCCGGAAGATCATTCACGCGCTCGATGCCCTGCCCGCCTTGATTTGGTCTTCCCTCCAGGCCGGGTTCCCTGGGAAGGGATCGGGGAAAGGAGTGGGGCAGTACAGGGAATGTCACAGGCCAGAAGCGGGAACCGCGTGGCCAAAAGCAGGGAAGCCCGTGTGGGGGGCGGAGCGATTCACTGAGGCACCCGAAGTCGGGCGCGAGCCCCCCCTCCTTCGCGATTCTCCAAAAACAGGGCGCCTCCGTGACCTTCGGCGATCTGGCGGCTCAGCACCAGGCCTATTCCGGTGCCATGGGGCTTGGTGGTGAAGAAGGGGACGAAGAGATTGCCACCCTCGGGCAGACCTGGGCCGCTGTCCTCGATGCGGAATTCGAGGTAGCCGCCTTCGATCTGCCACCCGATGGTTACCGGGGCTCCCGCATCTACGGCGTTGTGCAGCAGGTTGATAAGGGCCTGCTCCAACTGGTCGGGATCGGATTCAACCGCGACACAAGGTCCAGGCTGAATGGCGACGGTTTCCCGTGTCTCGAGGCTCACGACTTTCTTGACCAGGGGCCCAACAGGCGTGGGTCGTTTCGAAGGGGCGGGAAGCCGGGCCAACTGCGTGTAGGCGTCCATGAACCGGCCCAGGGACTGAGCCCTCGACTGGATGATGGAGAGCCCCTGCCTGGCGTCTTGTTCCCAGTCCTCGGCCCGCCGTTCCAGGAAGGTGGCGATGCTGGAGGCGAGGCTCTGGATGGGAGCCAGGGAGTTGTTGATCTCATGCCCCAGTACGCGGATGATCCGCTGCCAGGCCTGGCGCTCTTCCTGTTTCAGGGCCCGGGTGAGATCCGAAAGGACCAGCAGGCGATGGGGCTGCCCCCCCTGGCGGAACTCCGCCCGCCGGGCTTCGAAGCGGCCTTCCCTCCCCGGGAAGGAGAGATCCAGGAGTTCTCCGTCACCGGCCAGGGCCTTTTCAAGCCCGAGTTCGGCGGCGGTGGATCCCAGGAGCCCTTCCACGGGGCGCCCCAGCAACTGCTCGGCGGCCCGGTTGGCCAGCCTCAGGGCCCCGGCGTGATCGAAGGCGAACACGGCCACCTCGATCTCGGCCATCACCGCCCGGAGCAGCGCGGTGGCTTCGAGGGCCCGGAGCCGCTGCAGCTGGAGGAGCTCCGAGAGAGTGTTCAGTTCTCCGAAGACCTGCCCCAGGGCATC
>Ga0208789_1001140_pt1 | contig 16800 bp, 12 predicted proteins | sample Methanotroph_Enr_FD_187368 | JGI IMG/M metagenome (GOLD analysis project Ga0208789, IMG submission 187368) | Enriched soil microbial communities from Old Woman Creek wetland in Ohio, USA - Methanotroph_Enrichment_5 (SPAdes) (version 2) | ecosystem: Environmental > Terrestrial > Soil > Wetlands...
GCCTGTTTGGATGCATCAACGATGCGTCCTAAAGCTATTCCTGAAAAATTATTAGAGCAATTAAAAGAATGAATACTGATTTATCGATTTTCCATTTAGTTAAAGAAGCCAGTTTTGTTGTTCAATTCGTAATGATGATATTGCTGACCGCATCGGTGTCGTCATGGACCTTTATTTTTACCAAGCGCAAAGAACTCAATCGGGCAGTTGAAATTACCGATGAATTTGAAGAGCAGTTTTGGTCCGGTGTGGTCTTGGCCGAGCTATACAGGAAGCTGGCAGCCAAGGATTTCGAACCGGAAGGCATAGAGAAAATATTCCTGGCCGGGTATAAAGAATTTTCCCGGATGCGGCAAGCCGGCAATGTAGAACCCGGGGTGCAGGTGGAAAGTGCGCAACGGGTCATGCGCATCGAATTGTCGCGCGAACTGGAACGGCTCGATGAGCATTTGGCTTTTCTTGCCACGGTCGGTTCAATCAGTCCTTATATTGGTTTATTCGGCACCGTATGGGGCATCATGAATTCCTTCATGTCGCTGGGTAATGTCAAGCAGGCGACTCTGGCGCAGGTCGCGCCCGGTATTGCCGAAGCATTGATTGCAACGGCGATTGGCTTGTTTGCCGCGATCCCCGCCGTTATTTCTTATAACCGTTTTTCTACTCGATTGGACAGATTGACCGGTCGGTATGAACTCTTTGTGGAAGAGTTCGTCGTGTTGTTGCAACGGCAGGCGCACCAAAAATGAGCGGACCGGAAATAAGCAGAAAAAACGGGCGGAGAAAGCCCATGGCGGAAATCAATGTGGTTCCTTACATTGACGTAACTTTAGTGTTGTTGATTATTTTCATGATAACAACGCCGATGCTGCAAACAGGCGTACAAGTCGAGCTTCCGCAGGCTGAATCTGCAACCGTGGAATCGGAAGGCGATAATTTACCGGTTATTGTGTCAATTAATGAACAGAGCCAATATTTTATTACTATCGATGATAAAGAGCCGGAGATGGTTCAGCCTGAAGAGGTGGAAGGGCGCGTAATGGCAGTATTAAGCAATAAGCCCAAAACGCAGGTTCTAATCGGGGCTTATAAAGGGATTGATTATGGTGTCGTGGTTACATTAATGGCAGGATTAAAGAATGCCGGTGTATCCAGCGTAGGTTTAATGACCAAGTCGAGCGAACAATAAATTTTGATGGATAGTAAAAAGAAATTTTCTTGGCCAATCATTTTGGCTTTGGCTTTGCATCTTACGATCCTAGGCCTATTTGCTTTAAGTGCTTTATTCAAGCCCGATAAAACGGAATCGGAATCTGCGCCGGAAATTATTCATGCTGAAATTGTCGATGAAACTAAAGTTAAGCATTCGGCCGAGGCCGCCGCAGAGCCGGTAAAGCAGAGTGAAACTCCGGTTAAAGAGGAAATAAAGCAAGAAACACAAACTAATCAGGAAGCAGTACAGCAGGCTGAAACAGAAAAAGCCAAGGCCGAAGCAAAACAGGCCGAAATAGCGAAAGCCGAAGCCGCCGCACAAGCCAAGGCAGAGGCAAAACAAGCCGAAATAGCCAAGGCGAAAGCCGAAGCCGCCGAACAAGCCAAAGCCGAAGCAAAGCAGGCTGAAATAGCCAAGGCAAAAGCCGAAGCCGCCGAACAAGCCAAAGCCGAAGCAAAGCAGGCTGAAATAGCCAGGGCAAAAGCTGAAGCCGCCGAACGAGCCAAAGCCGAAGCAAAGCAGGCTGAAATAGCCAGGGCAAAAGCCGAAGCCGCCGAGCAAGCCAAGGCCGAAGCAAAACAAGCTGAAATAGCCAAAGCGAAAGCCGAAGCCGCCGAACAAGCCAAAGCCGAGGCTGCCAAAGCAAAAGCAGCAGAACAAACGAAAGCCGCAGCAGAAAAATCCAAAGCGGAAGCGGCTGCACAGGCTAAGGCCGAAGCAGAGCGGGCGGAAGCTGCAAAGGCAGAGGCCGTTGCACAGGCCAAGGCGGAAGCGAAACAGGCCGAAGCCGCGAAAGCAAAAGCGGAAGCATCTGAGCAAGCCAAAGCCGAGGCAGCCAAAGCGAAGGCAGCAGATGAACAAGCGGAAGCCGCCAAAGCGAAAGCTGCCGCAGAAAAAGCCAAGGCCGAAGCGGCTGCACAGGCCAAAGCTGAAGCGGAGCGGGCAGAAGCCGCCAAAGCAAAGGCTGCCGCTGAAAAAGCCAAAGCCGAAGCGGCTGCACAGGCCAAAGCTGAAGCGGAGCGGGCAGAGGCCGCTAAAGCTAAAGCTGCCGCAGAAAAAGCCAAAGCCGAAGCAGCCGCTCAAGCCAAGGCCGAAGCGGAACGGGCAGAAGCCGCCAAAGCGAAAGCTGCCGCAGAAAAAGCTAAAGCCGAAGCGGCTGCGCAAGCCAAGGCTGAAGCGGAACGAGCGGAAGCCGCTAAAGCAAAGGCTGCCGCCGAAAAAGCTAAAGCCGAAGCGGCTGCACAGGCCAAGGCCGAAGCAGAGCGAGCGGCAGCAGCTAAAGCCAAAGCAGAGGCGGAACAGGCCGAAGCAGCAAGGATGGAAGCAGAACAAGCGAGAATGGATGCCGAGCAAGATCAGCTGGCGATAAAAACAGCTGCTGCCGCCATTAAGCAAAAAGTAGCCCGTAGCTGGATTCGGCCGGTTTCCTCAACAGAAGGTTTAAAGTGTACAATTCAGGTCAGATTGATGCCGGATGGTACAGTGATAGATGCCGTGGTTGTTACGACCAGCGGCGATGAGGTTTTTGATCGTGCAGCGGAAAATGCTGTACACAGAGCATCGCCACTTCCGGTGCCTAAAGATAAAGAGCTGTCTGCAAAAGAATTTAAGTCATTCAAGTTTTTGTTTGATCCTGATCGTTCCAGATAATCTGAAACACGGTATGATGATCACCAAGATGAAGTCGATCATTTAATGGTCTTTTTTCAGTTAAGTTACTGAGGTAAGCAAGTGAGTTTTTTTAAGAAAATTTTGTTGATTGGCCTGATTAGTTTCTATATGCCAAGCAGTTATGCAGTGGATATGATCGAAATTACTGAAGGTATTGAGAGTGCGTTGCCTATTTCAGTGGTTCCATTTGCTATGCAAGGGGCGTCGGGCGTTCCGGTTGATGTAAGCTTTGTTGTCGATGCGGATTTAGGGCATAGCGGATATTTTAAAACGTTGGATAAGCAAAGTATGCCGGGCAGACCTAGTACGGCCGAAGCAGTCCAATTCAAGGACTGGCAGGCTATAGGCCAGAATTATCTGGTTATCGGCCAAGTGGTTGAAGACCATGGTCAGTACAATGTCCAGTTTCAGCTGTTTGATGTCTATAAGGGCGAACAGGTGATGGGTTATCGAATGACATCGTCGGCAGGTGATTTGCGTAGAACGGCTCACCACATCAGCGACCTGATCTTTGAGAAATTAACCGGTAAAAAAGGCGTTTTCAGTGGCCGGATTGCTTACATTACCAGCAGCAGACAAGGCAAGCAAAGCACCCATAAACTTCAAATTTCAGACGCGGACGGATTTAATGCGCAGACGATAGCTTCATCTGTGGAGCCGTTAATGTCTCCGGCGTGGTCGCCTGATGGCAGGAAAATAGCTTACGTGTCATTTGAGAAAAAATCGGCTGCAATCTATATTCAGACTTTGGCTACCGGCGAAAGAGTCAGGGTTGCCGAGTTCCCAGGTATCAATGGCGCACCTTCATGGTCGCCCGATGGTGCTAAATTGGCCTTGACTTTATCTAAAGACGGCAGTCCTGACATTTATGTATTAAATCTGGTGTCGCATTCTTTAACTAGATTGACTAAAAGTTTTGCAATTGATACCGAGCCAACTTGGTCTCCTGATGGCGGTAGTATTGTTTTTACCTCTGACCGGAGCGGAAAACCACAGTTATACATTGTGTCAAGCCAAGGTGGGGAAGAGAAAAGGCTAACATTTAAAGGAAATTATAATGCCAGAGCCAGTTTTTCACCGGACGGTAGAAATATAGCGATGGTGCATGGAAGTGGTAGCGATTATCGTATTGCCGTTATGGACATGGCAACCAATTCAGTTAATGTAATAACCGATGGTCCATCAGATGAATCTCCAAGTTTTGCACCGAACGGCAGTATGATTTTGTATGCTTCCCGGAAAGGCAACGCGGGTTACTTATCGGCCATATCGTTGGATGGTAAAATGCAACAGAAGCTGGTGTTTAATAGCAGTGAAATCCGCGAACCGGCATGGTCGCCCTAGTTCGGTCGAATATAACAAGATTTTTTATATATTATTTTTTGGAAATTAAAAATGAAATTGAATAAAACAGTATTGGCATTGGCAATAAGTGCGTTAGTCCTATCCGGTTGTAGTGAAGATGAAAAAGATGCAAGTCTTACTGACGGCACACAGAATGCTGCCAGTGGCATCAACGATGCCTCGACTAGCGGCTTAAATAATGGCTCAGGATTATCCGGATCGGAAATGAACAGTTCCGGGATGTATCCTAATGCCGGTATCGGTCCTGAATTTAGCGATCCTAACAACCCGCTGTCAAAAAGCACTATCTACTTTATGCTGGACAGCAGCCAAGTCCAGAACGATTTCGTGCCGGTAATCGCAGCTCATGCTCAATATCTGGTAGCGCATCCCGGCCAACGCGTTGTTATGGAAGGTCATGGCGATGAGCGTGGTTCTCGCGAATATAACATTGCACTGGGTGAGCAACGCGCAAAATCGGTAGCAAGTATGATGAAAGTTCAAGGTGTTGCCGACGGTCAGTTAGAAATCGTCAGTTACGGCGAAGAAAAACCTGCATCGTTAGGTCATGATGAAGCCTCTTGGGAACTTAATCGTCGCGTTGAGTTAGTTTATCAAGGCAAATAAATGAAAGCTCGTCTTCTTCTACTGTTATGTGTTTGTGGTGCCGTTCAAGCAGAACCGTTACCGCCGGTTATTGATAATTCAATGTATCCTGCGGGTGAGGTTGGCGCTGCAAAGCCCTCATCGGGTAATGCGCTGTATGAGATGATGGGGCGGCTTGAGCAGTTGCAGGCTGAAGTGCAACAACTTACAGGTAAGGTAGAAGAGCAGGCAAATCTTATTGCCGAGATGAAGAAGTCTCAAACGACGATGTATTCCGATTTTGACGGGCGCATACAAAGTCTTGAGAAAAAAGCTGAAGGTGTTAAACCGGCTGTAACTGAAAATGCTCAAGCGCAAGAAGGCTCAGTTGGATCCCAGGCTAAGGTGGTCGAATCACCGGCAGAGGCTTCGGCCGCAGTTCCAGCGGTTAAGCAGGCGGCTCCGGCACCGAAGCCGGATGCGGTGCAAACTACAGCTCCAGCAGGCGACGAAAAACAGCAATACCAGCAAGCGTATGATGCATTAAGAAATGGACATAACGCCCAGGCAATTGCTGAATTCAATGCATTGCTGGGTAAAAATCCGAAAGGCGAGTATGCAAATAATGCCCAGTATTGGTTAGGTGAAGCTTACAGAGTCAATCAGGATATTGATTCTGCACGTAAAGCCTTTAATAGCGTGGTTGAAAATTATCCGGGTAGTTCAAAGGTACCGGATGCTTTGTTAAAGTTGGGCACTATCGAGATTGAGCAAAAAAATCAGGCCAAAGCGCGTGAGTATTTAACGCGCGTTACTGCGGATTTTCCCAGCTCGACGGCGGCCCGTTTAGCGGCAAAGAAATTACTTTTGCTTGATGACGTTAAACAGTAGTTGTGAGTTTGTTACGTATAACTGAAATTTTTTATTCGTTACAAGGCGAGTCGAATACGGTAGGACTGCCGACCGTTTTTATTCGGCTCACCGGATGCCCATTAAGGTGCGTCTATTGTGATACGGCCTATGCGTTTACCGGCGGTAAGAAAATAGCGATTGATGCGGTCATTGCACAAGTTGAACAGTACCAATCCAGGTATATTACCGTAACCGGCGGCGAACCGCTGGCGCAGCTTGGCTGTCTTGAGTTAATGACCAAATTGCTCGATAAAGGCTATGTGGTTTCGCTGGAAACCAGCGGAGCGCTTGATGTGTCGGAAGTCGATCCGCGCGTTGTCAAGGTCATGGATCTTAAATCGCCTAGTTCCGGTGAATTAAACAGAAATCGTTATCAAAATATCGACTACCTAACCGCAAAAGACCAGCTTAAGTTTGTTATCGGTAATGATGAGGACTATGATTGGGCAAAAGCCGTTTTAACCGAATATGACTTGCCTAACCGTTGCGAAATATTGTTTTCACCGGTAATGGGACAGCAAAATCCAACCGAGCTTGCCGAAAAAATTCTTAAGGACAGATTGCCTGTCCGCTTTCAACTCCAACTCCATAAAATACTTTGGGATGACGCCCAAGGTAAGTAAACCGATATGCAAAAAAAAGCCATAGTCCTGCTTTCCGGCGGATTAGATTCAATTACTGTACTTGCCCTTGCCAAAAAGCAGGGCTTCAAATGTTATGCTTTAAGCTTCGATTACGGTCAGCGGCATAATGCTGAACTGATAGCGGCCGCGCAGATAGCGGCTGACTATCAAGTTGAAGACCATAAAATCATCAAGCTGGGTTTAAGCTCTATCGGCGGATCGGCATTAACCGATGAGCATATTGCCGTGCCTCAGGCTCCGCAAGACGGGATACCGGTAACCTATGTGCCGGCAAGAAACACGATTTTTCTGTCTTTTGCCTTAGGTTGGGCAGAAGTTTTAAAGTTAAATGATATTTTTATCGGTGTTAATGCCGTGGATTATTCCGGTTATCCCGATTGCCGTCCTGAATTCATTAAAGCTTTTCAACAATTGGCCAACCTTGCCACTAAGGCAGGTGTGGAAGGCGAGCATTTCACTATACATACTCCGCTAATTGCGCTTAGTAAGGCGGAAATCATTAAGCAGGGCATTGAGTTGGGGGTGAATTATCAACGCACAGTTTCCTGTTATTCTGCCGACGAGCAAGGCCGTGCTTGCCAAGTATGTGACGCTTGCCGTTTGAGAAAAACCGGTTTTATAGAAGCAGGGATTAAAGATCCAACGCAATATCAAACAAGTTAAAAAAGTGTTGCAAGAAGTAAAATAATCAGTATAATAGGCATTCTTTGTTGGGTCGTTAGCTCAGCCGGTAGAGCACCGCACTTTTAATGCGATGGTCGCGCGTTCGAATCGCGCACGACCCACCACAAAGCCTTTGATTTAAAAAGCTTTTTAAGGATAAAAAGCCTCAGTAACTGTGTACTAAACAAGCGACTACAGTGGTTTTGTTTTAACCTCATTATGAGGAACACAGATGCTAAATTTTCACATCATCAAAGTTGATCTAAAAAACGGCGAAGTCCGTTACCGCACCATTCTTACCAAATCCGGTAAGGGCATCAAAACAAAAACATTCAGACGTAAGCAAGATACTCGCCGTATTTGGATCTTCAAGAATACGAAGCCGAAGGCGTTAAACCACGTACCATTCTATTCAGTCGATTAGCCGATGAATATATATGACAGTGGAGGACTGTCAAAGACCATGACCGAGTAAGGTTGGTTTTAGGGAGGGAAAAATATTTAGGCAAAACCCTTCTTTCAGACATGATGTTGTTGATTCTTTTTTGGTTTAATTATTGACCCCGGTTTTAGAGATTTTTCTCTTAGCCGAGTGTCCGCTAGATCTCGGCGAGTCATCAGAATAGCGTTTGTGGCAATTCAAAGTACATCAATTCCGTAACGGCAAGTCGAGCACAGTGTTCTGGCCCGTTCCAATCAAAGTCGGCCAAGGGTTTGAACTGTCCAATATGGGCGCCGCTCAATCGGCGTTTCAAGTTTCGCCACGCACGTTCGGTTTCTTCCCGGTTTTACACTTGGAAGGGGAGCATCGAGTACCTCAGAAGCGGTAACTACTCGACTCCTGTCTCGTAGCAGCCGTTTGGGGGCCTGCTATTAATTTTCCGATACCTTGTCCATCCAGCTTCCGCCAAACGCTTTGTATAGATTGATGAGCGCCAGTAACGAGTTGCTGCGGCCTGTTGCAAGAGCAAGCTTTACGTCGAACAGGTTGCGTTGCGCATCCAGTACTTCCAGGTAATTAGTCAGGCCATTGTTATAACGCAACCATGCCAACTTTAAATACTCGGTTAAGGCCGCTTCTTGTTGGCTAAGCGCCTGCACCTGATCCAGGGTTTTTGTGTTATCTATCAACGCATCTTCGGTTTCCTTAAAGGCTTGCAACAGTGCGCTCCGGTAACGGAGTAACGCCTGTTGTTCACGCGCTTCAGCCGCTTTTACTTGCCCGGCAATTTTACCTGCGGTAAATAAAGGCATAGCCAGTGCCACGCCATAACTCCACATGCCTGAAGGCCCCGATAGTAATTGGCTGAAATTGGCGCTGGCAGCGCCTAGATTTCCGGTTACCGTGAATTTGGGAAAATATTCGCCTTTCGCAACGCCGATATTGGCGTTGGCAGCGATCAAGGCCTGTTCTGCTTGGCGTATGTCCGGACGACGGGCTAACAATTCCGACGGCAGACCGGCAGGTACGCCGGGCACATGCAGCTGGGATAGCGGCAGGCCGCGTTCTATGGCGGCGGGATTATGGCCCAGCAACACACTCAGCTCATGTTCTTTTTGCGCTATCAATTTTTCCAGTTGCGGCACGATTGCGGCGGCGTTATGCACCTCCGATTCCGCTTGACGCACTTGGGCTTTTGAGTTGAGTTCGCCTTGGAAACGCGCTTGGGCGATACGGTAAGCTTCCCGGCGGTCGGCTAAGGTTTGCAGGGCAATTTCCAAGCGTAGATCCAGTTCGCGCAACTGCACATAAGAGCGCGCCACGCCGGTGACCAGGGTCAGCACCACCGTGCGCCGGATTTCTTCCTGTGCATAGAGATTGGCGCGGGCAGCTTCTGTGGCGCGCCGTAACCTGCCCCACACGTCTATTTCCCAAGACAGATTTAGAGCGGACTGAATGTTGTTATAAGCGGGAGCAGGAATATTGCCGTTAGTTGTTCCTGAATCCCGTTGCTGTTGAGCGGACGCACTGCCTCTAATTTGCGGAAATAAGTCCGCACGGGTGACGCTGTAGAGTCCTAAATATTCTTCGACAGTAGCGGTGGCGATCAGTAGATCTTTATTGTGCCGTAGCGCCTGCTCGATAAGTTTGGTCAGGCGGGGGTCGCCGAATTGCTCCCACCAACGGGTATCGCTAGCCGCAAGGGTTTCAGCCGGAGCAAAACGCCAAGCATCCGGTATCGATGCGGTTGGTTGTTGGTAATCCGGGCCGATCATAAAACAACCGGTTAGCGTTAAAGGCAACAACAGGGAGATAGAAATGTGGCGCATGATTAAATTTCCTCTTCGGCAATATCGCTATCGATCTGTTTCGGCACTCGCTTCCCTCGGATCGTTTCGAGTAACACGAAGAATAAGGGTACAAAAAATACCGCCAACAGGGTGGCGCTAACCATGCCGCCCATAATGCCCACGCCGATAGAGTGCCGGCTGTTTGCGCCGGCTCCGGTGCTGATGACTAAAGGCAGCACGCCAAGAATGAAGGAAAACGATGTCATTAGAATCGGGCGAAAGCGAAGCCGGCAGGCTTCCAGCGCCGCATCAACGGCATCCATACCCTGACTGTGTTTATCCGCCGCAAATTCAACGATGAGTATGGCGTTTTTGGCGCTCAGCGCGATTAGCGTGACCAAGCCGATTTGGAAGTAGACATCGTTCTCCATTCGGCAGGCCCAGACGACCAGTAAGGCACCGAATAAGCCAAAAGGAACCGCCAGCATGACGGCGAAAGGCAACACCAATCTTTCGTATTGGGCGGCGAGAATCAGGAACACCATAATAATACCGTAGACAAACGCGGAGCCGGATGAGCTGCCGGAAGCCTTTTCCTGAAATGACTGTCCGCCCCAGGCGAACGACATGCTGTCCGGCAAAACTTCTTGCGCGGCTTGTTCCATGGCATCCATGGCTTGGCCGGAACTATAGCCTGCCGCCGCCGCGCCGTTGATGCGGGCCGCCGGGAAACCGTTAAAGCGGGCGATGGCATTAGGGCCGTTAGCGTAACGTGCGCTAATCAGGCTGCTTAGGGGAACCATCGAACCGGACTGACTGCGTACAAAAATTTTTTCAATATCCTCGGGACGGCTGCGGTATTGCGGCGCTGCCTGCATCAGCACCTGGTAAGTGCGGCCGAACTTGTTAAAATCGTTGACGTAGGTGGTACTGAACATGCCCCGCAAAGTGTCGAACACATCATCGATAGCCACGCTCATCGCCCACGCTTTTTCCCGGTCAAGTGTGATGAAGAGCTGTTGCGAGTTGGAATTGATCGAGGATGAAACGCCTGTCAACTCAGGGCGCTGGCCGGCTTTGGCGATAACTTTTTGCGTCATGGCTTGCAACGCGGCAGTATCGCCGGTTCCCTGGTTGAGCAGCCAGAATTCGAAGCCGCCGACCATACCGAGACCGGGAATGGAGGGAGGATTCACTAGCATCACCAGCGCTTCTTTGATGCCGGACGCTTGTTTCGTCAAGTTGGCCAGCACGTTTTCGGCTTGCAGTTCGGGTTTGACTCTATCCTTCCAGTCTTTCAAAGAGAGAAATAACACGCCTGCATTGGCGGCGCTACCGCCATCCATCATGTTCATGCCGGTAATAGAGATTATATCGCGCAATGCCGGATTACCTTTTATCAGGGCTTCCATTTTTTGCACTACGGCGTTGCTGCGATCCAGGCTGGCCGCGTCGGGCAACATAACGACGCTATACAGGTTGCCTTGGTCTTCGGAAGGAACAAAACTGGCGGGCACGATTTTAAACAAGCCGACGATAGCCGCAATCATGCAAAGATACAGCATTATGCCGATGGCGCTATGCCGGAAAAGCCAGCGGACACCGCCCAGGTAGCGCTGGGTAAGCTTTTCCAGCGTGGCGTCGAACCATAGGAACAGACGCGGTTTTTGATGTCCTGCCGGTTGGATAAGGATGGCCGCCAACGCCGGGCTCAATGTGAGGGCGACGATAGCGGATAGAGCCACCGATATGGCAATGGTGATGGCGAATTGTTTGTATAGCTGACCGGTCATGCCGCCGAGGAAGGATACCGGAACAAATACGGCGATGAGCACCAAGGTTGTGGCAAAGACCGGGCCGGCGACTTCAGATAAGGCGTAAGTTGCGGCCTCGCGGCCTTTGAGTCCGCGTTCGCGCATATTGCGTTCGATATTCTCGATCACCACGATAGCATCGTCAACCACCAGCCCGATAGCCAGCACCATGCCGAACAGGGTGAGCGTGTTAACCGAAAAACCCAGCAAGTACATCCCCGCCAAAGTGCCGATAATGGATATAGGCACGGCTAAAATCGGAATAAGGGTAGCGCGCCAGTTTTGCAGAAACAGGAACACGACCGCGATAACCAAAATAATGGCTTCAAACAGCGTGTGGATGACTTCCTCAATGGATATTTCGACAAACTCCGTGGTGTCAAAAGGGATTTCATAGCCGATGCCTGCCGGAAACGTTGCGGACAGGCGATTCATGGTTGCCCTGACTTGGGCAGCGACATCCAATGCATTAGCGCCGGGCTGTTGATATACCGCTATTAAGGTGGCATTTTCCCCGTTAAGCCGGGTTAGCATGTCATAGCTCTGCGCTCCCAATTCCACCGTCGCGACGTCGCGCAAACGGACGGAAGCACCGTCATTGTTGGCGCGCAGGATAATATCTTCAAACTCTTTCGGCGTGGTAAGACGCCCTTCCGCCGCTACCGGCATGGTGAGTACAACGGGGTGGGAGGTCGGTTTTTGCCCAATCTGGCCGACGGCGAACTGGGTGTTTTGCTGGGAGATTGCGTTACGAATGTCCGATGCGGTGATGCCTAAGTTCGCCATATTGTCGGGTTTTAACCAAATGCGCATGGCGTAATCGGAGGCGCCGAGCGGGGCAACTTGATTGGCGCCGGGAATCTGCTTGAGTTTATCCACCACATGCAGACTGGCGTAGTTACGGACATAAGTGGGGTCGAAACGGTCATCCGATTTGATCGCCACCAGCAGCAAAATGTTGGAAGTCGATTTTGTTACGGATATGCCGCCCCGGCGTGCTTCGTTCGGCAATTGCGCTTCGGCCATCTTGACGCGGTTTTGTACGTCGGCATGAGCCTTATCGATATTAGTGCCGATGTCGAATGAGATGGTCAGATTCAACGATCCATTGGATGAGCTGGTAGAGCTCATGTAGAGCATGTTTTCGGCGCCGTTGACTTGCTGCTCAATGGGCGCCGCGATGGTTTGCGCCACGGTTTCGGCACTGGCGCCGGGATAGGTGGCTGATACCTGGATTTGCGGCGGCGCAATATCGGGAAACTGCGCCACCGACAGTTGACGCAAGGCCAACAGGCCTGCCATGACGATGACTATCGAGAGAATCGCAGCGAAAATAGGCCGACTGATGAAAAATCCGATATTCACGACCGACCGCCACTGGCGGCGCCGGCAGGCTGCTGCGGTTTTACCGGCATATTAGGAATCACGTGGCTCATGCCGTCCACGATAACCTGCTCTCCGTTTTTTAAACCGCTTTCGATAATCCACTCATCGCCGTACCAATCGTCCATTTCGACCGGCCGCATTTCCGCTTTATTATCAGTACCGACCACGTAAAGGTATTTACCTTGTTGCCCCTGCAATACGGCGTGTTGAGGCACCAAAATGGCGTTGGGCCGAGTCACTCCGTGTACTTTAACCCGCACAAACTGGCCGGGAACCAGTTTCATGTCGGGATTCGCAAATGCGGCGCGAAAAGCGCTGGTACCGGTTTCAGTAGAAATCTGCTTATCGGAGAAGTTCATTTTGCCGGTTAAGGGATAGGTCGAACCATTCGACATTTGAAGCTCTACTACAAACTCACCGTTTTCAGGCATCAGCAACTGTTTTTTTGCGACGGCTTCGTTTGCTTTTAACAGATTGGCTTCCGAAATGCTGAATTTGACCCATATCGGGTCGGTTTGGGTTACCGTGGTCAGTAAACCCTCCTGGCCCGGACTGATAAAACTGCCTTCGGCTTTTTTTGCCTGACCGCTTAAACCGGTTAACGGCGATTTGATCGTGGTGTAACTCAGGTTTAATTCCGCTGACGTGACATTTGCACGAGCAGTCAACAACATCGCATCGGCCTCCGCCAGTTCGGAAACCGCATCGTCTACGTCTTTTTGACTGACCGCATTTTGCGATATCAGGTTTTTAAGCCTTGCCTCGTTGCGTTTTGCGTTTTGCTGCTTGGCTTCCTGCAGAGCTAACGTGCCTTTTGTTCCGTTCAGGGCGGCGACAAAGGGACGATCGTCCAACTGAAACAGCACTTGTCCTTTCTTCACCACCGTGCCTTCTTCATATAGGCGCTTCTCAAGCACGCCTTCAACGCGAGTGCGGATTTCCACGAGGCGGGAGCTTTCCGTTTGACCGACAAACTCCAATTCTATGGGGATCGTCCGCTCTTCAATACGTTGAACGGTGACCTCAGGCGGTGAAAACTCCGGTGTTGCATCTTGCTGCCGACATGCAGCCAATACTAACGCAAGCGGACAGACAAAGATCCAAAGGATTGATAAGTACGAATTGGGTTTCACGATAAGCCTCAAATTTATCCGTTTACAAGATTAGAGTGAACAATAGCCGAAGGCTGTAAAGCAAAAAGTATCCGCATAAAATTGTTTGTGAGGTATGAGTGAGATAGAGCGTCTTTTTAATTAACTATACCTAACACGGGTACGGATTGCGGCTTTCGTCCCCCTCTCCCTTCGGGAGAGGGCTGGGGTGAGGGGATTCAAAAAAGCGCAAATCGTGATCGTTCGCAGTATATAAAAAACGATTGTTTATAATTTAATGATGTTTTTACGACCTTTAATTGATGTTATTTTTATTTTAATACGATTGAGTGGAGGCCGCGATATTATTATCTCTCCTGCATCAGTTGCCGAGTCTTGCCCTACGTAAGTTTTTGCAAGGAACACAATTTTTCGGAGTCGTCATACCGGCAGGGATGCCGGTATCCAGTGCCATGGACGGTAACTCGGAATTGACAAGTGCTTGATCAACGCGAAGTGCTAGCCGACAGTTTCACGTCCCTGTGCCTGGGTTCCGGCATCCTTGCCAGAACGACGGCGTCTCGCAGGCACTTGTGTATAAAGACGAGCGCGGAGCGTGGAAACGATAAGTTCAGGTTTCACCTCATTCCCACGCGGCGCTTGGGAACGAGTGGTTGACGCGGAGTCCCGCAGACACTTGTGTATAAAAACGAGCGCGGAGCGTGGAAACGATAAGTTCAGGTTTCACCTCATTCCCACGCGGCGCTTGGGAACGAGTGGTTGACGCGGAGTCCCGCAGACACTTGTGTATAAAAACGAGCGCTCCGGCGTGGGAACGATGCCGTTTGTGGTACTTTATTTCTTGTTACGCCCCTTACGCTGCCTTTATTACTCCTATCTGATCTAAAAACCGTCTAATTTTGAAAAAGAGCTGGGAGTGTCAGCCGAGGATGTCGGCAGCAAGGATGCTGCCGTCAAGCCCCCAGGGATGGGTTCACGGCGCTCCTCGGCTGACACTCCCCGCATCTTTCATAGTTGAACGATTTTTCAGTATGAAGGGAGTATTTCTTCCAGGATTGCCACGTAAAGTCCGGGCAACAATTTCATTTCTTCCCGGTCCATTCGCGAGCTGAACCTGAACGCGATGTTCACCGTGCCGTTGTTGGTGTCGGTATGCCACTGCAAATCCGCATTGTCGAAGTCGCCGCCGATGGCATCGGAATAAACCGGCAAGATTTCGCTGGAACCCGGATTCGCCCCCGTCTTTAAAAAGTCGTCGACCGGATAGATTGCCTCCGGGTTCAGGAACCGGCTCCGCGATTCCTGCAACAGTTCATCAATGGAATCAATCGCCTCAAAATCATGGTGAACGGAAACGATTTGTTGCTCATCCAACGCGGCATAATACGGAACTTGCTGTTGATCGCTGATTTCAAACAGCAGATAGCCGAACGCGGCCCGAAGTATGTCCTGTATATCCCGGTTTTCCCGCTCAATTAATTTTGCGGTCAATGCGGCGTCCAGCGTGTATTCCAATAGGCCGCCATGCCCTGCCGAGAAGTATTTTTTGTCCAGCGTCAGGGTGGCTATCGCCATCCTTGCTTTTTCCCCTCCCGCAAGAAACAGCGCCAAATCGGCGATATTCGGGTGCGCAAATAAATCCATCAGTGTGGTTTGCGGATGCTTCTTTTCGATTTCCCAATGCACCCGGACCAGGGACAGCGAGTTGCCGCCGATTTCAAAGAAGTTCGCGTTGGTGCTGATGTCGTCCGTTTCCAGGTAGTGTTGCCAAATCGACAACAATTCCGACTCCAGTTCGTTTTGCGGCGGACGGAATTCTCTTAACGACTCAATGGGTTTCAGGCCGACCAGGCTTTTTCGGTTGATTTTGCCGTTCGGCAACAGCGGCAGCGCGTCCAACTGTACAAAATAGGCGGGAACCATATAAGCGGGCAGCATCGCGCTGAGGCCGGCCCGCAGTTCCTCGACTTTCAAGACGGCGTCCGCGGTAACGTAGGCGACCAGGGCTTTTGTCTCGCCCTCACCGGATGCCAAAACCACCGCTTCGTTGACGGCGGGATTGGCGGTCAGGCAGGCTTCTATTTCGCCCAATTCGATCCGGAAACCGCGAATTTTAACTTGATTGTCTATGCGGCCCAGGTATTCGATGTTGCCGTCGGGCAGCCAGCGCGCCAGGTCCCCGCTTTTGTAAACGCGTTGACGTTTTCCGAACAGTTCGATGTCGATGAAGCGTTCAGCCGTCAGCTCGGGACGGTTCAGGTAGCCGCGCGCGACGCCCGCGCCGCCGACCAGCATTTCGCCGGGCACGCCGATCGGCAGCAGGTTATTGTTCGCGTCAACCACCCAGACCTGCAAATCGGGAATCGGTTTGCCGATGAGGCTCTTGCCGTGATTGTCCCCGCCGGCCACCGGATAATAGGTGACATGGACTGTCGTTTCGGTAATGCCGTACATATTGATTAGTTGCGGCCGGCTGTCGCCATGACGCGTAAACCACGGTTGCAGCGCCGCAAAATCCAGCGCCTCGCCGCCGAATATCACCAAGCGCAAACAGAGTTTATCCGGCTGGTGATCGACGTCCTGTAGTTGCCTGAATGCGGAAGGCGTTTGGTTAAGCACCGTGACGCCTTGCTCTATCAGCAACTGATAAAAAAGCGCGGGATTACGGCTGGTGTGGTACGGCACAACCACCAGTTTGCCGCCGTAGAGCAATGCGCCCCAGATTTCCCATACCGAGAAATCGAACGCGTAAGAATGGAATAGTGTCCAAACGTCCTGCGCGTTGAATCGATACCACTCATCGGTTGCGGAAAACAGGCGGGTCACGTTGGCTTGCGTTAGTTGGCAACCCTTCGGTTTTCCGGTTGAGCCGGAGGTATAAATCACATAGGCCAAATCCTCCGGTCCGCTGTGTTGTACCGGATTCTCCCCGGAGCAGTTCGCAATCGCCTCCCTGTCCGTATCTATGCAAACCACTTTGGCATTGGATTCAGGCAATCTTTCCAGCAAATGGCTTTGGGCCAACAATACCGGCACCGCCGCATCCTCCACGATGAATTGCAGGCGTTGCGCCGGATAATCCGGGTCAAGCGGCACATACGCGGCGCCCGCTTTCAGGATCGCCAACAAGCCGACGATCATGTCCAGCGAACGCTCCACGCAAATACCGACCAGACAATTGCCGCTGACCAGTTGCTTGTTGCCGGCTTTTAGGTCGAGCAGGTAAT
>Ga0208789_1001146_pt1 | contig 16725 bp, 7 predicted proteins | sample Methanotroph_Enr_FD_187368 | JGI IMG/M metagenome (GOLD analysis project Ga0208789, IMG submission 187368) | Enriched soil microbial communities from Old Woman Creek wetland in Ohio, USA - Methanotroph_Enrichment_5 (SPAdes) (version 2) | ecosystem: Environmental > Terrestrial > Soil > Wetlands...
TTAATCCTGGCTTCCAAATCGTTGCTGGAATCGGCATTTTTCAGCGCTTCTTCCAAACTGATCCGTCCTTCTTTGTACAGTCCGAACAAGGCGTCATCAAATGCCCTCATGCCTTTGCTGCCGCTGGATTTCATCGCATCCTTAATTTCGTTCAACTCCCCTTTTAAAATCAGGCTCGCTATATGCGGGGTGTTAATCATTACTTCAATCGCGGCGCAACGTCTCCCTGCCGTATCGGGAATAAGGCGTTGGGAAATGACCGCATTTAAATTGACCGCAAGATCCATAAACAATTGCGCATGATATTCTTGCGGATACATGTTGATGACCCGCTCCATGGCTTGGTTGGCATTGTTGGAGTGCATGGTCGAGATGCATAAATGGCCGGTATTGGCTAGTTCCAAAGCGGCCGACATGGTTTCCCGATCCCGAATCTCGCCGATTAAAATAACGTCGGGGGCTTCCCGCAAACAGGCTTTTAACGCCCTGGCATACGAGTCTGTATCGACGCCGACTTCGCGCTGGTTGACGATGGATTTCAGGTTAGGGTGCGAGAATTCGACCGGGTCTTCTATGGTCAAAATATGGCCCGCCGAGTTGGCGTTACGGTGATTGATCATCGCCGCCAGCGTGGTCGATTTGCCCGACCCGGTGCCGCCGACCATTAGCAATAGGCCGCGTTTAGCCATAATCAATTCCATCAAAATATCCGGTGTGCCTAAATCCTTGCCGGTCGGGATGACCGAGGGAATCAAGCGCATCACCAAACCTACGGTTTTGCGCTGGTAAAAGGCATTGGCGCGAAAACGCGCACTGCCGTCCGGCAAGCTGATCGCAAAATCCAAATCTTTGGTGACTAAAAACTCGTCGATTTGTTCCTGAGTCATAATTCCGAAAGCGCCCGATTTCGTTAGCTCTGGCGTCAACATAAACTCATCCAGCTTCACGGCTCGGCCGAAAATTTTGGCTTTAACCGGCGAACCGACGGTTAAAAACAAATCCGAAGCATTCAGCCGAGTCATTTCTTGCAGATAAGGCAGAATATCTAAATCATCTTCCGGCGCTGCTCCCAGAATCTGGTAACTTTCCGGTTCCGGTTCTTCAGGTTCGGCTTTTGCCAGCGCAGAATCAGGAACAATAAACAACACCAGGCCGTTATCTTCGACCTTGGCGCTAGCCATGAATTGCTCGCCGTCAGGAGCGGAGCAATTAAACTTTAGCGCTTTATTCTGGACTAACTCCTGCTTCTGAGCGTCATTAATGAGGCTAAAGGTGATTTCTTTAATGATATTTGAGGTGAGCTCGTTTTTACCCAAAGGATATTCCTCACCGGCTAATCCCAAGAGCGCCGGAGAACCCGCTTTTAAAGACAAGCTATCGGCATTTTTTTCCAACATTAATTTTAAATAAGGTGTCAGGGTCATGTCAGTATCTGGTTTTGTTTGATTGGGAAAGGTTAAAAACGATCTAATTGATCGGCGGAAAATCCAAAAACACTGCGCCGTCTGATCCAGACTAAGCGCATAGCTTTATCGTCGCGAAATAATCTATTCCTCGTCGCTGCCGTCATCTTTCGATTGCAACGAAAGCCCGCCGGTCGACCGGTCTTCGCCGGATGCCAATTTGATCTGCAAGCGCAACTCGTTTTGGGAGTCGGCATTTCTTAAGGCTTCGTCATAATCTATCCTGCCAGCCTGATACAGCTCCAATAAGGCTTGATCAAAGGTTTGCATGCCCAGCTCGCGGGACTTGGCCATCAGCGGCTTGATGCTGGAAGCCTCGCCTTTAGCGATATAATCTGAAATCAACGGCGTATTTAACAAAATCTCAATGGCCGCACAGCGCCCCCCATCAACGGTTTTAACCAGGCGCTGGGAAATAATGGCGCGTAAATTGACTGAAATATCCTGCATCAATTTCGCCTGCTTTGTTATCGGAAAGAAACCCAAAATCCGGTCGATAGCCTGATTGGCATTGTTCGCATGCAAAGTCGCCAGCGCCAAATGGCCGGTCTGGGAAAACTCCAGCCCGTAATTCATAATCTCTTCGTCGCGAATTTCGCCCAACACGATCACATCGGGAGCCTGCCGCAAGGTATTGTGCAGCCCGGCTTCCCAACTCTTAGTATCGACGCCGACTTCCCGCTGCATGACAACGCAATTTTTATGGGGATGAACGTATTCGATGGGATCTTCCAGCGTGATGATGTGGCCGTAACTGTTGGCATTGCGGTGGTCGATCATGGCCGCCATCGACGTCGATTTACCTGAGCCGGTACCGCCGACCATGATAACCAAACCGTTTTTGTTCATCATCACGTCTTTTAAAACAGGCGGCAAACCCAATTTATCGAAATTGGGAATTTCTGCGGCGATTACCCGGATAACCAATCCTTGGCAGCCTTGTTGAACATAAGCATTGACCCGGAACCGGCACAGCCCGGCGGGCGCAATGGCAAAGTTGCATTCCTGGGTTTCTTCAAACTCCTTGAGCTGCTTATCATTCATGATGCACTGCGTCAGCGCTTTGGAATCATTAGCCGATAACGGCTGCTGCGAAACCGGCGACATCTTGCCTTTAACTTTTATTGCAGGTGGAAAACCAGCGGTAATAAATAAATCAGACCCTTCTTTATGCAGCATAAGTTTGAGCAACTTAATCATAAAGTCCATCGCTTCTTTTCTTTCCATTGACTTCCCCCCGTATTGATTAACTGTATATAACTTTACCCGGAACGGAATAAAGCTTAAGTCGATTATAATTTTAATTGTTAAAGTTGCCTAAAAAAACGCAGGCAAGCTGAGTTTTGTCCAATGAATGCGAAAAACCGCCAGCTGTTGAAACCCGGACACGCCCCAACGAGATTTCCCACACTGTACAGCCCCACTGATTTTTAAACTGTTTTTATGTATTTATCTTGACCTATCCTAAGATAAAATCCCGAAAAACAGATTCATTACTTGTGCACGGATACTGTTAAAATGCTGCCATGTACTCAATTTGCCGCATTATGTACTAAAATGACTACAAAAAATGTACTTCTCGTTCCATTGTTGAAGTTATCGCCACAGAAAATGTTCTACTGAATTAGACCCGATTCACAAATTGATGCCGTCGCCAACGGCATGCTATGTTTTCTACGGCCGGATGCCGATATTGTTAATGATCCCAGCCCCTTGTTTATAAAAAGGACAACAGTTAGATGTTTACAGATGAGACTCAAGACGATTCAGATGACTGGATGTCAGCATTATTGAGATCGCCGATTTTTCAACGCCTGCCTCCTACCAATCTGCAAAAAATCTTGATGAGCCTGGAAGCCGTTCATTTCAGCAAGGGTGAAGTTATTATCGAACAAGGCAGCATGGGGGATTATTACTACCTGATTAAAAACGGACACTGCGAGCTAACGCGTAAACCTACGCCTAATGCGAAAGAGATTAAACTGGCCCAACTGGCTACCGGCGATACCTTTGGCGAGGACGCGCTGCTTTCCGATGCGCCCAGAAACGTCACCATTACCGCGCTGAACGACATTTCTTTATTGCGGCTGAATAAAGCGCAATTTGTGTCTTTAATAAAAGAGCCTTCGCTAACCTTTGTCGATCACACGGAAATGCAGAAGGCAGTGCAACAGGGCGCTATATTGCTGGACGTGCGTACGCCGGACGAATTTGAGAAATACCACCTTGAAGGCAGCATCAATGAGCCTTTTTTCTCATTACGGATGCAGCTTAAAACATTAAATCGCGACAAACCGATCATTGTGATTTGCGGTGACGGCAAGACCAGCGAGGCGGCGGTATTTTTGCTGCTCCGCAATAAAATCAACGCCATGCTTTTGAAAGGCGGGATAGCGGCCATTAACCCGGAACCGGTTCAGGAACCTGAGATTGCTCCTGCCGCTGCAACTGATACTGCCGAGGCCGTTGTCGAGCTCCCCGCAACCGCTCCCCAGGCCGAGACGAAACAGTCAGTCGAAAGTCCCGCCAGCGTCTACAACAGCGGCCAGGATCATCAACTAGCGGCATTGCGTTCGGAAATTGAGGCACTCAAAATAACCAATCAACAGCTCACCGATAAATGCATGAAACTGGAATTCGACAAGCAACATGCAGAAAAACAAACCCGAGTCTTGCACAAACAATTGGAGAAATTAACCCAGGTGCTGGATAAGCTTAAAGGGGGCTGAGGCTGCCTGCGAAGGAATCGCACGATCCACATTGTGCGCCGCCTTCGCCAACACAGCCCGTGTTATCAGTTCAACTGCCTACGAAAAAACAACGGATATTTCTGGTTCTTGCCATTTAAGGCATTGTTGATGCTCCCAACTAAACCCCACCATTTTTGTATCAGCTTATTTCTGAGCTGTTCCTCGCCGTAAACTAACCGGATAATTTCACTTTTGGCTTCCAGCCAATCCCGAAGCTCGTAGCCTGGCCGAAAACCGCGTTTCTCGGCTTTGTAGTAGGCGGCTTCAGCGATCATCACATCAAGGCTGCCAGGTTGAGAGGAAGAGCCGCCCGTCATGGTAAATCCGCACTTTACCAAGTTTACAAGACCTTGAGGCAAGCTTCCATTGAGGCCTACTGCCGCCGGTTTCAGCTCCGCCAGCGTGCCGAACAAGCGATCCCATATTGACAAAACCGCGCCGTAATTGCGGTCGTGTTCGTTACGCCGGGTTGAATGATGAACGCGATGCAGATAAGGCGTGATAATGACCCTGCCCAGAAATTGTTCGCCCCGGAATGAAATATTGCTGTGATGCAGCATGGTGAAAAACACGATGATCGCCTCGTTCGCCAGCAACAACGAGCCTTCTATGCCTAACACGACAATCAGCATTGCCTTCATGGCGGTGATGACTGCTATTTCCAAAAGATGTATCCGAAATGCCGTTGAAACATTCAAATACGGATCGTTGTGATGCACTTTATGAAACATCCACAGACAATCGAAACTGTGGCTGGCTTTATGCAAAAAATACAGCAACAAGTCGATCGCTAAAAACGAAACAATCGCCTTCCATACCGGATTCTGGATATTGCTGAGCAAACCTTTACCGGCAAATTGCTCAGCCAAAACCAGCAGCGACGGCACTGCCAATAACGACATAACAACGCTGTTAAAAACAAACAATTCGAGGTTCGCCCGATAGGACTGGCGCAACTGTTTTGCGGGCAGTTTTTCTTTAGGGTCGCAAAACTCAAAAATCATGAGCAAGGCAAAAATCAGCGCCAGAATATAGGTTGACAGCCCTCCTGACGACAAGTTCAGGAACCACGTGAGATAGGATTGAAGTAAAGAAATTGAAGATTTAAGTTCGGTTAACATTGACATCTCCTCATTACAAAACTGACGTAATTATTAGAGCAAAGTTATCTTAACTAGCAATTATCAAATTTGAGTGCCGCAAAATTTAATGCGTTTTTAATGAGCTGCTTACAAGAAACAGCTTAGCTTGTTATTTTAGACAATCAGATTCAAGCCCCAACCCGTCCCTCCTTTATTTAAATCGCAAATCAAAGCCTATTTTGAGATGACCAAAGCCAGCTTTGAACCTTATGAATTTTTATGAGGTGCAACATTCATCCGTGACCATCTACGGCTGAATAGCTACAGATTTTTATCCTGCCTTATGCTCTGCCTTGATAAACCGGACCGCCTGCTCGCCCATTAACATGCTCGGCGCATTGGTATTGCCGGAGGTGATTTCCGGCATCGCCGACGCATCGGCAATTCTTAAACCCTGCACACCGTAGACTTTCAGAGTCGGATCAACGACTGCCATCGCGTCAATACCCATGCGGCAACTGCTGGTCGGGTGAAAATAAGTCGTCGCGCTCATGCGGATAAAATCGATTTTTTCAGTCTTGCTTTTTAACGGGCCGGGCAGAACCTCCTGTTTCCGGTAGTCGGCAAATGCTGACGAATTGCCGATGTCCCGGCACAGATCGAGCGAGGCGATCAGCGCGTTAATGTCCGCATCGCAGCCCAGATAATTCATGTCGATATTGGGCGCTACGGCAGGATCGTTGGAGCTTAAACTGATCGAGCCACAGGCTGCGGGACGAACCAAACTGGGGGCAATCGCATAACAGTTTTCCGGTACAGAAGCCGCCAGTTCCGGCGTTGCAAACGGAAACTCAATAAAGACCGGCTGGATGTCGGGAGAATGCAGCGCCGGATTAGATTTCCACCATAACGTCGCCTCGGCGGCATTACCTTTTAACTCCGGCAGCTCACCTTTGCATTCATAGTTGATTCCGGCCAGCAGGATATGATCCTGAAGATGCTTGCCTACGCCCGGCAAATCAACCACGACAGGGATATTCAACGCCGCAAGTTCCGGTGCGGAACCTATGCCTGAGAGCATCAGCAATTTTGGCGTATTGATCGCACCGCAGCAAACAATAGTTTCCTGGTTCGCCTTAAAATTACGGATTTGACCATTTACAAAGACTTCGACGCCGGTGCAGCGGGTACCGGTGAAAGTCAGTTTCCGGGTATCGGCATTTTTCAACACGGTTAAATTAGGCCGCGCCATCGCGGGCACCAAATAGGCCCGACTGACATTAAACCGTTCGCCATCCTTGCGGTTCAGCTCGAAATAACTGACTCCGTTCAGGTCCGGGCCGTTATAGGAATGGACGTAAGGAATGCCCTGCTCTATCGCGCCTTTGACAAAGGCGGCCGCCAACGGGTTCGGATCGTCATTAGGACCGCAGGGCATGGGGCCGTCTACGCCACGGTACTTGTCAGGGCCTCCTGAGTAATTCTCCATCGACTTGAATATCTGCCGGACGTTTTCATAATCCCAGCCCTGGTTGCCGTGATAAGCCCAACTGTCATAATCCATCGGATGTCCCCACACCCAAACCGTCGCGTTCATGCTGCCGGAGCCGCCAGTCATCTTGCCGCGTGGGCAATGAACCACGCGGTTATTGGCATGTTGTTGCTTAACGGTGCTGTATCCCCAGTCCAGGTCGCCGTAAAAAAGGTGCGGCCAGCGGTAAGGAGTAAACACATCCTGGTGGGTGTCGGCAGAACCCGCTTCCAATAACAAAACGCGCCAGTCGGGATTTTCTGACAATCGCGCCGCAGTGACCGATCCGCCGGAGCCTGCACCGACCACGATAAAGTCATAATCGTTGCTGAGGTTGCTGGCTAATGATTGCTGATTTTCGAAAGTTTTTTGCGCCTCGGCGTATTGCCGCTCGGCAGCTTCGTCCTGCTGTATTGTCGCCATGTAATCCGCATGACTGATCTCTCCGTGGAGAACCTGATGAAGGAGCCTGCCTGTTTTTGTAATCATTATTAAAAGCCCTGAATTTGTATAAGCATATGGAACACGGATATGACGGATTTAAACGAATAAAAAAGGCAAAAACATCATTCACCTCTTGCCTATCGCTCTGTGCCAACTCTGCTTTATCCGTGTTTATCAATCTAATCCGTGTCATCCGTGTTCTATTTCTTTACGACTAATTACAACTTAGAAAAACCCCAATGGATTAACATCGTAACTAACCAGCATATTTTTGGTTTGCTGATAATGATCCAGCATCATCTTGTGGCATTCGCGACCCACGCCTGATTTTTTATAGCCGCCGAAAGCCGCATGAGCCGGATAATGGTGATAACAATTGATCCACACGCGACCGGCCTGAATGCCCCGCCCCATACGGTGCGCCCGATTCATGTCATGCGTCCAGACGCCGGCGCCCAAGCCAAATTGAGTGTCGTTGGCAATCGCCAAAGCCTCGGCCTCATCCTTAAACGTGGTGACCGAGATGACCGGACCGAAAATCTCTTCCTGGAAGATGCGCATCTTATTGCCGCCTTTCATGATCGTCGGTTCAATATAATAGCCTTCGGAAAAACCGCCGCCCAACGATTCAGCCTTGCCGCCTATTAATACTTCAGCGCCTTCATCCTTGCCGATTTGCAAGTAACTTAGAATCTTATCGTACTGTTGCTTGGAAGCTTGGGCACCGACCATCGTTTCGGTATCCAACGGGTTGCCACGTTTGATCTGCTTGGCGCGCGCAATGACTTTGGCGATAAAGGCATCGTAAATGGACTCCTGAACCAGCAGCCGCGAAGGACAGGTACAGACTTCGCCCTGATTGAAAAACGCCAGCACCGCGCCTTCGATACATTTGCTGATAAACGCTTCTTCCTGGTCTAAGACATCCTCGAAAAAGATATTCGGCGACTTGCCGCCCAACTCGACGGTGGAAGGAATAATGTTTTCCGCCGCGCATTTAAGGATATGCGAACCGACCGGCGTCGAGCCGGTAAAGGCTATTTTTGCAATCCGGGTACTGGTCGCCAATGCCTGTCCGGCTTCCGCGCCAAAGCCGTTGACGATATTGACCACGCCCGCAGGCAACAAATCGCCGATGATTTCCATCAGCACCAAAACCGACGCGGGGGTTTGCTCGGCCGGTTTCATAACCACACAGTTTCCTGCGGCCAAGGCGGGAGCCAATTTCCAGCAGGCCATCAACAACGGAAAATTCCACGGGATAATCTGCCCGACCACACCCAGAGGTTCGTGAAAATGATACGCAACGGTATTCTTGTCGATTTCACCGATTGAACCTTCCTGAGCGCGGATGCATCCGGCAAAGTAGCGGAACTGATCAACGCACAGCGGAATGTCCGCCGCCAGCGTTTCGCGTACCGCTTTACCGTTATCCCAGGTTTCGGCAACGGCCAGCGTTTCAAGGTTCGCTTCAATCCGGTCGGCTATTTTCAGGAGTATATTCGAGCGCTCGGTGACTGAAGTGTCCCCCCAAGCTACTCTGGCGGTATGGGCCGCGTCCAGTGCCAACTCAATATCTTCGGCGCTGGAACGGGGTATTTCACAAAAAGCCTTGCCGTTAATCGGGCTTGAGTTTTCAAAATACTGCCCCTTAACCGGATCGACCCAACCACCGCCGATAAAATTCTGATAACGGGCTTTGAAGTTAACTTTACTGCCTGGCTGATTGGGTTCGATATAAAGCACGGCTTTCTCCTAGTATAAAAGTTGGGTGATGATTGATTCTATCATTGTTGACCGGCCTCGAATAACCTTCCTCTTTATAAAAAACATCAATACTGAAAAAAGCTAAACACTCGCTGCATGGCACGGCTACCCCTTCCTCGCCCAGACACTGCACAACATTGGCAATTAACACCTGTTTTACGCACCACTTTTGTGCATCAACGTTAACAACACCCTTTCAAACCTTATACATATCTGACAGCAAGCAATGTGGCTTGCATCTTGCATTTCGCCCTTTACATAGTGTCATCACTGTCTTGTCTCATTTTTAAACGCGTAAACCTAAGGATAAATCACATGCTGTCAGAAACTGAACGTTTCGAAACTTTCTCCCCCTATATTCGGAGCGTTTCCCAATGCAAGGAAATTCTCCGAGACTTGAACGGAACCTGGGGCTTGGTTTCCGCCATAGCAGAAATCAGCTGCCCCGCAGAAGCCGCGACCATATTGCCGGCAATGGAAGCGACAAAAAAAGGTTTTGCCGATCTTGAAAGCAAACTGACCACCCAGCTGGTGTCCGAAGAGATTAAAAAAACCTGTCTCGAACTTGAGTCAAAAGCCCAGGTATCGATAGATATTCTGGTGCGTAACCTGTATGAGCGCACCGCAGACATCGGTTTTCTGACGACCAACGCCGATATATGCAATTTTGTGCTGGCCTCCGTAAACGGCGATAGAACCGGTAGAGATTCGATCAACCAACTACTTGACGAGTATGGTTCAAAATATACCGTCTACGACGACATCATCATTTTGGATACCGACAGCCGCATACTGGCCAGGCTTGACCGCAACACAGCCGCAGTAGCCCAAAGCATTTCCGATCCGATTATTCGCCAGACCTTGCACTCAATAGAGGATTATGTCGAAACCTTCGGCAAAACCAAGCTCCGCCCCGGCACAGACCGAGCCCTGATTTACTCAAAACGCATCGTCGATCCGGCCGACGACTCTGTAATTGGCGTTTTATGCCTGTCATTCCGTTTTGATAACGAGATGGAAGGCATATTCCGCAGTCTGCAAAAGAAAGGCGACAAAGCTGTTATGTTGCTGCTGAACGCGGATTCGGAGGTGATCGCCACCAGCGACTACGACCATATCCCAATTGGCCGCGTCATTGAAGCCGTTCCCGAAGGCGACGCCTACGGCATGACCGACTTTGCCGGGCGCGAATACCTGTCGGTAACGCACAGAGGCCGTCCCTACCAGGGTTATGCCGGACAAGAATGGTACGGGCATGCGATGATTCCGTTGCAGTCGGCATTCGGTTTTTCCGCGTCCGACAAAGAGATCAACGCCGAAATCCTGCGCCATGGCGACTCGCTGTCTACCGAACTGTCCAGCCTGATTGCCGATGCCGCCGAAAACATCAACCTGTTCCTGCATCGCGTGATCTGGAACGGCCAGGTGATGGCGACTAACGAACACGGCAACCTGTTATCGCTAAAGGCGATCCTAAAACAGCTTCGTTCGATGGGTGCGCGCACGGCCCAGGCGCTGGCCGACTCCAGCAGCAAGCTGCATACCACGATGATTACCTCCGAGCTGCGTAATGCCGAATCCATCGCGCGGCTGATGATCGATATTATGGATCGCAATCTGTACGAACGCAGCAATGATTGCCGGTGGTGGGCGCTGACTTCGGAAATCCGCCGTATTCTGTCCGAAGGCCGCCTGAGCGCCGACGATAAAGCGAAAATCACCGACATCCTGCTTTACATCAACAAGCTTTACACCGTCTATACGCGCCTTTTTATCTATGACATCAAAGGGAATATCGTCGCCGAGTCCAATCTGCATAACGACCCCATGGATGCCGTAGGCAGACAAGTGACAGCCTCTTACGCGCAGGAGACTTTTTCCTTACGTTCGCCACAGGAATACCGGGTCTCGATGTTTGAAGATTCCTGGCTGTACGACGGCAAGCCAACCTACGTTTACAATGCCGCGATACACCATATCGATGACATGAGCAAAATAGTTGGCGGTATCGGCATCGTTTTCGACTCCACGCCCGAATTTAAGCACATGCTTGAAGATTGCCTACCCGATAAACCCGGCGCTTTCGGCCTGTTTGTAGAGCGGCCCAGCGGCCGCATTATCGCATCGACCGAAGCGTCCAATTACCAAAACGGCGATGTGCTTTGGATAGACCCTGAATTTTTTGAACTGCAAGAAGGCACAGGAAAATCCAAGATAGTGCTTTATAACAAAAAATACTATGCGGTCGGTTGTTACTCGTCACGCGGATACCGTGAGTTTAAAACCACTGGGGACTATCATAACGATGTCGCCGCGTTCGTGTTTATTCCGATCGGAGAGAAAAACGAAGCTTCCGATTCCGAACAACGCGTAGCGATCAATTACCCGCAAGAGCCGATGACCGGCGATGTTATCGATCTGGCAACGTTTTATATCGGCTCGGAGATCTACGCATTTTATGCCGCCGACGTACTAGAAGCCATGGACGTTACCATGATCAACACCCTGCCCGGCGTAAAATCCTACGTTGTCGGCAGCGTCATGTATTGCGATAACAGCCCCGATGGCATCAACGAAAAAATCCCGATCATCGTCATCAGCGGACGGATTCTGACCAACACGCCCGTTGATCCGGATGGTCCTGAGAAAAATACCGGCGCAATCGTCGTTGTCCGAACCCAAGTAGGTCCGATTGGCCTATTGGTTGATGGGCTGGATGCCATTCCCAGCTTTGAAAAGTCACAAGTTCAGCCGGTTAACGAACTGTTGCGCGGTGACGGAGGCTATGTAAAATCATTGGTCAACATCCCCGAAAGCAACACGACCGGGAAGATGCTTATTGTATTGAATCAAGAGTTGATTCTGGCGTCGGTTCGTAAGCAATAATCACATCTACCCGTGGTGGCTGGGTGGACGTGTGAGAGCCGTTCGTGCTGAGCCCTTTTGACAAAGCTTCGGTTGCCCCTGTCGAAGCCTGTCATGAGCTTGTCGAACGGCATAAACCGCTTTTGGAAGTTTGGCTGAAAATCTCCCCCATTGAAGCAGAAGTTAGTCATTATTTATTATCAAAGTCGGCTGGCAGTATTGCTTCCTTGGCAGTGGGGATTCCCTATTCCCTTTTTATTCAAGAAACGTTCAACTTTACGAAACCATTAAACCAATAAATAACAATACGTTAATGATTTTAAAGTTAGACGGTTATCCGCTCAGAGGGGAGTAGTACCAACAGAATTATTTACGCGTACCAAATCCACTTAAGCTCATCTGCTACAATAGGCGGCTTACACTCAACGCATATCAAATGCCTTTATGATAAGACACCCTGTCGAGAAATCGCGTCGTCAATACAATAGATGGGTTGCTACTGAAACCATTGAAGATTATGCACTTCGCTATTCACCCTCCAGCTTTCGAAAATGGTCGCCACTCCTACTGGCTAATACGGCCATAGGAAGCATCTCTTTTTTAGCACTTGAGGCGATTGGGGCCAGCCTGTTACTGAGCTATGGCTACACCAACGCGGTGTGGGCGATTATTCTCGCATCGATCGTTATATTCGGAGCCGGCTTACCGATTTCATACTTCGCCGCACGTTATAATATCGACATCGATTTGTTAACCCGTAGTGCCGGATTCGGCTACGTCGGCTCAACGATCACCTCACTGATTTACGCTTCGTTCTGTTTTATCTTTTTTGCCTTGGAAGCCGCCATCATGGCGCAGGCGCTCAAATTCTATTTTGAGTTGCCTTTATATCTAGGCTACATCCTGTGTTCGCTGATTATTATCCCTATTGTTTTTTACGGCATTACCGCCATCAACCGCCTGCATTTATGGACGCAGCCGGTCTGGTTGATATTGATGCTGCTGCCTTTTTATTTCCTGTATACGCAAGCCCCGCATGCCTTGGACGCTTTAAGCCATTTTAAAGGGCAAGTTTCGGGCAGTAATGAATTTGATCCCTATTATTTCGGTATTGCCACAGGAATTTCATTTTCACTGATCGCCCAAATTGGCGAACAAGTCGATTACCTGCGTTTCATGCCGGATAAACACAAAGGTAATCGTTTAACTTGGTGGATGTCCCTGCTGGCGGCGGGGCCCGGCTGGATCGGATTAGGGTGTTTCAAGCAACTGGCTGGTGCGCTATTGGCGTTTGTCGCTGTAATGACGGGCCTTGCCTATGCCGAGGCAAAAGAGCCGGTGCATATGTATTACATCGCTTATACCTATGTTTTCGACCATCCCAGTCTGGCCCTTGTTGTCAGCACGATTTTTGTTGTTACCTCTCAGATAAAGATCAATGTCACCAACGCTTATGCGGGGTCTTTGGCATGGTCGAATTTCTTTTCCAGGGTCACGCATGCACACCCTGGACGTGTGGTGTGGTTGGTGTTTAACATCGGCATCGCCTTGCTGCTGATGGAGATGGGGGTATTTGAAGCCTTACAAAAAGTGCTCGGGCTTTATTCCAATGTCGCCATTGCCTGGATTTCAGCCGTTGTCGCCGATCTAACCATCAACAAAGTTTTAAAACTCAGTCCGCCCATTATCGAGTTCAAACGCGCACACCTTCATGATTACAATCCGGTCGGATTTGTCAGCATGTTGGTTGCTTCAATAGTATCCATTATTGCGTTCACAGGCGCTTTTGGGCTTTATGCGCAAGCTTACTCATGGTTGATTGCGATGACGATCAGTTTTATGCTCGTTCCCATCATCGCCAAACTGACTCAAGGCAAATATTACATTGCTCGTCAAAACGTGCATTTTTCAAGCTCCGATCAATTATGTGCCTGCGGGGTATGCGAGCAACAGTATGCACAAACGGATTTTGCTTATTGTCCCTATCACGAAACGTCTATTTGCTCTTTGTGCTGCACTCTGGATTCAAGCTGTAAAGATCAATGTAAACCGCATCGTACATCGATTTACCGCCAAGCGTTTTTGGATCTGCTTACCTCAATCGTTGGACAGCGTATTTCGAAACAGCTCAGCTTCAAAATCGCCAAATTCTTATTCTACTCAGGGTTGATGCTTGGGGTTGTTGCTGTCATCTTCTGGCTGGCCTACTCGCTCAGCAGCAACACGTTGAGTTCAGACAATGCAACTGAGCTTCGTGCTGTCTTATACAATCTGTTTTTCATACTGGCAGCGCTGATCAGTATCGCTGCTTGGTGGATTGTTTTAATCCAGGAAAGCCAGGCATTAGCTGAATCCGAACTTCTTGGTCAGAATGAAACCCTGGAGCAAGAAATGTCGGCACGCAAGCAAGCCGAAAAATACGAACACTTTCGCAGTCATACACTGGAAATGCTGGCTACCAATAATTCACTCCCAGGTATTCTCAAAGCTATCGTGCTAGGCGTGGAGCAACTCAATTCAGCTATGCTTTGCAGCATTTTATTGCTGGACGATGAAGGCAAGCGTCTTGTTAATGGGGTTTCGCCCAGTCTGCCTGATTTTTATAACGCAGCCATCGACGGCGTAGGAATCGGTGTTGGAATCGGTTCCTGCGGAACGGCGGCTTCTACCGGTGAGCGCGTTGTCGTTGAAGACATCGCGACGCATCCCTATTGGGAGCCCTATAAAGAACTTGCCGCCCGAGCTGGATTGGCCTCATGCTGGTCGCAGCCCATCTATTCGTCAACTAAACAGGTTCTGGGTACGTTTGCCATTTATCATCGTGCAGCGCACTCGCCTTCGGCATCCGATATTTATCTGATCGAACAATTCGCCCGCTTGGCCGGCATCGCTATCGAGCACGACTCGGCAGACAAGGCATTAAGAATAAGCGAGAACCGCTTCAAAACTATTTTTAATGATGCTCCGATTGGTATCGCTTTGATCGATTCGCTTACGGGGTACATCTATGCCGTAAATCCCATGTTCGCCAAAATTGCAGGCAGAACCATGGAGGAAATGGCCGATATTGACTGGATGAGCATTACGCATCCGGACGATGTTCAAGAAGATTTGGATAACATGGCCTTATTGAATGCCGGAAAAATACCCGGATTCCAAATGCAAAAACGCTATCTGCATCACGACGGTACTCCTGTCTGGATCAATATGACGATTACGCCGATTTATGTCGAAGATAAAGCGCATCCTCGCCACCTCTGTATGATTGAGGACATCACCCAACGTAAGGCCGATGATGAGTCGATCCAACAACTGGCTTTTTATGATCTTCTTACTCAACTTCCCAATCGCCGGCTATTGCATGAGCGGGTCAAACACGGCATCGATACGGAACGGCGTGATGGCAACCAGTTAGCATTGCTGATGCTCGATTTGGATCGTTTTAAATCGATTAATGACAGTCTGGGGCATCAGGCAGGCGACGAGCTGTTACAACAAGTTGCCGGACGCATCACCGCATCATTGCGTGATGTCGATCTGGTTGCCCGCTGGGGTGGCGATGAGTTTGTCGTGTTGCTGGAAGACATTACACATCCGGAAGATGCTGCACGAATAGCCGAAGCAATCATCGCCGATTTAAGCGAACCCTTTAGACTAGCGCAGCGGGACAGCATACAGATTGGCACCAGTATTGGTATCAGCTTGTATCCGCAACACGGCGACAGCTATGAAATGCTAATGGATCATGCCGATGCTGCATTGTATCAAGCAAAAGATGCCGGTCGCGGCTGTTTTGCCTATTTCTCCGAAAACCTGACCATTGCGGCCCGAGAACGTATGGCGCTGGAAACTCGGCTGCGTAGCGCCGTTGAAAAACAGGAACTGCGTATTTTGTTTCAACCGCAGGTGGATATTATTAGCGGCCGGATTACCGGTGCCGAGGCATTGGTGCGTTGGCATGATCCGCTGGAAGGGATGATACCGCCGCTAAAATTTATTCCTATTGCTGAAGAAAGCAATCTGATTATAGAAATCGGCGGCTGGGTGTTACGCGAAACCTGCCGGCAAGGACGCCTTTGGCTGGATCAAGGTTTACCGCCATTGACTTTAGCGGTCAATGTTTCCCCTTACCAATTTCAGCGAAGCGATATTTGCTCGTTGGTATCGCAGGTACTCAAGGAAACAGATTTTCCAGCCACTCAACTGGAATTGGAAATAACCGAAAGCGGATTGATGGGCAATCAAAATCAAGCGACGATCATCTTGAATAATCTCCGCGCCCAAGGCGTCCGTCTTGCCCTTGATGATTTCGGCACGGGCTATTCGTCTCTGGCCTATCTGAAGCACTTTCCTCTGGATATATTGAAAATCGATAAGAGTTTTATCGACGATATTCCTTTCCACCAAGATGACATGGAAATCGCCGCGACCATCGTGGCAATGGGGCATACACTGGGCTTTAAAGTCTTGGCCGAAGGTGTGGAAACCCAGCAGCAACTGGATTTCTTGCGAAAAAAAGGTTGCGATAGCTATCAGGGCTACATCAAAAGTAAACCCGTATCGGCGGATGAGTTTGTGGAGTTGTTGCGTAAGCAACAGCAGGATGAGTTATGAAATGAAAATATTTGAATCGGTTTGACTGAGCAGATTATCGCCTCTACACCGCCCTGGCGGCGACCATCTTGAATACCGGCAAAGTCGCCGAACTCGACGCATTTTTCCGCTGGCGCGACATCGCCCCATTACGCCGGATGCCTTGGGACGGATAATTCTTGAGCTATGATGAAATGAATCCAACAAAGCAGGGTTAAAAATTCGGCAAT
>Ga0208789_1001150_pt1 | contig 16666 bp, 13 predicted proteins | sample Methanotroph_Enr_FD_187368 | JGI IMG/M metagenome (GOLD analysis project Ga0208789, IMG submission 187368) | Enriched soil microbial communities from Old Woman Creek wetland in Ohio, USA - Methanotroph_Enrichment_5 (SPAdes) (version 2) | ecosystem: Environmental > Terrestrial > Soil > Wetlands...
GAAGGAGCTCCATCCGAAACCCTGGGCCGATGGCCGGGCCCTCCGTCACAGCCTTGTAACGCGACCCTAAACTTAACATCTTTTAACAATCCCGGGGTCGCCTATGCCCTCGGCCGGGTGTTGCGCTCGATGGCGCAGAGGAGGCCCAGAATCTCGGAGGCCGTGTAGGCGCCCAGCAGGCCGAGGGCCGCGGAGGCGAGACCCGCCGCCAGGAGGGAGAGCCCGGCCGGGAAGGCGTCGCCGCTGGCCACAGGCAACAAGGGCGCAAGGCCAGCCAGGCCGGAGCGGGCGTCCCCGGCACTGATCCAGATCAGGAGGGCGCCGCCGGTGCTCAGCACCGCCAGGAGGCTCGCATAGACCTCCCCTCCCAGCCGCATGAGGAGGCGGGCCAGGGGGAGGATGACATCACCGCCCATCTGGGGCATGGCCGCCACATCCTGGGCACGCAACCAGGTCAGGTGGGCGGCCAGATAGAAGGCCGCCACCAGGGCGACCTGGAACACCAGCTGGGCGAACACGGCCTGGCTGCTCGACCCGCCGTCCTTCCATAGCCCGATGGAGAGCCAGATGCCCGCCAGTACAGCGCCCAGGGAGCCGAGTCGCAGCAACCAGGCGAAGACCACCTTGAAGAAGCGGCCGTCCGAGATGAGGCGGAGCAGGGCCGGGGCGAGGGGAAGTTTCTCCACGGGAGCCTCCGGAAGGGGTGGGATTCGGGCTCCAGGCTCGGGAATCGCGCCGGATCCGTCAAGCCCTATCCGGGGTCCGATGCAAAAGGGGCGGCCGAAGCCGCCCCGTTCCTGGAGAGAAGGCCCCCCTACTTCTTCGCCACCTTGCCTTCCTGGAGATCCCGCAGGGCGAGCTGACCCTGGCGACCGAAGTCGATGGCCTCGCCGAGGATGCGGGCGGCCTCCTGGGGGGCGTGGAAGCCCATGGAGTTCTCGGCGTTGATGTAGTCCACCCGCCACTGGGCCTTCCGCTGCAGCTCGAGCACGGGCTGCAGCTTCGCCTCGTCCAGGCCGCCCTGCTTGGCCTTCTGGATGTCGTTGATGAGATCCACCACGGCATCCTCGGCACGGTCCAGCAGAGCCTTGGTGCGGTCCTGGATGGCCTCCACGCGGGCCTTCAGTTCCTTTTCGGGGAAGCGGTGGCAGGTCTGGCAAGAGCGGCTGATGTCGAGGAGGGGGCTGCGCACCTGGTGGTCGCTGATCTTGATGGCGCCCTCGCGCTCGTAGGGCATGTGGCAGTCCGCGCAGGCGACGCCGGAGCGGGCGTGGATGCCCTGGCTCCACATCTCGAACTCGGGATGCTGGGCCTTCAGGACTTCGGCGCCGGTGCGGGTGTGCTTCCAGTCGAAGAACCGGTGGCCGTCCGGGAACTTGTAGCTGTCGTAATACGCCTCCTCCTCCTCCACCTTCAGGCCGTTGTTCCAGGGGAAGAACAGGGTGGTCTTGGGGCCGCAGTAGTACTCCACGTGGCACTGGCCGCAGACCATGGACCGCATCTCCTGGCGGGAGGCCTGGGTGTTCGGATCATAGGGGGCCTTGCGGTCGCCCTTCCGCCAGGTCTCGATGGAGGGCAGGTGCGGAACGGGCTCGGCGCTCAGGGCCAGGGCCGCGATGCCGCGAATGAACCCGGGCTTGGTGACGCGCAGCTGCATGGTCTTCGGGTCGTGGCAGTCGATGCAGGCCATGGGGTGCTTCGCCAGTTTGGCGGCTTCGGCGTAGGGCAGCTTGCAGACGGCCTCGAAGCCCTTCATGAGCTGCTCCTGGGCGTTGGCGCTGGCGAAGGGCTCGTCCAGGGTGCCGGGGGCGCCGGCGCTCAGGCCCGCCTGCCGGTAGAGCACGGTGTTCGAAGAGTGGCAGTGGATGCAGGAGCCGGGCTGGGGCCGCTCGGTCACGCGCTTGGAGGCGCTCTGGTCGCTCAGCATATAGGCATGGCCCCGCCGCTTGTTGTAGTCGATGGCGAAGGCGTACCCGTCGAAGATGATGGGCAGGCGCGGATCGTCCTTGATCTTGCTTTCGGGGAGGGCCTCGCTGCCTGCGCCACCGTACTTGGTGCCGTACTTCTCGGTGGTCTTCAGGTAGCCGTCGTACTCCCGGGGAAAGTTCTTCCCCCAGACGGCGGGATCGACGGTCTTCTCGTCCAGATCCACCACGCGGAAGCTGGTCTGGCGGGCCTCGGCCTTCCGGGCCGTGACATTGGCGTAGAGGGCCATCACCAGGACCGTGGCCAGGGCCGCGCCGGCGGCGATGAGCCCCATCTTCACGGGAGGACGGGAAAGAAAGGGAGTTGGATTCTCGGTCATCGGCGACCTCCTCCGGCTTGGGACTTGGACATCAGGGAGTGGGACTTGAGTGAGGGGATGGATTCAGCGGGTGGGCCCGTGGCCCACGTCCTGGTGGCACTGGACGCACCCGTACAGGTCCGCCTTCCGGCTTGGATCCGTGGGCACGCCCAGGGTCCCGTGGGCGGTGATCTCATCCACCAGATCGGCGTGGCAGCGGATGCAGTTGGCCTCCAGGACCTCCGCGTTGCCGGGCTTGATGCGGATGGGCTCCTGGAAATCCTGGGCCGTGAAGGCCTTCGAGTGGTGGTAGCCGTTGCTGGCCTTCACGAAGAGCTTGTGGATGACGTTGTCGTGGGGCAGGTGGCAGTCGTTGCACACGGCCACGGCGTGGTGCGGGCCGTGCAGCCACCCGTCGTATTCTTCGCGCATGACGTGGCAGTTCACGCAGACCTGCGGATCATTCGACAGGTACGAGGCCCCGTGGGCCGTCAGGAAGGTGTAGCTCCCGGAGCCGACGAACACGCCCACCAGCACGCTGGCCAGCACACTCAACAGGACGATGGGTCGCGTTCCGCTCACGGGGGCATCCATTGGGCAGCTCGAGGCACCAGCCCCGTGCGAGACCAGGATGAGAGACTATTAGGACCCGTCAATCCTAAATTGATGTTTGTCACAGAAGGCATCCCATCGAATGCCTTCAAATGCAGCAGGGGCCGGCATCGCCGGCCCCTGCCATTTGTCACGGCGGCGATTCCTATTCCAGGGTGATGGCGCCATTGAGGGTGCTCAGGTCGATGTCCTGGTCGGCGCCGGGGAAGACCGCGCTCACACGGTGCTTTTTCACCTCCACCTGCTCGGCGCCCTGGGCCTTGAAGGAGATGCTGCCGTTCACGGTGGAGGCCTTCAGGCGGCCCTGGATGCCCGCCAGCTGGAAGTGGATGCCGCCGTTCACGGTCTCGGCCTTGATTCCTCCGCGGGTCCCGTCCAGCCCCGTGCCCTTGATGCCGCCGTTCACCGTGCCCAGGTCCAGGGCCCCGGCCACCCGGTCGAGGGTGATGGACCCGTTGACCGTGTGCGCCTTCAGGGATTCGCCCAACCCACTGGCATGGACCGCGCCATTCACCGTGGTGAGGGTGGCGGTCCCCTGGGTGCCGGTGAGCGTGATCTCTCCGTTGACGGTATCCAGGGTGGGCCGGACCTGCCGCGGCACCTTGAGGGTCATCTGGCACTGCGGCCCGCGATACGAGCCCCAGCCATCATGCTTCGGATACTCGCCCCGGATCTCCAGGCCACCCGAAGACGGCTCCAGAACCACCTTCACCTGCTCCCCCTCGCTGCTGGGCTTGAATTCGCCCACGAACTCGACCTCGGCCCGGTCCCAGGCTTCCACCCGGACATGGCCGTTGATGTTCTTCACCTTGAGGGAGGACCCCGCCGCCAGGGGCACGGTGCGGGTTTCCGTGGCCTTCTCCGCCTTCGCCGGCTGAAGGACGATCGTCTGGGCCGCGAGGGGCGCCAGGGCAAGGACGAGGGCCGCGAGCGGCCGGGACAGGGACCGGTTCAGGGACATGGAATCCTCCTGGGATGTCAGAGAGCTTGGGGAGGGCTACGGCTGTTTTCGTAGGTGGTTTAGAGTGCCCGAATCCCCCCCTCCCGAAACCTGTCCAAACCGGAAATGGCGAACTTCGCGTGACGCCAGGGCCCCTGATCCGGCTAGGCTGGGCGGACCTTCGGAGACCTGCCGTGCCGAGACGCGCATCCCTGCTTGCCACCGTGCTGCTGACCCCCGCCCTGGCCCAACCGGCCGATCCTGCCCTGCTCCAGGGCCTGCGCTGGCGATGCATCGGCCCCTTCCGGGGGGGACGCACCGTGGCGGCGGAGGGGGTTCCAAACCGTCCGGGCCTCTTCTACATGGCCCCCAACAACGGCGGCATCTGGAGGAGCACGGACTACGGCCGCACCTGGGATCCCATCTTCGACGACCAGCCCACGGGCTCCATCGGTGCCCTGGCCGTGGCCCCGTCGAATCCAGACGTGATCTACGCGGGCAGCGGCGAGGGCCTCCAGCGCCCCGATCTGAGCGTGGGCGACGGGATCTACAAGTCCACTGACGCCGGTCACACCTGGGCCCACCTGGGCCTGCGGAACGGCCAGCAGATCCCCGCCATCCTGGTCGATCCGAAAAACCCCGATCGTCTCTTCGTGGCCGTGCTTGGCCACCCCTACGGCCCCAACGCCGAGCGCGGCGTGTTCCGCAGCCTGGACGGCGGGCGCACCTTCCAGAAGGTCCTCTTCAAGGACGCCGACACGGGCGCCGCGGCTATGGCCTTCGATCCCTCCAACACGAACATCGTGTACGCCGCCCTCTGGGCTGCCCGCCAGGCCCCCTGGGAGAACGGCGAGTTCCGCGGGCCCGGCAGCGGGCTCTTCAAGTCCACGGACGGCGGCACCACCTGGCGGCCCATCGGCAAGGGGCTGCCCGGCCCCGCCCAGGGCCTGGGCCGCATCGGCTTCGCCGTGGCGCCAAGTCAGCCGAACCGCCTCTACGCCCAGGTGGAGGCCCGGGAGGGCCGCGGCACCTACCGCTCCGACGACGGCGGCGAGACCTGGACCCGCGTGAACGCCGAGCGCCGCGTCTCGGGCAGGGGCGACGACTTCGCCGAGATCCGCGTGGACCCCCAGAACCCGGACCTGGTCTACGCCGCCAACACCTCCACCTACCGCTCCACGGACGGCGGACGCACCTGGACGGCCCTCAAGGGCTCGCCCGGCGGCGACGACTACCACTCCATCTGGATCAATCCGAAGGATCCGCAGCAGATCCTCCTGGGCGCCGACCAGGGCGCCACGCTCACGGTGAATGGCGGGAGGACCTGGAGCAGCTGGTACAACCAGCCCACGGCGCAGTTCTACCACGTGGCCACGGACCACCAGTTCCCGTACCGCGTCTATGGCGGTCAGCAGGAGAGCGGCTCCGTGGGCATCCGCAGCCGCGGCGACAGCGGCGCCATCACCTTCCGCGATTGGCACCCCGTGGGTGCGGAGGAGTACGGCTATGTGGCGCCGGATCCCCTGAACCCCGACCTCATCTACGGCGGCAAGGCCACCCGCTTCGACCGGCGCACGGGCCAAACCGCAGACATCTCGCCGGACCCGCTCGGCCAAGGCGGCTGGCGCTTCCTGCGCACCATGCCCCTGGTGTTCTCGCCCGTGGATCCCCACACGCTCTACCTCGCCGGCAACGTGCTCTTCAGGACCACCAACGGGGGGCAGACCTGGGACGCCATCAGCCCGGATCTCTCCCGCACGGACCTGCCCACGCCTCCCTGCGTGGGCACCTACGCAGGCACGCCCGAAGCGAAGATCGCCCGCCGGGGCGTCATCTATGCCCTGGCCCCCTCGCCGAGGGACGGCAACCTCCTCTGGACCGGCACGGACGATGGCCTCATCCACGTCACCCGCGACGGCGGAAAGACCTGGCAGGACGTGACGCCGAAGGGCCTGCCCGCCTGGAGCAAGGTTGCGGGGCTGGAAGCCTCCCGTTTTGACTCGGGCACCTGCTACGCCGCCGTGAACGCCCTGCGTCTGGACGACCTGCACCCGCACATCCTGAGGACCCGCGACGGCGGGGCCACCTGGCAGGAGGTCGTGGCCGGCCTCCCGGCCGACGGGCCCGTCAACGTGGTGCGCGAGGATCCGGCGCGGCCCGGACTGCTCTACGCCGGCACCGAGCAGTCCGTCTTCGTGAGTTTCGACGCCGGGGACCACTGGCAGTCCCTCCAGCGGAACCTGCCCGCCACCTCCATCCGCGACCTGGTGGTGCATGACGACGACCTCGTGGTGGCCACCCACGGCCGCTCCTTCTGGATCCTGGATGACGTGGCACCCCTCCGCGAGCTGACCCGCGATCTGGCCGCCGCGCCGGTCCACCTCTTCCGGCCCCAGACGGCCCTGCGCTGGCGCACCAGCCTGAACACGGACACGCCCCTGCCTCCGGAGGAGCCCATGGGCGAGAACCCCCCGGACGGCGCCCTGCTGGACTTCTGGCTGAAGGCCCCGGCGAAGGAGGTCCGGCTGGAGATCCTCGATGCCCGGGGCGAGGTCCTGCGCACCTTCGACAGCCAGGACCGGCCCGAGCCCGTGGATCCCCTGAACCTGAATGTCCCCTCCTTCTGGATCCGGCCGCCTCAGGCCCTCCCGGCCTCCGCCGGCATGCACCGCTTCGTGTGGGACCTGCGCCTGGCGGCCCCGCCCGCCTTCCGCCACGAGCCCACCATGGCCGCCGAGCCCGCGGACACCCCCCTGGAACCCCGGGGCGTCCTCGTTCCCCCCGGCGCCTACCGGGTGCGCCTCACGGTGGACGGCCGGACGGAGGAGCAGCCCCTCGCCGTCCGCTTGGATCCGCGCGTCCCCACCTCGGCCTCGGACCTGGACCAGCAGTACGCCCTCGGCCGCGCCCTCACGGCGGCCATGGACCGCACCCACCGCGCCGTCGCCGAGGGCATGGCCGGCCGCTTCATCCCCGTGGACCGCATGAAGGCCCTCAACGGCCAGTTCGGCACGCTCCTGGTCCTCACCCAGCAGGCCGACACGGCGCCCACGCCCGCCCAGGCGCGGGCCTTCGAACACCTGAAGGCGGAGCTCCAGTCCCTGCTGGCCCGCTGACCGGGCGAAGCCCGGCCGGCACCAAGTCCCATCAATCCCTGAACTCCGGCGTCTGGCGGCTCATGCTGGCCATCATCGCCGCCTGGATGTCCTGGGACACCAGCATGGCGGCATTCCAGGTGGCGATGTGGGCCAGGCCGTCGGCCACGCTGTGGTCGCGGGCGTGGTTGAGCATCTCCTTGGTGCCGCGGATGGAGAGGGGCGACCTGGCCGCGATGGTCCGTGCCAGGTCCAGTACCCCGGCCACCAGGGCCTCGGACGTCTCGAACACCCGGTTCACCAGCCCGCAGGCCCGGGCCTCCTCGGCCAGGATCTTCCGGCCCGTGTAGGCCCACTCGCGCACGAGGCCCGGGGCCACCAGCTTCGGCAGCCGCTGGAGGGTGCCCACATCCGCCACCATGCCGATCTCGATCTCCTTGATGGAGAAGTGGGCGTCAGCCGAGCAGTAGCGCAGGTCTGCCGCCGCCACCAGGTCCAGCCCGCCACCCACGCAGGCCCCGTGGATGGCGGCGAGCACCGGCTTGCGGCAGCGCTCCAGGCTCGTGAGGCAGTCCTGCAGGTCGAGGATGGCGCGACGGAGGTTCTCGTTGGTGCGGCCCGGGCACTCGTCCTTGATGACCTGTTGCACGCCCATGAGCATGGCCAGATCGATGCCCGAGCAGAAGTGCTTGCCGCTCCCCGCCAGGACCACCACCCGCACCGCGGGCGTGGCGTCGGCCCAGGCCATGACCGCGCGCAACTCCTGCCAGAGGGCCTCGTTCAGGGCGTTGGCCTTGTCCGGACGATCCAGGTGGACCCTTGCCACGTGGCCCTCCAGTTGGACCGCCAAGGCCGTGAACGCAGGGATCGGGGTGTCGGACATCTCGCTTCCTTTCAGAGTTCGTTCCAGAGGGACCGGAGCTGGCCGCTGGCGCCTGCCGCCAGGGCCTTCACGGAGGCGCGCAGTCCCCCGGGCAGGCGGCGAGCCGCCTCCAGGGCCTGGAGCCGGAGCGGCGGGGTGAGGCCCGCCCAGGCCCCGTGGAGCGCCTCCACCCACGCCGCGTCGCCCAGCGCCGCCCGGGGGGCCCAGCGCCAGGGGGCGCCCAGCCCGGGCTCACGCAGGGCCGCCAGCGCTTCGGCCCCCTGGCCCGTTCGGAGCGCCAGGGCCGCCGCGGCCTCGGCCGCCTCCCGCTGGGCAAAGGGATCGGACAACAGATCCAGCAGCGCGGACAGGGCCGTCGCCTCCCCCACGTCCCCGAGGGCCTGGGCCAGGGCGAAGCGGGCCCCCTCGGAGGCGCTGGACAGGGCCGCCAGCAGCCAGGGACCGTCTCCGGACCGGACCGCCATCCGAAGACCTTCCGCCGCCGACCGCCGCACGCCCACCGGCCCGGTGCCCAGGGCATCGAGGTAGGGAGCCAGCCGTTCTTCCGGGCCTTCGCCGAGGCCTCCCTCGGCGCTGCCGGCCGGCCGGATCCTGGCCACGGTGGCCGCCTCGCGGTCCTCCATCCGGTAACCCGGAAGGGGCTCCCCGCCCCAACCGGCGGCCTCGGCACTCTCCAGCCAGGTCGACAGTTCCTGTCCGAATGCCGCCATGTCCGGAAGGCGCTTGGCGGGATCGGGCTGCAGGCTGCGGAGGATGAGGCCCGCCAGCCGCGGGGGGAAGCCTGGCCGCGCAGCCGCCGGGGGCAGCTGGACCTGGGCGTAGGCCTGCCCCGTGGTGAATTCGTAGAGGATGGCGCCCAAGGCGTACACGTCGCAGCGGCCGTCCACCCGCCGGGGGTCGCCGTGCTGTTCCGGCGCCATGTAGCCCAGGGTGCCCACCACCATCTGGCTGCGGGTGGCACGGGTGCGGCCCTCGGCACCCTCCCAGAAGCAGACGCCGAAGTCGGTGACCTTCAGGCGGCCGTCGGCGGCGAAGAGCAGGTTCGAGGGCTTGAGGTCGCGGTGGACCACGCCGGCCTGGTGGGCGAGGTGGAGGGCCCCGCAGACGGGCACCAGGCGGCCCACGAGGCGGGCCGGAGCCTCGCCTCGGCAGGCCTTCACACTGCCCCCCGGCAGCAACTCCATCACCAGATAGGGCCAGGCGCCGCTGCGGCCGAAGGCGTAGACCTCCACCAGGTGCGGATGGGACAGGCGAGTGAGCACCTCCCCCTCGCGCAGGAAGCGTCGCACCAGGGTCTCGTCTCCATGGACCTCGGGCCGGAGGAGCTTCACGGCGGACTGGACGCCGGGGTGGAAGCGGTCCTCGCCCCGGAAGACCAGGGCCATGCCGCCTTCGCCGAGGGGCTCCAGCAGCCGCACGCCGCCGATCTGCGCCGGTGGCCGCAGGCGGCTCATGGGGCCGTGGCGCAGCGGTTCCGGCCCCCGGCCTTGGCCCGGTAGAGCGCGGCGTCTGCCCGGGCCAGCAGGGCCCCGCCATCGGGATCCCCGGGCATCAGTTCCGCCACGCCCAGGCTGCAGGTGGGGCGCAGGGGACGGCCCTGCACGTCGATGGACTCCCGCTCCAGGTTCCGGCGCAGCTCCTCCGCCAGGCTGAGGGCCATCGCGGCGGTGGTCTCGGGCAGCACCACCACGAACTCCTCGCCTCCCAGCCGGCCCACCTGGTCGGAGCCCCGGAGGCGGCCCAGGAGCAGTCCCCCGAACATGCGCAGAACCTGGTCGCCGGCGGCATGGCCGTGAATGTCGTTGATGCGCTTGAAGTGGTCCAGGTCGGCGAGGATCAGCGAGAGCGGACGGCGGTGGCGGCGGGCCAGGTCGTAGTGCTTCTCGAGCTGGTGGAGGAGGGTGGCCCGGTTGTTCACGCCGGTGAGCGGATCGACCGTGGTCTGGGCCACCACCGCCTCGTGGTACTGCCGCTCCACGGCGTCCAGCCGCTTGAGCTTGAAGGCGTGGCCACCCACGCGGAGCACATCCCCGTGCCGTAGGATCGCGGGCTCCCGGGACGCTTCCACCTTCCGGCCGTTCAGGAAGAGCCCGTTGGTGGAACCCAGATCGTGCAGCTCCACGGCCTCCCCGCCCGGGGCGGCCTCGAGGCGGGCATGGTGCCGGCTCACCTCCGGCTCGTCCAACCAGAGCAGGTTCTCCTGGGAGCGGCCGATGGTGAGGCCGCCGGCCGGCAGGGGGATCAGCTCACCGATGGGATGGCCCACGTAGCGGATGAGGGCCCATTCCCTCGGGGCGGGAACCTCCTCGGGCGGAGGCTCGCCCGCGGCGCGGGTGGCCGGGTCCCAGGGAGTCAGGTCGGAGGGATTCGAGTCGAAGGGCATGGATCCATGAAGTCTACCCCGACCTAGCCCTGAAGGGCGTGAACGCAGACCCGGTTCCGGCCCCCCGACTTCGCGAGGTAGAGGGCCGTGTCAGCCCGGGCCAGCAGCTGGCCCGGCTCCTGGTCCGTGCCGAGCCGCTCGGCCACACCCAGGCTGCAGGTCACCTCCAGGGGGCCCGTGGGGAGCATCACGGGGGTGGCGGCCACGGCCTTGCGCAGACGTTCCGCGAACTGGCGCCCGCCTCCAAGGTCCGTCTCGGGAAGGACCATGAGGAACTCCTCCCCTCCGATGCGCCCGGCCAGGTCCGCCTCCCGGAGGTTGGCCCGCACGCGGTCCCCGAAGGACTGGAGCACGAAGTCTCCCACGCCATGCCCATGGACATCATTGATCCGCTTGAAGTTGTCCAGGTCGCACACCACGACGGAGAGGGGGCGGTCATACCGCAGGCTCAGGCCGAACCGGTTCTGGAACTCCGTCAGGGCATTCCCGCGGTTGGCGAGGCCCGTGAGGGGGTCCCGGGTGCTGAGGTCCAGCAGCGTCTCATGGAAGGCCCGTTCCAGGGCGTCCATGGCCACCAGCTTGAGCACGTGGCCACCGATGCCGATCCGGTCCCCGGCCTGCAGCTCCACGACCGCACGGAGGGTCTCGCCATTGACGCGGGTACCGTTGGTGGAACCCAGATCCTCCAGCCAGAGCCTCGATCCGCCGGGATCGATCTCCAGGTTGAGGCGGGCGTGGGTCCGGCTCACCTCGCTGTCCATCAGGGCCACGGTCACGTTCGGCGCCCGGCCGATGAGGGTTTCGCCGGGGGCCAGCGGGAAGATCCGGCCCAATGCTGCGCCGGCATAGGCCACCAACGCCCATCCGGTCAGATCCGCCGGTGCGTCCCCCTCCGCCCGGAGGCGGACCACCGTGGGCATCTCCGGATAGACGGGTCCTGTCTCGGATGCCGACGCGGCAGGCTTTCGGGCATCCTTCGGGTTCACGAATCCTCCAGGTAACAGCTGAGCAGCGCGCCGTCGTCCTTGCGGCGGGCCAGGATGAACGGGACACGGGGGGCCTTCAGCGCCTCGGCTTCCAGGCGCACCAGGATACGTCCGCGCCGGGCGTCGTGCCTAAGGTCCCCCACGCCCTTCCGGGGCAGGTGGAAGAGCCCCAGCACCTCCAGGTTCCGCACGTTCTCGCCAGTATTCCGGACCATCTGGAGGCTGTAGCGCATCCAAATGCCCTTCGGCAGGCGCTGGATGTCCTCCCCCTGGATGGCCACGGGCAGGGCGAGCATGGTCTCGAGGCCGGACCGCCCTCCCCCGCCCTTGAGCAGCGGATCCACCCGGCGCGTGCCGGGAAGGGACAGCAGGTCCAGGAGCCGACGAGCCGCCGGACGGGGCGGCGGGTCCAGGCGGCCCCGGGTCTCGGCCTTGCCAGGCAATGGCGGTACGGCCACACGAGCGGCCAGACCAGGGACCAGGGGCGCCATCCTCAGCACCGTGGCCTCCGCCCCCCAGCGGGCCCAGCCCAACTCCGCCCGCAGCTCGGCCCGGAGAGGCTCCATGCCACGTTCCCGCGCGGCCTGCTCCAGCGAGGGCATGATCCGAAGTTCCGCAGAGAGCGGATCGTGCCCGGCCTTGGACTCGGCTACGGGGCCAGCCGCCGCGTGGGACTGGAGGCGGAAGGCTCCCGCACGGACCTCCCGGACCGGAGGATCCGAGAACACGCGGCGGAGCGTCTCCGCCGCGTCCGCCATCGCGCCCTTCACTCGCCCCAGCATCAGCCTTCCTTCACGACGAGGCTCTGCAGGGCCGCCGCCACCCGCTCCAGGGGTTCGGTGAGATCCATGTGATAGCCCGCCTCCAGCAGCTTCTGCACGGCCTGCTCCTGGGCCACCGTATCCACCGAGGCGGCGAAGATCACGCGGAGCGGCGCCGCTCCCTCCGATACCTGCAGCAGCAGCTCGCGCGGCCCGGCCCGGAATGCGTCCCCGGGTTTCGACAAGGGCTGCTCCTGGCTCTTCTGCACTGCCAGGGCCGGGAACCGCGCATCGCCTGACCAGCCCCCGGCCAGTTCCGTGGCGCTGAGGATGAACAGGTCCGGCGCCGTCTTCAGCTCCTTCAGGAGGGTCTTCTGGATGACCTCCTCCTTCAGGTGCGGCTCCAGGGATTTGCCGTACAGGATGCTCTGCAGGCGGGTGGGTGTGATGGGTTCCGTGTAGCGGAAGTCCAGCGGGATGCCCGACGGGTCCGTGACCAGCAGGCCACCGAGGTAGCTCGCCCCTTCCTTCACCGCCATGAAGTAGGCCAGTTTGATCGGATCCGCCATTGGATGCCCCTCTGTCGCTAGGCTCCCACCCTACATCGGTGGAACCCCCCCTTGTCTTTTGACGTGTACCTGGTACATTGATTCTTCCACTCGTTGGGGAGTGGTCTAATGGTAGGACAACAGATTCTGGTTCTGTCAGGTGAGGGTTCGAGTCCTTCCTCCCCAACCACTCAAAACTCGGTACATGGTCCCATCGTCTAGCGGTTAGGACGACGCCCTCTCACGGCGTAAACAGGGGTTCGATTCCCCTTGGGACTACCAAACGGCCCGGCGAACGCCGGGCCTTCCATTTTAGTCCCGAGGGGAATCGAAGTCACAGGTGGCGCGCAGGTAGGGCCAATAGGCCGAAGCCCGTGCCTATCCAGCCGGATGGCCGGAACCGTCTCCTCGTAAGACGCGACCGCAGGCGCAGCGTGGAAGTGGACACCCTCTCGAGGCCTCCACCGCCACGCTGCGCCTGTGCGGCGCCACCCTTCGGCCTATGATTGGATACGATTGCATCCTTTTCCCGAAGCAGGGGCGTCGATGTCCCTTCCGGCAGGCAGTCGGCTTGGTCCGTACGAGGTGGTCCGTCCCATCGGCTCGGGCGGAATGGGCGTGGTGTACCTGGGGCGGGATCCACGCCTGGGGAGGGCCGTGGCGATCAAGGTGCTCCCGCCCAGCTTCGCCGCCGACCCGGACCGCCTCCAGCGCTTCGAACGGGAGGCCCGGATGGCGGGTGCACTCACCCATCCGAACATCCTGACGGTCCACGACGTGGGCGCGTGCGAGGGCTCGCCCTACCTGGTCATGGAACTGCTTGAGGGCGAAACGCTGCGGGACCGACTCAAGGGCGGCGCCCTGCCCGTCCGGATCGTGGTGGAGTTGGCGACGCAGTTCGCCCGTGGCCTCGCCGCCGCCCATGCCAAGGGCCTCGTCCACCGCGACCTCAAGCCGGCGAACCTCTTCATCACCCGAGATGGCCGCCTGAAGATCCTGGATTTCGGTCTCGCCAAACAGGTTCCGATCCCGGGTCCCGGACCCGGACCCGGAAGCCAGCTGCCCACCCAGGATGCCAGCGGTCACACCCTGGAGGGGCTCGCGCTCGGCACCGTGGGCTACATGAGCCCCGAGCAGGTGTCGGGCAAGCCGGCGGATGCGCGCAGCGATCTGTTCAGCTTCGGTGCGGTGCTCTACGAGATGCTCAGCGGCTGCCGGGCCTTCGATCGCGACAGCGCCATCGAGACCATGAGCGCCACGCTGAAGGAGGATCCGCCCGAGCTCAGCACGCCGAGCGGTCCCCTGCCACTGTCCCTCCACCGCCTCGTGGCCCGCTGCCTGGAGAAGGACCCCGACCGCCGCTTCCAGGGCGCCGAAGAACTCGTCCAGCGCCTTGAGGCGATCCTCGCCGGACCCGCCCTGGCCACGGGACCGACCTGGCACCGGCGCCTCCGGGGGCTCCTCGGACCGCGTCCCTGGGCGCTCCCCTTCGCCGCCCTGGTCCTGCTGGCCACGGAAGGAGGGGCGCTCCTCTGGACCGCCCGGCCCCGGTCCGGCGCACTCCCGTCCCCGGGCATCTCCAGCGTGCTGGCCCTCCCCGCCAAGGTGCTGGGATCCGAGCAGGCCGCCTTCCTCACGGACGCCATCCCGGACACCCTCTCCACCCTGCTCGCGGGCGTGGAGGGGCTGGACATGAAGATCCCCCCCACCAGCGTCCAGGTGGAGAAGGTGAAGGGGGACCTTGAGCGGATCGCCGAGGCGTACCGCGTGAAGCACCTGTTGCTGAGCACGGTGACCGCCCAGGAGGAGGGGCTGATCCTCAACGTGAAGCTGGTCGAGGCCAGCACCCAGAAGGTGCGCTGGGCCGGCCAGTACGAGGGTCGACGGGCCGCGTACAACGCCCTTCTCCGGGAGGCGGCCGAAGGCGTGGCGCGGGTGCTGAAACCGGGCTCGGCGGGCCAGGTGGTGAACGCGGGGGCGACGCCGACCACGGAGGCAGAGCTGGCCCTGAAGGAAGGGCAGCACTACACGGCCCGGTTCGTCGCCTACAACCAGATGCCCGACTTCGAGCGGGCCAGGGACGCCTACGGGCGGGTCCTCAAGGCGGAACCGGCCTCGGCCCAGGCCCTCGGGGAGCTGGCCTACCTTTGGGTGTTCCGGTCCTGGCAGGGCTCCGCCGATGCCCCCGCCTGTGCCGCAGAGGCGGAGCGGGAGGCGCGACGGGCCCTCGCACTGGACCCCCGTACCGCCATCGCCTGGGCGGCCCTGGCCCAATCCGCCTCCCTCGAGGGACCCGCCGTCCTGGAACGTCGCCTCGCCTACGCCATCCGGGCGGCGAATCCCAAAGCGAATCACCCTGATTTCGGCACCGCCATCGGAGGCAGCGTCGGAGGCCCCATCCTCATGGCCGCCAGCGGCCGCCTCGCCTTCGAGCGGAAGCCCCTCGAACCCCTGTGGGGGGGCATGGGCGCCTACGGCCTGATCTGGCAGGGCAGATCCAGGGAGGCCCTGCAACTCCTGGAGCGGGTCCTGGCGGTGGAACCCGGCTTCCGGTTCGGCCTCGTGGCGAAGGCCGAGGCCCTGGTGGGACTGGGACGGCTGGAGGAGGCGGAGGCCCTCCTGAAGCGGTGCATGCCCCAGGAACCGGAACAGACCCTGGATGCGGAACTCTGGCGGCAGGTCCGCTTCCAGCTCGCCATCGCCCAGGGGGATGCAGCCACAGCCACCCCCATCGCGGATCGCGCGGCGAGGCTCTGGCTCCGACCCGGGGCCGCGACTTTCGATTTCAACGCGGCCTGCACCATGCCCCCGGGCCTCGTGCGCCTGGGCCGGCGGGAGGAGGCCCTCCGGTTCCTCGAGATCTCCATGCGCCGGCTGCCCTCCGCGGAAGGCCTCCTCTGGGTGCTCGACCACCCCGACCTCCGACCTCTGCACGGGGATCCGCGGTACGAACGGCTCCGGGCCCAGGGAAAGCGGGACCTGAACCTGGCCCTGGGGATGCTGCAGAAGGCCCTGGACCGTGGCGAGCTCCCACCCTCCTTCTACGAGACGCTGGCCGAGCTGCGGGGGTTGCAGAACCGGACGCCATGAGATGGCGTGCCCCGGTCTGAGAGCAGGGTCCACCGGTTCCGGTGATCAGAGCGTCGCTTCCAGACCAGGAGGATTCGAGGGGAGGGGGTCAGCGACTCCTCCCGTTCGGGTCGGGCAGGAGGGCGCCCCCCCCGCCCAGCACCAGGTCCCAGCCCTCCGGCGTCAGCACGTAGGAGCGGTTGACCTCGCGCTTCAGGAAGCCCAGGTCCTCGAGTTTCGGGAGGGCATCCTCCGCGGGCACTGGAGCCGGATCTCCCATGGGGAAGAACTGGATGGAGCCCTCCCGGGAGATGCCGAACCCGATGCGCCCCTCGGGGTTCCCGGAGGCCAGGCGAAGAATGTGGAGATCGTGGGGCGTCAGCTGCATGTCACCTCCCGGGGTGTCTCCGCCCAGGTCCAGGCACACGGCGAATTCGTGGGCCGACAACGACATGTCACCTCCAAGGGATCGATGATCCGCCGGCTTTTTCCACATTCAAGTTAATTATTGTTAAGAACTCCCCGCCACCAAGTGTCCATGAAGGGGTTCTGGCCGTTCAGGGATGGGCCGCCTTGTGTTTCGATGGATCATGCGCCCACGACTCCCCTGGCTCCTTCCCCTCGCCGCAGCCGCAGGGATCTTCTGGCTCAGCGCCCAGTCGCAGTACCCGGGCGGCCTCCAGCTCCTCCCGCCCCTGGACAAGCTGGCTCACGCCACGGTGTTCGGCCTGCTGGCCCTGGCCCTGGACCTGGCCCTTCGGATCAACGCCCCTGGGCTGCCGATGTACAAGCGGCACCTGCTGGTGGTCGCGGCGGTGTCGCTCTATGGCGCTACGGACGAATGGCACCAGTTCTTCGTGCCGGGACGCGACTGCGATGCGCTCGACTGGATCGCGGACACCCTGGGGGCCGCCCTGGCCCTCGCAGTGGCCTCTCTGCCCCTCGTGTTCAGCCGCCGCCTCGGGCCGGTCTCGTGGCGACGGGGAACCCCGGCCCGCCCTCACCCGGAACGTGAACTCATCCTCGTGGCCGATCCCCATTGGGGGGACGCCCTCACCGGCCTGAAGGCGGCCACCGCCACCCACCCTGAGGCCGACTGGCTGTT
>Ga0208789_1001151_pt1 | contig 16653 bp, 16 predicted proteins | sample Methanotroph_Enr_FD_187368 | JGI IMG/M metagenome (GOLD analysis project Ga0208789, IMG submission 187368) | Enriched soil microbial communities from Old Woman Creek wetland in Ohio, USA - Methanotroph_Enrichment_5 (SPAdes) (version 2) | ecosystem: Environmental > Terrestrial > Soil > Wetlands...
TGATCCTTTTCAGGCTGGATATCAATATTTTTTAAGTTCTTTTTCAATTAGCTGAACGGTCAATTCAATTCCGTTTACATTTTGAAGTCTTTGCGAAATCTCTGCAGCATTTTTTTTGTATCTGTCATCAGAGACACATTCTGTAATAGCCGCAGAAATTGCTTCTGCCGTAATTTTCTTAAAATTACAGGTGTCGGGACCCAATCCCAATTTAACAATTTGCTTGCGGTTATCAAACTGATCGCCCATAAACGGAAACGCAGCCTGCGGAATACCGGCTCTTGAAGCCGCAGCCATTGTGCCTGTTCCGCCATGATGCACTATGGCTGCCAAACGCGGGAACAGCAATTCAAACGGCACTTCATCAACATATAAAATATCACGGGCATTACTTTCAGGAAACTCAGCCCATCCTTTGGAAATGATCAGCCGCTGATTTGTAACATCCCGGACCTGCTCAAACATTGTAGTGTACTTTTCAGGGCCCGTTATAGGATTACTTCCAAATCCAATATAAACAGGAGGAGTTCCTGAATTGAGGAAAGTTTCTACATGATCCGGCAAGCCATTTTTTGATGGAAGCAGCATAAAACCTGTCTGCGTAAAAGCAAATTCTGTACCCTCACGTGCAGTATTTAATTCCCTGTCACAGGCAATAATCACATTTTCGCCCATCCAATGTTGCCAGATATCTTTAACCGGTGAAAGCCCATATTTAGCCCGTGCTTTGTTTAAATAGCCTTTCATCATCAGGTTCATCATCTTTCGGCCAAAACCGAACATCATACGGTTTTTGAGCGGGTCATCCTTTGTAGTGCCCAATATAATAGGATAAAAAGCCACAAGACGGTAAGGTACCTTCAATATATCAGCCGCAGTCTGAACACCAACCACAATTCCTACACCCAGCACCAGGTCCACACCTTTAATTTTATCAGGTAACAGGTTTATCTGATCCAGAATAAATTTTTTTCCCTGGCTTGGAGAAATTTTTACCGCAACTCCACCTTTTTGTTTTTCGGGATTTTCCTTAATCTTTTTCTTAATTTCGGGACCGAATGCCAAAAACTGACAATTATATGTCCTGGCAAGTTGTTCGTTTTCAGAAGGAGCACAAATAATGACTTCGTGTCCCTTTTTAATAAGACCTGTGGCTAATGCAACCATTGGCTGAACATCGCCTCTTGTTCCGAGTATTACACATGCAATTTTCATTTGATTATAGATTTAGTTTAATTTACCCTGTATTATTCGTGCAGAAGCTAAAAGATAAAAGTAAAAAGATAAAAGTCAGGCAGTTGCAAACCATTTTCATAATTTTATTTGTAAAGATGATTTTTATGATTGCCTTCATCATGTTTTGATCCTTTTGTCTTTATCCTTTTATCTTTTGTCTTTTTTGAACTTTAGGAATTAATCAAGTTAAATACGATCAGGTTAATAGTTGCGTTTTAAACTGGTGCCAACTCTTTTGTATAAATTTTGAAATCTTACTATCCTCTTGATTCCGAAGGCATATATGTGGCCGTATCATATTACGATACTCCAAATATAACTTTAATTTCAGCTACAAATGCAGATGAGCTGGATTTATTGGAAATTGCCCCGGCAAAAAAAAGAAAGAAAAGAATTCTTTTAAGAGACAAATCCGGAAATTATACATCTGAAATACTTAAATTTGATATTTCTTAGGACGGATACCAATCCGGGCACCCTGGCCCTGAACAGTTCCAGACCTGAAACTGTTTAAAAGTAACGCAAACATTATACAACATTGAACTACAGATCGATTTTAAAATGAGTTTATTAAAAGCAAGCATACTGGTTATTGACGATGATGTGGATGTGCTCACCGCCGTTCGCTTATTACTTAAAACAGAGGTTCAGGAAGTGGTTACCGAGAAAAACCCGGAGAATATTCCATCGCTTATCTCATCGCGCCCGTTCGACCTGGTGTTGCTGGATATGAATTTTAACGCCTCCATCAATACCGGCAACGAAGGCTTGTACTGGCTCAAGCGCATTAAGGAAATGAAGCCTGGCATTTCGGTGATTATGATAACCGCCTATGGTGATATCGACCTGGCTGTGAGATCACTTAAAGAAGGGGCTTCGGACTTTATTGTAAAGCCGTGGCACAATGAAAAACTTTTATCGACAATCGCTGATATTTTAAAGAGAAAATCGCAGCGGGTAAGCTCCGCAAACAGTGTAGCTGCATCCAAAAGCTCCTATCCCGACCTGATTGGTACCAGCGGAGTAATGCTGGATATTTTTTCAAAAATCGATAAGATCGCTCCTACCGATGCTAATATTTTAATACTGGGCGAAAACGGAACCGGCAAGGACCTGATTGCGAAAGCCATTCATGAAAAATCGTTACGCAACAAACAACCCTTTGTAAAAGTGGATATTGGCGCGCTCACTGAAACTTTGTTCGAAAGCGAATTATTCGGCCATAAAAAAGGCGCATTTACAGATGCCCGGGATGACCGTGCCGGCAGGTTTGAAGCAGCCGACGGGGGGACATTGTTTCTGGATGAAATCGGGAATATTTCGCTTCAGCAGCAGGCCAAGCTGCTATCGGTTTTGCAAAACAGGCAGATTACGCGGTTGGGGTCTAACCAGTCCATACCTGTTGATATCCGGTTGATATGCGCTACCAATCTCCCTATGAGCGAACTGGCAAATGAAAACCGTTTCCGGAAGGACCTGGTTTATCGTATCAATACCGTCGAGATTATTGTGCCCCCGCTGCGCAAAAGGAAAGAAGATATCCGCCTGCTTATTGACCATTTTGTAAAAATATACTCAGCAAAATACTTTAAAACCAATATCAGGTTCTCTGATGCTGCCCTGCAGAAACTGGAACATTATCACTTTCCCGGCAATGTACGCGAATTGCAGTATATCATCGAAAGGGTGATCATTATGTCGGATGGCAATGAGCTTACTCCCGAAGATATCAGTTTCTCTCCAATTGAATCATCACAACCCCATGAGCATACGGAAAACGATGAATCCAAACTCAGCAACATCGAAAAAAATACAATCCTGAGGGTAATTGAGAAAAATAACGGAAACATCTCGAAAGCAGCCAGGGAATTGGGAATCACACGTACAGCTTTGTACAGAAGGCTAGGGAAATATGAAATTTAAGAAAAACGACCAGGGTATTTTATTGAGGGTGATGCTATTGTTTATCACGCTCCTGGCTTTAGCTTTCACAATAGTGAAGGGCCGGTACGGTTATGCTTTATTCCTTTCACCGGTTATTGTTTTCCAGCTTATCGATTTTTACCGTTTACACAAAAAAGCGGAGGATGAAGTGGAGCAGTTTGTTGAATCCATTCATTACCGGGATTTCTCCAAATTCTTTAATGTAAAACATGCACCGGTTGAAGTGCAGTCGCTGCGGCAGGGATTCAACGAAATAAATACCACGTTCAGGGATGTGAGTAAGGAAAAAGAAACCCAATACCAATACCTTCAGAAAGTGCTCGAACTGGTGGATACGGGCATACTTTCGTACGAGACCGAAAGCGGTAACATTAAATGGATGAATGAGTCGCTTAAGAAAATACTGGAAGTGCCGTATTTAAAGACTATTCATTCACTGGATAAAAGGGATCACCTGCTTTATACGCAGATTATAGGCCTGGCTCCCGGAGAGCGGATCATCAGCACCATTCACCGCGAAAAGAATAATTTAAAAGTTGTGCTATCGGCAACGGCCTTTCAAACGGAGAATATACATTTCAAGCTGATTGCTTTTCAAAATGTAAATGAAGCCCTTGAAGAAACCGAATCAAAAGCCTGGCAGAAGTTGCTGAGTGTAATGACGCACGAGATCATGAATTCTGTGGCGCCTATTTCGTCGCTTGCCAATACGCTGCAAGGCTTGTTAAAACGATTTAAGCAGGATATTCCCGATCCGACAGGCATTGCCGAGGACCTGGAACTTGGAATTGATACCATTCGGAAGCGAAGCGAAGGTTTATTGAAATTTACCGAAACCTACCGAAACCTGAATAAAATTACCAAAGCGGCGCTGGCCAGGGTTTTTATCAGCGACTTGTTCGACAATATTCACCGGCTGATGCAGCCTACCCTGGAACAGAAAAACATAGATGTGAGCGTTATTCTCAAAGATCCTTTGTTATCCGTTGAAATTGACGCAGGCTTAATTGAACAGGTTCTGATAAACCTTATTCTCAATGCAATTGACGCGGTGAAAACCATAAGCGGGCCGAAAATAGTGCTGTCGGCTTACACTGATAATGACGGCAAGGTCATTATTAAAGTGGCGGATAATGGTGCTGGTATGCCTGAAGATATGCTGGAGCAGATATTTATCCCGTTTTTTAGCACGAAGAAGAATGGTAACGGGATAGGGTTAAGCCTCTGCAAACAGATTATGATGGTACATAAAGGAACAATAACGGTTCAGTCGAAAGTAGATGAAGGGACGGCGTTTTATCTGAGGTTTTAGGAAGGAGGCCAAAAACTGATAAATAGAAACTTTGCATTTAATTACTTGTATTATTGTCACATTGAGTTGCCTGCCCTGAGTTTGCCGAAGGGAAGTCGAAATGCACTTGCACAACTCTCAACGAGCATCATCAGATTATTTTAGTGGGCTTCGACTACGCTTCGCATGATCCTGTCCCGTCAGGGAAGATATATATCAAGCTTTCCAGCGTTTTCAATCAATTTTAACCGGACAACAGTGATATAAAATACATAATGACTAAACAAATACCTGGACTACAAACATTTTATTATACTTTGATGCGATAATTTATCGCCGGCAATAAAAGATCTCTGCCTGCTGATGCGGTCAGGCAGGCAAGTCCCAAGTCTCAAATTCCAATTTCCCTGCTGCAAGCAGGGAAATTGGAATTTGAGACTTCAAAAATGCGACAATCTTCCCCGTTTTCAGTATGATTGCCGATAAAGTATAAATCAGAAAAATGTCAATTATGTAAGACTTTCACGAAATCATGTAAGACTTCGTTTAATTGATCATTCTATTTTTGTGCTATAACAAATATTAAATTAGCTGGAAAACGAGATGAAAGAATTCTAAAACTAAAATTAGATATTTCTCTGGTCCTGAAAATTTCCGGAAAAGCTGTATCCTGCCACCCATTCCTGTTTCAAGTCCTGAAGCACCTCCACTATCGCTTAAACCTTCCCGGTATTACTATTCTAATCATTTTTTCAATAATCAAACTAATTCCCGAATCTGTGTAAATTATTTACTCTCATTTTCACTTAAAACTAAAAGTCATGGAAGAGATAGTCAATTCAATCCCTTTGAACGAACTTCAGAGCAAACTGAAACAGAAATTCCCGGAATTATCAGAAGATGATTTACATGCGAATCAGATCAGTAAAAAAGATTTGTTACAAATGGTCGGGTACAAACTCAGGAAAACAAAAGATGAGATGATGCGTATCATTCAATTTCTATAACTTGTATTTCTCCTTTGTGATCCTGACCTATTAGCCTGACAGCCAGATAATATGAAAATCAATTCACAAAACGCATTTTTATTCCATATTTCACATCGAAATACAATGTGTGAATTATGTAAATCATAACCGGAATTATGTAATTGATTTTGCTAGCGGTGGAGTTACTTTTATCCTACTCATCCTACACTCAACTACTCGGATATAAATCCCGAAACCTTACTGATATTAATTAATCTGTCGATCATTAACTGGTTCTGAACCTGACATAAATTACCCATAACACTAAAAGCTAAATAAAATATTCATTTATAATAAAAACAAAACAAAATGGACGAGATACTCACCCCGGAACAATGGTATGAACTCAAAGGCAGAATCAAAAAACTATACCCTGAACTTACAGAGACTGATCTGCAATATCACGAAGCTGTCGAACAGGATATGCTGACTATGGTTGCATATAGCCTTCGAAAGACAAAAGAGATTATGCTGGGAATATTGGCAAATCAATATCATCTGTCTCCGTTGAAAAATTATTGGCGCTATAGCAGGAAAAGCCATATCAGACAGAAAACAGAATAATTCTAATCAAAGAATCCTTACAACCCGAAATTACATTGTTCGATAGGACATTAGAAGAAGCATTTCTGCCTTCAAACAGGCTAACAAAAATCTGAATAGCAAGGGAAATCGAAACAGCCGGCAAAAATGAATATCCGGCACATGGCTGGTTAAAGGATCTAAATCTGACCAAAAAAATCTATCAATGATTCGATCGGCTATAAAAACTGTCGCTATTGTTGTCGCTCACCCTGATGACGAAACGCTATGGGCAGGGGGAACAATACTCAGTCATCCTTTATGGAAGTGTTTTATTGTTTGCCTTAGCCGGAAGAGCGATCCGGAACGTGCCGCAAAGTTTTATAAAGCATTACAAGTTTTTAAATGCGAAGGGATCATGGGCGATCTCGATGACGGGCCTGATCAAAAGCCATTGGATGAAAAAGAGGTTCAGCGTGTTATACTTGAATTATTGCCTGGTAAGCATTTCGACCTGCTTATTTCACATAATCCTTCGGGCGAATATACCAGGCATTTACGGCACGAAGAAGTAGGAAAAGCTGTTATTAAACTCTGGCATTCCGGCAAAATATCTGCTACCGAACTATGGGCTTTTGCTTATCAGGACGGCAATAATGCATTTTATCCCAGGGCAGTTGTAAACGCAGATGTTTTCCACACACTCACAAAAAGGATATGGTTAAGGAAATACAGCCTGATGACGGAAACATACGGATTTGATAAAAACAGTTGGGAAGCAGAAACTACACCTAAGGCAGAATCATTCTGGCAATTTACTGATCCGATTGACGCTAAACGATGGCTTGCCAATTTGAAAATGTAATAATTCGATAATATGCTAATTTGTCTATAAATCGTACTGATCATTTAAATAGAATCTTCACATTCTCAAAGTAATTCATCGGCACATAAACTCATTATCGCATAAACTCATAAATTCATTATCAAATTAATTACAATGAAAGTTTTAGTCTTATACGATTACCCGCCTTCACCCGGCGGACTTGCAACACAGGGTGATTTGCTATATAAAGGACTTCTTGAAATGGGGGTAGATACCCATGCAGTTCATTTCGAATCACCACAGGAAAAGGAATGGTATTATCGTTGGTTTGAACCGGATGTTGTTGTTGGTGTTGGTTATTGGGGACACACGCCACAATTGGTGCTCCACCCGCAACGATATGGCGTGCAGGCGGTTCCATGGCTGGTGGCTGATGGATATATTGCAAATTACCAGGAGGTTTTAAATGAACTCCCGCTGATACTTGTTACTTCAAATTGGGTAAAGGAGATGTATGTCCGTGACGGTATTAAAGGCGATATTATTGAAGTGTTACCAGTAGGATGCAACACAAATAGTTTTATTCCTTTTAGTAAGAACGATCCGAAAATTTTGGCCGTTCGCGAATCACTGGGAATTTCGCCCGATCAGTTAATGATTCTCACTGTAGGTGGAGACGCCGCATCAAAAGGTGCCCAGGAAGTAATGCAGGCCCTTGCTATCATTGATACAAAAGCTCCCGATTGGAAATATGTATGTAAAGTTTGGCCTCAACCACGAACCCAGCTTCAAAACCTGGCCGATCTGCAATTAGCAACAAACCTGGGTATCGAAAAAAATGTCACATTTACAACTAACAAAATTTCGCGAAATTACATGCCTTACCTGATTGGAGCCTGCGATATTTATGCAGCGCCGTCGCGGCTCGAAGGTTTTGGAATGCCCCAGGTCGAAGCTGGAGCTTGCGGGAAACCGGTAATAAGCCTCAAAGCCATGGGAATGCTGGATACACTTGTACACGGCGAAACGGCATTCCTGGCAGAAGTGGCACAAAAAATTGTTGTTAACGAAGTGATGGTAGGAGATGAATCCGGTTTTGAAGATAAACACCGGGTGGTATTTAATACCCCACGAACTGTTGATTACAGGGCCAATGTTCAGGATATCGCCAAATATTTGTTGATGCTCATGACTGATTCTGCTTTACGCGATAAAATGGGCAAAGCTGGCCGGAAACGTGTAGTTGAAAAATTCGACTACCGGGTTGTTGCAAAACGGTTTGTTCAGATTATGAATGATAAATTAGGAATTAGTTAATTTGTGGATGTGTGGATGTGCGGATGTGTGGATGTGTGGATTTGAAGATTTGAGAATAAAAACATTTTACAAGGAGTTGTATAAATAATCAATTGTTTTAAATCCAAAGTCTCAAATTCCATCCCACCACGGCAGGACAAATTCCAAATCACCATTCTTCCATTCTTCCATACTCACATTCCCGCATTTTCAAATTTTCAAATTATTTAACTCATGCCATCCGACCATTCGAAAGAAATTGAAGAAGCAAAGAAAGCCGCCATCGAAGTGTTGCTTTATAATGCTCACGGACCTTACCACGGACTTCCACGCACTGCCGGCTGGGGATATCCTGAACCATATACCAGGGATTTAATGTTTTCCATCTTTGGAATTGCTGTTTCAGGCAACCTTGAACTACTCGGCAGCATCCGTAAAGTGCTGGAAACGCTTGCAAAAAACCAGACAGAGCATGGTCATATTCCTTCGCTCGTGCATGATAAAGAGGACCGTGGTTCCAGCGATACTACTCCGTTGTTTTTGCTGGGTGTTGGCATTTTCAGAAAAGTATCAGGGGAAACGGATTTCCTGCAAGCAGCCGTCGAAAAATCATTGATATGGATGGAATACCAGAGCCCTTCGGATCGTTACCTGGTTGCCCAGCAACCTACCAGTGACTGGCGCGATGAGCAATGGGTTACCGGATATGGATTGTTCGTTAACACTTTGGTTTACAGCTATCTCAGGCTCCTTGGGCATAACGAAAGAGCCTACAATATGTATCACGAAATGAAACGGTTTACCTTCACGGCCGGAACAATTCATCACCATGTCCACGAAGGCCTGGTTGTAAAACATAAACCTTATTTTGCATTTTGGGCATACAAAATATACAGCAGCGAACATTTTGATCTGCTTGGTAACAGCCTGGCTATTCTCAGCGGATTAGCTTCACCTTCCAGAGCTAATGAAATGGTTTCATGGATTGAAGAGGAATGTATAGAAATGAGGGAAAGAGGCGAACTGGCAGTTGATCTCCCGCCAAATTTCTTTCCTTATATTCAACCCGAAGATCCTGACTGGCTTCCGAGATATAAAATCTATAACAATCCCGGCGATTATCATAATGGCGGTATCTGGCCCTTTATCTGCGGGTTTTATGTGGCAGCTCTGGTAGCTGCAAAGAGATATACCCTGGCCAGAGAAAAGCTTATTGTTCTCACCCGCCTCATAAAATTTTCAAATACGGGAACAGTAAGTTTTGGCTTTAACGAATGGATCAAAGCCCAGGACGGTAAACCAATGGGACAGGACTGGCAGACCTGGAGCGCGGCACTTTTCCTGTATGCCGCAAAATGCGTTGAAGAACAAAGAACTCCTTTTTTTGATGAGATGCGCAAATCTACATCGGAAACAACAACATCGATATAGATCTTGTTCCTGATAGCGTTCAGCTAAAACCGGAATTTCTTCATGTTTAGCATACAAAAAAAGACCGCCTCTTTATACGAGAGGCGGTCTTTTTGCATTTAAGTTTTGTTATTAAAACCTGTATCCCAACGAAAGTCCATACCCGGTATTTTTAACCGATGACTTATCATCATTAATCCTCTTATCTTCGGGATTAATTTTCACCATTCCGAGTTGAGCATTCAACTGGAAAAATAATCCTTTTGAAATTTCAAAACCGGCAAAAATATTACCTCCTATATCTAATGCTTTGAAGTATGGTGTTAATAAACCATCACCTGATTCCACCGTGTTTTTAAATACAATATCGTTCTCAACAGTAACTGAGCCACCTTCAATTTTCACCTTGCCACCTATTCCATATCCAACATAAGGTCCAAAACCCACCATTACAAATCCATTCCCCAGCGCACCTTTGTAAACCAGGTTCAGAGGCATTTCAATATACGAAATCTTTGTTGTGCTCGTGTATGTAGTGCCTAAGACAGAAGAAGTGTTTTTTGCACCTTTGGTTGAATAAATCAATCCTGGCTGAAAATAAAATTGTGGGGCGATTGGAATCTGAACATTAACTCCGGCATGATAACCCACAATTATATCATTTGTAAGTTTGTCGCCGTTGGCATCGGTTCCATTCAAATTCTGGAAATTTACTCCGCCCAGTATGCCAAAGGACGATTTAACTGTGCTTTGAGCAATTGCTATGGAACCTGTAAGCAAAAGTATCAGTATTAAAGAAAAAAATCTTGTTTTCATAGTAAGTAATTTTAGATTTATAGATTAGATTTATTTAGCTGCTTCTTTTTCTGCTTCAGCCTTCATTTTTTCATTAGCTGTGATAAGGAATTCTACCCTGCGGTTTTGTGATTGACCATCCTCTGTATTGTTATCATATTTAGGCATCGTTTCACCATATCCGATTATTGAAATTCGATTGGCTGCTATTCCGTTATTACGTAAATAATCCGACACTGCACTGGCACGCCTTACTGAAAGTTTCTTGTTATACCCTTCACTTCCTTTGCTGTCAGTATGTCCCTGAACCTGAATATCCGTATCAGGATAGGTATTTAAAACTGTAACCAGTTTATTAAGGTTTGTTGTGGCTTCAGTTGAAAGACTTGATTTATCAAATCCAAACAAAACTGCGCTGCTGAATTCAACAACAATACCTTCGCCAACACGTTCAACTTTTGCATCGGGAACGGTTTTCTTTATTTCCTCAGCCTGTTTATCCATCTGGTGGCCAATTACAGCACCGGTAGCACCTCCAACTGCAGCTCCAATGATTGCACCCAGAGCTGTATTACCAGAAGCCTTTCCGATTACAGCCCCCATAGCACCCCCGGCTGCAACACCAACGGCTCCGCCTTTCTGTGTTTTATTTAATGACGAACAGCCCGAAAACATCAGGGAAGCACTCAAAACCAGGATCAAACTCATTTGTACTTTTTTCATAATCATAGATTTATTTAGTTGTTTAAACATTTTGCAAATAAGACCTTCCTCCTTGCGCAGAGGAATCAAATAAATTTCCGTGATTAATACCAATCATCATTCCGGCGACTGTCAAGGCTCTACCTTCATTTGTAACTGTCATTAAATCATTCATTTATCTCTTGAGTATGTAGGTTGGTTATCATCAGTTATCAGTTTGCAAAATTGGTCACTTATTTAACGGTATGTGTTACACAATTTTATTTAATTGTTGCATTATTCACACTTATCCAGGTTAAATGGGGAATTAGTTAATAAAAGGTATTGTTATTTAATATCCATTCCATCAAGTGAGAATATTAATATCGAAAATCAAGCCTTTCTGATAGTGTGAATTATATAAAAGATTTAAATTATTATGTAATTTTTTTTGAGCCTTAACCCCTGAAATTTGTAGAAAATTATTTTTCAGTTACTTAAAGCATAGTATCATGACAGCAGTTGAATTTCAATATAAATTAATCAGCCTCCAGGAGCCACTGATGAGGTTTGCTCATAGTTTAACAGCTAATGAGGATGATGCAAAAGACCTGGTACAGGAAACTTTCCTCAAAGCGTTGAAATATTACGATACATTTGTTCATGAGACTAATTTCAAAGGATGGATCTGTACCATTATGAGGAATACCTATATCAACGAATATCGCCGTTCGTTCAGGTATATTATATTCAGAGACAATTCAAAATCAGAGCAATCACAGAATGAAGTACATGCTTCCGGGTCTGATGACCCCAATTCCATATACAGATCAAAAGAACTTGAACATATTATCAATTCACTTCACGATGATTTAAGACTGCCCTTCAAAATGCACCAGGAAGGTTTCAGATATAAAGAAATAGCTGAATCACTTCGCATGAATATTGGAACTGTAAAGAGCAGAATTTTCGTAGCCAGAAGGAAAATGATGAAACAGTTGAATTGATACAAAGAAATCCTGGTTTGATTTTCTCCATACTCATAAAATTATATTTTTTTAAAACAGATACTTGTCTGTTCCTCCAAACAAAAAACATCCGTTTCATTCTTTCGGCATTTAATCCGCTTAATAAACATTTAAGCATACTACTTTGATAATGTATGAATTATGTAACTTTTTTATAAAGTTGTGTAACATTTACTATTTGTTGCCATACTACTTTTGGTTCTGATTTATTTACTCAGAATACAATCCAAACGATCACCTATTTTCTCAGTTCCATCGTTTTTTAAGAAATTAATTCAAAATACTATGAAAGCAAGAACGAAAATTTTAATACTATTACTGGCAGTTGTTTTGTTACCTGCACTAATGCCTAAACACATATTAGCACAGCAATTTGATATCAGTTACCAGGTTTTCTACGACCAATTAAGCCCTTATGGCCAGTGGATGGACAATCCGGCATATGGTTATGTATGGGTGCCTGACGCAGGGCCCAACTTCGTTCCGTATTCGACAGCAGGCCATTGGATAATGACGGAATATGGCTGGACCTGGGTATCTGATTATAATTGGGGATGGGCACCATTTCACTATGGCCGCTGGGATTATGATGATTACGTGGGGTGGTTCTGGGTACCTGATACTGAATGGGGACCTTCGTGGGTAGTCTGGAGAAGAGCCGAGGGCTATTATGGCTGGGCGCCTATGCAACCAGGCATTAGCCTCAATGTATATTTTGGAAACGATTATAACATGCATAACGACCACTGGATGTTTGTCCGCGACAGGGATTTTCAAAGAACCAACCTCAATCGCTACTATGCCGACAGAAGTGTTAGTCAAAGGATCATTGTAAATTCAACTGCAATTAATACCACCTATATTGATAACAGCCGACATACTACCTATGTTTCAGGGCCAACCAGGAACGATGTACAAAGAAATACAGGTAAAACTATAAACCGGGTTGCAGTTCAGGAATATAACAAGCCGGGAGAAAGATTAAATAAAGGACAATTGCAGATATACAGGCCCCAGGTTGTAAAGAACTCTGAGAACGGGCGCAGACCTATTCCAACACGAATAGCTAACAAACAGGATGTAATACAGCATTCAGGAAGAAATATAAATACTCAACAACACAGTACAATTCCAAAAAATACCAACGCCAGGCAACAGGAGCAACAGCAGGGAAAACAGGAAATGAAATTGCAGCAACAAAGGCAAAAACAGAAAATAGATCAGAAACGTCCACAACAAAAACAACAGGATCAACGCAAGCAACAGCAGGATCAGCAGAAGCAACGACAAGATCAGCAGAAGCAACGACAAGATCAGCAAATGCAACAGCAGAATCAGCAAATGCAAGAGCAACGACAGCAGAATCAGCAAATGCAACAGCAACGACAACAGGATCGGCAAAATCAACAGCAAGATCAACAGAAGCAACAGCAGAATCAGCAAATGCAACAACAACGGCAACAGGATCAGCAAAATCAACGGCAGGATCCACAGAAGCAACAGCAAAAACAAAGGACACAACCCAATTCCGTTAAATCACGGAGAAACAATACTGGTACTCAGCCTGCACAGCCAAATAATACAAAAGAAACGCCTAAAACCAGTGAAAGAAAACGAGCTAAGAATGATAAGACTAAAAAGCCGCCAAAAGGAAACATAAATTAATAAATGCATGGAAAGATTGAATATCTCTTATTTTTTCAGTCAACTTAAGAGAACCCGGCTGTAAAAACAGTAACTGTCATTAATATAAATCATAAAGCAAATTATCTGAAATACTGCTCTTCATGCCAGGTTTTGTACGGGAAAATTTAAGGTTAGGTAAGTCGAATTACCTTGAATACTCTTACACTTTTAAGGCAATACAGTCATATCAGAGTTTAAAATCCGGCACTCAATTCAGGTAATTTAAACATAAATTAAGGTAGTATGAATAACAAACAGCTTTTTTTTAAGGATAATTCGAGATTAGTCAATATATCCTCTTTTGTCAAAAACAGCAACTTTAAAACTGCAGTTTTTGCCAGCGAAAATGAAAGTTCAAACGCTTCCGAAGAAAATAAATTATCGCTGCGCTTAAAAGAACTGGAAGAAGTCAACGCTCAATTGAAGATACTTATGGAAGTCCAAACAGCCAAACTAGACGAAGTTGTTGCTACAAACGCTAAATTCCTTTCTGTTCTGGCACACGATTTACGAAGTCCGTTCCAATCTATTATTGGCGCCCTCGATTTATTGCAGGACGGCTATAATGACTATGATGAAATTCAAATTGAGACCTATATAAATATGGCTACCAATTCAGCTAATACTACATTACGACTTCTGGAAAACCTGTTATCGTGGACTTCTTTACAAAACACAGAGAAAAACTTCAATCCGGTAAAAATTGATTTACACGAAGTAGTTTTGAGTGAAATAGAGAGTGTCAGTTCTTCTGCCACACAAAAACTAATAACGCTCAATCATACCGTCAAACCCAAATTATTTGTAACTGCCGACCTTCAAATGGTCAAAACGATACTCCGTAACCTGATCAATAACGCAATAAAATACTCCTACCTTGGCGGCGAAATAATTATAAGTGCAATTGGGAAAGACAAATGTATTGAAATTGATGTAATAGATAATGGAGTTGGAATTTCACAAAATGCTCAGAGAGATCTCTTTCAGCATACTGAGTTGTATTCAACCAGGGGCACAAAAAATGAGTATGGTACAGGGCTGGGCCTAATGATTTGCAAGGAATTTGTCGAACTGCATGGCGGGATTATCCGGATCGAAAGTGAACCAGGCAAAGGAAGCAAAATCAGATTTACGCTGCCACATTCAATCTAAAATTAAGCTATTACATGGAATTTTCAGTATTGTTCTATAAATAAAACTTTTCCCATTTTTAAAGAAATCCCATTTATTCCCTAATCGCCATGTTTGAAGGTATTGTGAGTGGTGAATATGTGTGAATCATATAACACTTAACTGAAATTGTGTAATACTTTGCAGAACTAAAGGGCTCAGCTTTGTACCCATATAAAAATACATTCAATACCTCATCTAATTGCTAAGAAAAATGACGACGTATATGAAAATAATATACATAATGTAATTACTGCTTAATTAACCTGTGTTATTCGTGCAGAAGATAAAAGATAAAAGTAAAAAGATAAAAGTCAGGCAGTTGCAACCATTTTCATAATTTATTTTGTAAAGATGATTTTTATGATTGCCTTCATGATGTTTTGACCCTTTTGTCTTTATCCTTTTATCTTTTGTCTTTTTTGAAGTTTATAAATTAATCAAGTTAAATTAATATTCATCTAAACCAAAAAAAATGAACTCAATTGAAATTAAAAACAAAAAATCAGCCATGCTTAAAGGAATATTGTATGCAGTATTCTTTATCTCAGTGATTGCACTACTACCCGCCTGTAAAAAAGATAATAATGACAAGGCACATCTTTCGATACGCATGACGGACGCACCCGCAAACTATGATGCCGTTATGGTGGATGTGCAAGGTGTGGAAGTGATGGGTGACGGAGGAAATCTTGTAATGCTCAATACAAACGCAGGCATTTACAATCTGCTTGATTTTACCAACGGAATGGATACACTGATCGCTTCGGCAGACCTAAATGCTGGTTCAATTTCACAAATTCGTTTGATATTGGGAACTGAAAATTCGGTAATGGTTGACGGCGTAGTTTACCATCTTAGTACTCCAAGCGCAGAGCAATCGGGATTAAAACTGCAGATTCACCAAACATTTGTAGCAGGTGTTTCTTATAATATTCTGCTCGATTTTGATGCAAATCAATCCGTCGTTTTACAAGGTAACGGCGAATATAAGTTGAAACCGGTTATCAGAACCATTAATGCTGCAATAAGCGGTTCTATTAAAGGCAGTATATCACCAATTAGTCTGGGCACCACCGTTACAGCTACATCTAATGGTGTTGTTTACTCTACTGTAGCCAATTCAAATGGTTATTTTATGATTGCCGGGCTTCCTGCAGGAACCTACGATATTACTGTTACTCCTGCGCTTCCTCTTCTGCCTGTTACCATCACCGGTAAAACAGTTGTTATCGGAGCAGCGACTGACTTGGGAATAATTATTTTCTAAAATATTAATTACCAATAACTAAGAGGCTGCAATTTTGCAACAGCCTCTTTTTTTTTGTGCCCTAAAAAAATGTGTGAATAATGTAACTCTTTTAAAAAAATATGTAACATGCAAGCCCTGACATAGCGGTACTTTTATGCCAAATAATTTTTCTAAATAAGTACAAATAATTTAATAATTATGAAACCTACAATAGGAATTCCCGACCACGATCTGGGAACAGCTGATTTTGTTACCGGTTTAATGGAAAAGAATAAGAATAGCAGATGGATGCCCCGCTCATGTGTATATTCTGTTGAAACGGGATCTGAATCAAACAAATCAGTCTAAAAAGAGTTGTCATATAAATGTTTTAGGGGAGTTCTATAATTTAATACATTGTTAATCAGATTAATAACCTTATATTTGTAGTGAAAACATAAGGGTTATAAGCAATGCAAAAGCAAATGTACAAAACACGAGGCAACAAG
>Ga0208789_1001154_pt1 | contig 16609 bp, 10 predicted proteins | sample Methanotroph_Enr_FD_187368 | JGI IMG/M metagenome (GOLD analysis project Ga0208789, IMG submission 187368) | Enriched soil microbial communities from Old Woman Creek wetland in Ohio, USA - Methanotroph_Enrichment_5 (SPAdes) (version 2) | ecosystem: Environmental > Terrestrial > Soil > Wetlands...
GCGCCTGGGCCAGTTCCAGGTTGAGGAAGTCCATGAACAGTTTGCGGTTCGGGAGGTCGGTCAGCGGATCGTGCAGGGCCTGGCGCCGGATCACCTCCTCCCGCTCGGTGCGCCCGGTCACGTCCCGCGCGATGCCGGACAACCCGATGATGCTCCCGTCAGCGTCCTTTAGGGGCGACAGGGCGAGCGATACCTGGACCTGCACGGCGTCGCGCCTAAGGTACGGCATGTCGAGGTGGGCGACCAGCCCTTCGCTGCGGCATTCGTTGCAGAGCTGGGCCAGGTAGTCCTGGCGCTCCGTCGGCGCCAGGGTGACCAGGTGCCTCCCCCTGATCTCCGCGGCGGAGAGGCCGAAGATCTGCTCCGCGCCGGTGTTCCAGGTGGTGATGGTCCCCTCGGGGTCGGTGGCCATGATGGCGTCGTCGGAGGAGTCGACGATGCAGGCCAGCCGGGCGAGTTCCTCCTCCATCCTCTTCCGTTCGCTTATGTCCTTGAAGAGCAGGAGGATGCAGCGCTGGTCGTGCAGTTCCAGGTACTGCGCCGACAAAAGACCGGCGAGCACCCGGCCGGAGCCGGTCCGGTAATGCACCTCGAGGTCCTTTAGCTCGCCCAGTTCTTCCAGGGCGCGCAGCACGCCGGCGCGCTCGCGTTCCGTCGCCCAGACCCCGAGTTCGCGATCGCTGCGCCCCACCACATCCTCACGCCGGTAGCCGAGCTCATGCACGAAGGCATCGTTCACCTCCAGATAACTGCCGTCAGCGCGGCGGGTGATGCTCAAAAGGTCCGGCGTGGCCTGGAAAATCTTCTGGAAGCGCTGTTCCGAGGCGCGCAGCGCGGCCTGGGCCGTCTCGCTGGCCGTCACGTCGTGGCAGGTCCCGATCAGCGACACGGGACGCCCGGCGTCGTCGCAGACCAGCTCGGCCTGGGCGTTCACGATCCGGATCGAACCGTCCGCGCGCAGCAGCCGGAAGTACTGGGACACCTGCGGTTCCTGAAGTTCGAAGGCGCGCGCCAGCGACCGTTCCACGGCCTGGCGGTCCTCCGGGTGCACCAGGGCCAGGAACCCGCGCCAGGAGGCCGGGACCTCGCCCGGCTCCAGCCCCAGAATCCGGTACAGTTCGTCGGACCAGGCCGCGGCACCGGTGGCCGCGTCCCACTCCCAGCTCCCGAGGTGCGCTATCTTCTGCGCCTGGGTCAGCTGCTGCTCGCGTTTGCGGATCCGCTCGTCCTGTTCGTCGACCAGCCGCTGCAGCATGATCTTTTCCAGGACGGTGTCGATCACGGCGAACAGGTCGGAGTAGTTCACCGGTTTCATGACGTAGTTGTGGATGCCGATCTCGATGGCGCTCAGCAGATAGGAGGTGTCACTGTAAGCGGTAATAGCGACGACGATCACCTCCGGCTCGAGCGCCTTGATCTCCCGGGCCATCTGGATGCCGTTCATGACCGGCATGTTGAGGTCGGTGAGCACGATCTGGGGACGGAACTCCTTGAAGAGTTCCACCCCGGTGACGCCGTTTTCCGCCAGGTGGATCTTGAGCCCCGGGTAGTTCAGGGCGAGCATGCGGCTCAGCAGGCCGCGCGCCTCAAACTCGTCCTCGGCGTACAAAAGCGAGATGTCCGTGATGGTATAGGGAAAAGGTGCCATGTCAGACCTCGATGCGGAATTCCGCGCCTGTCTTCGTGTTGCGCACGCTGAGCGCCCCGTGCATGTTCTTCTCGATGATCGTCTTGGACATGAAAAGCCCGATCCCGGTGCCGCGGTCCGGCCCCTTGGTGGTGAAATACGGATCGAAGATCTTGTCCATGATCTCTGCAGGGATGCCGCCCGCGTTGTCGGCGATAGTGAGGACGACCCTCCCGTTTTCCCGCGACAGCCGCACCTCGACCATCGGTTGGGGCACCTTGCGCTCCAGGAGGGCGTCCTTCGCGTTCACCAGGAGGTTCAGGATCACCTGGGAAAATTCGTTGGGGGAGCCGTTCACGACGATATCGGGCTCGGCCAGCACCTCGATGCGGATCCTCAGTTCGTGAAACGCCGCTTCCACCATGGCCACGGTCTGGGTCAGCACCTCACCGACCTTGAAGTCCTGTTTCTGCTTGTCGGAGTCGAAAAAGTTGCGGAAGCCGTCGATGGTCTTCGACATGTGGTTGATCACCTGCATGCCCCGGGTGACGCTGGCGTCCAGGTACTCCTTGGTCAACTTGTCGTGGTCGTAGTACCAGGAGAGCTCCTGGACGATGAGCCCCAGGGTGTTGAGCGGCTGGCGCCACTGATGGGCGATGTTGCCGATCATCTCCCCGAGGGCCGCCAGCCGTCCCTGCCGGATCAGCATCTGCTCCTGGCGGTGCAGGTCCTCGATGGCCTGCAGCTTCTCGGCCACCTCATCCTTCAGGGTCTGCTCGGCGCGCTTGCGCTCGGTCACGTCGAAGATCACCCCGATGAAGTTGACCGGCTCTCCCGCCGCGTCGTACCCGTAGCGTCCCAAAAGGTTCATCCAGCGCGGCTTCCCGTTGTCGGCCCGGATGATGCGATACTCGGAGCGGCAAAGGGCATGCGTCGTGCGTGCGTCCGCCATCGCCCGGTGCACCGGTTCGCGGTCCTCCGGATGGATTGCCTGTAGCCACATATCCATCGAGGCTGGCCCCTCTCCGGTCTCCGGCGCCGGAAACCCCAAGAGCCTGAATTGGCGCCGGTTCCAGGTTCCGAGGCCGGACCGGACGTCCATGTCGCAAAAACCCATGCCGGTAGCGTCGAGCGCAAGTTTGAGCCGTTCCTCGCTTTGGCGCAGGGCCTCGACCGCGCCGATCTGCTCGGTGATGTCGGTAAAGGCGGCCACCGCAGACACGATCCGGCCATCGTTGTCGCTTATGGGGGCCGCGTTCACACTGACCACTGCCCGGGACCCGTCGCCGCGCACGATCTGTAACTCCTCGCCGATCACCCTTTCACCACATAGCAAGGCCCGGACTACCGGGTAGTCCGCCACGGCGAGCCGAGTGCCGTCCAGGCGGTAGGCAGGCCATTTCTCATAGTCGTCGAGCCCCTCTACGCGGGGGTTTTCGTGGCGAAAGATCTGGACGGAGGCCTCGTTGTTGTAGATCACCCGTCCCGACGGCGCCTCAGCGATCATGACGCCGATCGGCATCTGCCGCAGCACGGTCTCGAACTGGGCACGTTGGAGCCTGAGTTCCTGCAGCAGAACCTCCAGCTCCGCCTCGGCCTTCTTCCGTCTGGAGATGTCGCGCGCTATCACCTGGATGGAGGGCTGCCCTTGGTAATCGATCAGGACCGATGAGGTCTCGACCGGAACGACCTCCCCGGTCAAGCGCAAGAGCCGGCACTCGCGCAGCGGGTTGTCAGCCCCGCGCAACAGGCGTTGGTAGCGGGTCCTGACCGCAACGCGTTCCTCGGGGTGCACCAAATCGAGGACGCTGCGCTCCTGCAACTTTTCCAGAGACCTCGCTGCATAGAGGCCGAGCGCGGCGCAGTTGGCGTAGACGAAGCGCCCGTTTTGCAGCACCACGATAGCGTCGGCGGCCAATTCGATCTGGGTCTGGTAGCGCTTCTCGTTTTCGCGCAGCTGCCGCTCCAAACGCTTGTGCTTGGTGATGTCGCGGGCGATGGTGGAGCAGCCGATCACCGAGCCATCGCCGCCGCGAATGGGGGAGATGGTAATCGCCACCTCGATGCGCCTGCCGTCCTTGGTTACCCGCTCCGTCTCGTGCTGGGTGATCTGTTCGCCCTGCTGCAGTCGCTCCAGGAGTTGCCGCAGCTCTACCTGGCGCTCCGGCGGTGCAAGCATCGACACGTGACGTCCGACCGCTTCTTCGGCGCGGTAGCCGTAGATCTTCTCGGCTCCCTTGTTCCAACTGGTGATGACGCCGTCCAGCGTCTTGCCGATGATGGCGTCATCCGACGACTCCACGATGGCGGCCAGGCGGGCGCGTGCCTCCTCCTCGGAGTATCCCTTCGCGTTGCCGCTCATAGCGCCCTCAGGTAACTACCGGGTTCCGGTTCGCGCTCCAAGGTGAAATAGAAGGTGGCGCCCCGGTCGACCTCGCCTTCGGCCCAGATCCGGCCGCCGTGACGCAGGACGATGCTTTGCACGGTGGCCAGGCCGATGGCCGTGCCATTCCAGGTGAATTCTCCGGGGCTGTGGATGGTCTGAAACGGCTTGAACAGTTTGCCGACGTACTTCATGTCGAACCCCGCCCCGTTGTCCTTCACGAAGTAGACCCGGTTCCCCTCTTTTTCGAAGCTGCCGAACTCGATGCGCGCCCGCTCCTTCTTGGAGCTGAACTTCCAGGCGTTGCCGATCAGGTGCTCCAGGGCGATCTTCAAGAGGCGGGCGTCCCCCTGGACCACGATACGTTCGGCGATGACGAAATCGACCTGCCGTCCGGGTTCCGTCAGCAGGAAGTCCGCCCCGATCCTGCGCACGATCGCGCTCAGGTCGACCTCCCCGATCACCATGCTGCACCTGGCGTAGTGGCTCAGATCGTTGAAGGCCCCGATGATGCTCTTGATCTGCCGCACCACCCGCTCCGCACGCTCGGCGTAACCGCGACAGGCAGCATTCGAGCAGTCGCTGCAGTCCTCGATGAGCGCGCGGCAAAAACCTTCCAGCCGCGCTACGGGCGCCCGCAGGTCGTGTGAAACCACGTAGCTGAAATGTTCGAGTTCCCTCAAGCTTGCCTGCAACAGCGAGGTGCGCTGCAGGACCCGCCGCTCGAGCGCTTCGGAGAGCAGGCGGATCTCCTCCTCGGCGCGCTTCAGGTCGGTGACGTCGAGCATGCTGCCGATTACGGTAAGCGGCTCGTTGACCTCGGAACAGACGACCGTCGCCTCGACCCGCAGCACGCGGGTACTGCCGTCCGGGCGGACCAGCCGGCAGTACTGGGGTTCCAGCGGCCCCCGGCATTCCAGCGCATGATCGACCCCCTTGCGCAGCGCCTCCCGGTCTTTCGGGTGGACCCGGTCCAAAAGGGCGGCATAGGAGGCCGGTACCGCACCCGGCTCGAGGCCGCAGATGCGGTATAGTTCGTCGGACCAGCACATCCGCTGGGCGACCAGGTCCCACTGCCAGCTCCCCAGGTGCGCGATCCTCTGGGCCACCGCAAGCTGGCGCTCGCTTTCGCTGATGAGCCGGTTTTGCTCATCGACCAGCTGCCTGAGCGCAAGCTGCTCCATGATGCGGTCCAGCGCTGCGAAGAGTTCTTCGTAGTTGACGGGTTTCAGTACGTAGTGATGGATACCGATCTGGATGGCGTTCAAAAGGTAGGCGGTGTCGCTGTGCGCCGTGACGGCGATGATGAGCGCTTCGGGGTTGATCTCCTTGATGGCGCGGGCCATCTGTATGCCGTCCATGATCGGCATGTTGATGTCGGTCATCACGATGTCCGGAAGGTGCTGCCGGTACAGGGCGACTCCGGAGACGCCGTTGTCGGCGGGATAGACTTTCAGGTTTGGGTAGTTGAGCGAAAGCATCTTGCTGACCATGCCGCGTGCTTCCGCCTCGTCCTCTACGTAAAGCAGCGAAACCTCGCGGTATCTTGCGGGCGTGGGTATCCTGTCGCTGCCCTTGGGGGGTCCGGCTGCCACCTCAAACGTCCTTGCCCGGGCCCAGCACCCGTTGCAGCCGGTCGGCAGTCATCGGTTTGTACATGTAGTCGAGAATTCCCAGCTCACGGCAGCGTTCCTGGTCGAGGTCGTTGTCCGACGAGGTGAGTATGGCGACGGGAAGGTTGCAGAGAGCTTTGTCGTCCCGTATCTGCTGCAGCACCTCTATCCCGCTCATCTTGGGGAGTTTCAGGTCGAGGAGCACCAACCTGATCTTCGCGTGCGCGCCGTCCCGCGCCATCTTGAGCAACAGGTCGCTCGCCTCTTCCCCGTCACGGGCCACGATCACCTTGTCGGAGCAGACCTTTCCGATGACGCGCGTGGCAAGGTAGGCGTCGTCGGCGTTGTCCTCAACCAATACGATAAAACGGTCTTTCATCGAGGTCTCCGTTACAGCCAGCGCCGCAGGTACGCTCCGGTCGCGGCCCTGGCAGTTATTCGGAAATGAAACAGGCCGAGACTGCCGAAGATACGTCCTCCGGCAGCTCGGCCGTCTCACTGCTGGCGGCATTGACGGAAGCAGTAGAAAGATTAACGTGGTCTTATTTTAACTATGACAGCTTGGTTGTCAAACAGTGCGGATCAAATTTTTCCAATGTGAACCGGTCCGCGTGTTGTGAGTCGAACCGCTCCTGCGATGAGGACAACACTTGATAGTGAGACCAGTCAGGTGACAGTCGGTGCTGCGGCCATAGGCACAGCACACTCAATCACTGCCATCAGGTCACGGAACTGGAACGGCTTGGCCAGGTAACTGTCGAACACCTGTCGGTCGAAACAGCAACTCTTATGGGCAGCCCGTTCCAGGTCCGCACTGATCGCCACCAACCTGGTGTCGGGACGGCGAGAGCGGATCAAACGGGCCAGTTCCATGCCGTCCATCTCCGGCATGCTCAGGTCGGTGATGACGATATCGGGCAGATGCTGCTGGAACAGTTCCCATCCCGTCTTGCCGTCGCCGGCACAATGGGTGAGCAGCGTCGGGAACATCTTGCCCACCATCAGTACCAGCATCTCGCACGAGTCGCAGTCATCCTCGACGATGAGGATTGCTGCAGGTGAGGAGGTTTGTGAGTCTGCCATGGCCACCGTAATCTCGGTCATGATTCACCTTTAAGAGTGATGATCCTACAGAGAAGCAGCATGAATGTATTGAGACACCGCAAACAGTGGCAGCGGCGCCTGCCTGATCGGCACCAAGTAAAAAGGGTATCCGCCATCCGTTAGATTGCAACACGCTAATAATTTACATATAATTTTCTGCGTCTCGATGCCCGTATAACTGTAGTAGAGCGGGCAACCGGCAAAAACTTTGGATGGTGCTGCAATTCCCGCCTGGCAGGAGCATGGACACCTTGGGAACCTGTCACAAGCCGTGCGAGGAAAAGTACGAAAAACTCACCGCCAACTTCGCTTCGCTCGGGTCCCGTTTTAGCCGCTCTAGCTGGGGGTAATCGCGAATCGGTTTGCGGAATTGCCAACGCACGAGGCGTTATGACATCATGTATGTAAGGCTGCATGTCGGACCATTACAACGGGAGAGTTACTCAAATGAGCCAGGCACACTACCTGATGGAGCACGTCGAAGAGGCCAAACGGCTCGACCTGAAGACCGAGGGCGGACCGGTGTTCAGGCAAGCACTCTGGGCCGGGATTCAGCCAGGCATGCGGGTGGCAGACATCGGTTGCGGTTCGGGAAAGACCAGCTACTACCTGCACAAGCTGGTACAACCGGGGGGGGAGATGGTCGGCGTCGATGCCTCCCGAGCCCGCGTGCGGCATGCCGAGGAGAATTACGGTGGGAAGGGGATCGTTTTTGCCTGCAGGGATTTCTACCGTCCGCTGCGGGACTTGGGCGCGTTCGACTTCATCTGGGTGCGTTTTGTCCTCGAGTACCACTGTTCGAAGAGCCGGGAGGTGGTTGCCAACCTGGCGCAGCTGTTAAAGCCCGGCGGCATCATGTTCCTGGCGGACCTGGACCACAACTGCCTGAACCACTACGGGCTCTCCTCAAGGTTGGAAACCTCCCTCAAGGGGATCATGGCCACCCTGGAGGCCCTGCACGACTTCGACCCGTATGCTGGGAGAAAGCTCTATTCCTACCTCTACGACCTGGGTTTCGTCGATATCAGCGTGGAGATGGAGCCCCATCACTTGATCTACGGTGCCCTGAACGATATGGACCGCTACAACTGGACCAAGAAGATCGAGGTGGCCGCCAAAAACTCGGGCTACAGCTTCGACGCCTATCCCGGTGGCTACCACGAGTTCCTCAAGGAATTCAAAGAGTTCTTCGCCGACCCCCGCAGGTTCACGTACACCCCCCTCATTTACTGCAAGGGGCGCAAGGCTCCCCTCCCCTTCACGCCTCTATTCTGAATTCTGCGCCTGCACCGACGTTACGCACCGAAAGGCGCCCCGGGATGTTTTTCTCGATGATGATCTTCGACATGTAGAGGCCGATCCCGGTTCCCTGCTCGGGTCCGCGGGTGGTGAAGTAGGGGTCGAAGATCTTGTCGAGGATCGCCTCGGGTATGCCTCCCGCGTTGTCGGTGACCGTCACCACAGCCTTGTTGCCCGCAGGGAAGATCCTGATGTCGATCTGCCTTTTACGATCATCCTTCCTGGCCAGGAAAGCATCCCGTGCATTGAACAACAGGTTGAGGATGACCTGGGAAAACTCGTTAGGATGCCCGAAGATAGCCGGATCGTCTACCGTCTCGATCTGGATCTCGATGCATAACTGGCGGAAGCTCTCCTCGATGAGCCCCAGCGTGTTTTCCACCACCCGCTTCACCTCGAAATGCATCTTTTCCTTGTCCGGTCGGAAGAAGTTCCTGAAATCGTCGATGGTCTTCGACAGGTGGGCGAGCACCTTCATGAACTTGGCAACGCTCCCCCTGAGGTAGTCGCGGTCGAAGATTCCCTGGTCGTACATGACTGGCAGTTCCTGGACGATGAGCCCCAGTTCGTTGAGCGGCTGGCGCCACTGGTGCGCGATGTTGCTGATCATCTCGCCCAAGGCGGCCAGCCGGCTCTGCTGCAGCAGCATGCGCTCCTTTTCGCGCAACTCCTCGAGCGCTGCCACGCGCTGGGCCGTCTCCTCTTCGAGGTCGAAGTAGGTCCTCTCCAGCTCTTCGTGCTGCAGTGCCAGTTTGGCCCGGCTCTGCACCAGGTCCTCGGTTCGCTTGGCCACCCTGATCTCCAGATCGCGCTTGGCCGACTCCAGCGCGCCGATCAGTTCGCAGTTGCGGATGCTGATGCCGATGAAGGAGGCCAGCCCCATGATGAGGCTGATGTCGCGCTCCACCAGGGGCTTTCTGCTTTTCACGTGCTCCACCGCCAGTACCCCCAGCGAGAGATCCTCGCAGACGATAGGGCAGCAGATGAACGCCCGGGTCCCACTGGACGTGGCGCAGGCAAGTCGACGCGCTCCCAGGACCTGGTTCGCCCCTTCCGGGTCATTCACCAGGAAGGGGCGCTGTTCCCGAAAGGAACTGAGGTAGATGTCCGGTTCATCGTCGTGGTTCAAAGACCAGCGCTGTGATGCGAGGCACTCGATTGCCTCGGGTGAGAAGCCGTAGCTGGTGCCCAGTTCGAGGCAGGTGCGCCCGCGGTCCGCCAGCAGGATGAACCCTCGGTCGTAATCGAGCCGGTTGTGCATGATCCGGGCGACATCGGGGAGCATATCATCGACGCGCCGATAGCTGCCGAGCCGATGACCGATCTCGTGGGTGAGCAGCGCGTTGTTGAAGTTGAGATCGATCTGGTCCAACAGGTTGTCGATGGAGTCCTTCGTATTGGTGAGGCTCGTCTTGAGCGCCGCATTCTCGCTGCGATTCGCAGCGAGAGCCAATAGGAGATAGAGGCTTAAGGACACCGGCAATGCCACCGGTAAAAATGAGAAGCCGCTGGCCGCGGCCAAAGCCAGGTTGCCGGCAGCCAGCAGCAAGACGGTGAGGTTTCTGGCACGCTTTAGGTACATATACAGCGCCTTATCCCAAGTGACGAGGTAGCGGCACACCTCGCCCCCTTGGAAGACGCACTCGGGATGCTGGATGGTCGGGAGGTGCTGGTTTTCCGGGAAATACTGCAGGTCGGAGAGCTTGTGGTTGAAAATGAGGACGATGGCCTCGAAAAATCCGATCCGGTTCTCGCACTGGTACGGCTTCTCGAGCCCGGGTTCGAGCGGAGTCACCACGATTTCCACCGAATTGGAGGAGATCCTGTGCGACTCGTAGCGGGAGGATCTGGTGAAGTTAGCGGTGGTTTTGCTGATGATATCGAAGGTGCTGGAGGCGTCGACCAGCCCGAGGATGTACTGCCGCATGGCACCCAGGACATCGGGGGACGCCGCATAGCGGCCGGCTTCGCGTGCCAGTTTCGGGTTGCCCGTCATCTGGACCAGCTTTTCGTAGAAGCGGTCCACCTGTTCCTGGGTGAACCAGTGCGCCTGGTCGGCAACCTCGTACTCCTTCATCGCCGCGTATTCCAGCAGTTCGGTTATGTCGACATAACTGTATTTGCGCTTGATGAGCAGGATGAAGGAGTTGATGATCCTGCTGTTGTAGAGGGGTGCCTTGGTCAATCCAGTAGGTTCCATGCGTCACCGGTCCGCGGCTTCGGAGGCCGCCTTCTTCACGCTGCGAAAGAGGCTGTCGCAATACCTGAAGTAGTCGTCGGTGTACTGGAGGTCCAGAATCCAGAGCTGGTAGATCTTGTCGCAGGGAAGTGCGTTCTTTTCCACGTACGACAACGGATAGGTAAGCACCGGCATCTCGCCCCCCTCGTAGTGCGGGCTCACCTTATCGAGCCCAAGTCGAACCAGATCGGCAGGCAGTTCCTGGTCGAGGATGACCAGCGTGACGCAGTTGGTGAGGTCGGCCATGTTGAATCCGGCATCGGTGCAGTTTACCAGGATGAATGCCTTGAGTGCGCCAGACTTGCGCAGCGCATAGCTGTAGGTTTCCTTCTTGAACCCAAGCCGTCGGTACTCGTTCGCCAGTTGGCCCGCCTCGACGTTCCCCGGCTCCAGGTCGAAGGCGTCGATCATCAGCCCCCCTGAGCTGTATTCGTAAAAACTCGCCAGTTCGGACCGGTCGAACTGGCTGCTCGGCAAGAGTTCCCAGGGCTCGGGCCAGGGTGTGGACCCGCCCGCCCCGGTTCCCTTGAACCGTGCATAGGCAAATTGGTCCAGCGAGCAGGCCCTCGGGTCGCGCTGTTGCACGGCAAAACCGCCGAATACGCGGCTGGGGAACTTGTTGTCGGGCCGGTAGTAGCAGTAGACGAAGCGCAGGTGCGCGAAGTAAAAATTCCCCAGTTCGTTCAGGTAATTTCCGACCTGGTCCAGCACGGCGAGACCGGCGCGGATCGATACGGACTTGCGGGCCGCGTGGTGGTGAATCAGCCAGGAATTCTCGTAGAAGCGGACCATCGCCATGTGCCCGAGGATGGCGCCGCGGTCCTGGTAGATGAAATGCCGTGCGATGTGGGGATTCTCGTCGTAGAGTTTCGCGTAGGTCGTCTTGATCTGCTCCTTGTTTGCCTGGAAATAGGCGTACTTCTCGGGGTAGATGAAGCCGGTTTCGAAAAAAAATCTCCACAGGTCGTCCTGGTCCACCTCGGTTCCCACATAGGATCGCTCGTTTTCGGCCTGGTGCAAAAGCGACAGCAGCTTCACGTGGTCGCGGATGTCCATGTCGAGAATCGCCAGTCCGCAGCGCACCGTCCCGCCCCCCTCCCCTGCCTCAGGCGGGTTACGGAACACCACCTGGGCCTTGCAGCGGATGCTGAGTCCCTGGGCGAAGCTCAGCTTCAACGTCGGGATGATCAGCCCCGCCATCAGCACGGAATCCTCTTCGTGCTCCTCCACCGAAAAGCCGGAGCCCGAAAGATCCATCACCTTCAGGTTGACCCGCTTGCCGATGATCGGGTGCTCGAAAACGATGTTGGGCGAAGGGACCAACTGCTGCCGAGAGTTGCGGTACCTTTTCCCCTTGAAGCGCTGCAGGTTCTGGTTCACCTGTCTCAAGACGAAGGTGCTACCGGAGCGCAACCTGCTGTGCCAGAGGATGTCGCAGGCGCCGGAGTACAGTACCGTGTCGCCTGCGGTCAAACGCAGGTTCAGCGGCGTTTCCTGATTGATCCAGCAGAAAATCTCGGGAGCCTGGCCCATCGCCTCGGTGCGCAGCGAAACCGGCGTGAAGTCGAGCACCTCGCCGTGCAAGAGCGCGCCGTGCTGACTCAGTTGCACGGCGATGCCGGAACTTGCGTGTCGACGTATCTTCCTCAGCTGGAATTCGCGGCAGGTGACCGGCAGGACGCAACTCAGTCCGCTCTCGTCAACCGAGGTCACTTCGGGTTTAACCAAGAGGTACTTTTTGCCGTCGGGGATGAGCAGGTAATCGAAGCGGTAATTCAGGAGCAACTGCTGCAAGCCCGCGGTCTCGGCCCAGGTGCAGTCCAGGTGCTCGCCGGCGCAGGGGAGCGGCCGCGCGCGCAGCGTGACGGCGTTGTCGTAGCAGACGTGCCTAAGTCCGACAAGGACGGTTTGATCCTGGAAGTTCAGGTAGTTGAGCCTGTTGACCAGATGACTCCTGGCGATACTCTTGCCGGAGTCGAGGCCCGCCTCCATGTTAGGTGGCGCGCCTGCTTCGAGCGGAGTTCCGGTGGCTATCTGGTTGCGCTCAGGCATAGGTGTGGCTCCGCTGCGGTTATTTCCCATCGAGTACTTCGCGGATGGTCTTCAAAAGCAGGGTCGGAAGCACCGGTTTTGGGATGAAGCGGATGCCGGGCACCTGCAACCCGCCGAAGGTGTCGGCCGGATAACCGCTGGTAACGAGGACTTTGAGGTTGGGGCTGATCCGGGTGAGTTCCTCGTAGACCTCTTTGCCGTTTTTCCTGGGCATGATGGAATCGAGAAACAGCAGGCTGATCTGGCCGCGATGCTGCTTGAACTTGGCGATGGCATCTTCGCCGTCGAACGCCTCGATGACGCGGTAACCGTAGGCTTCCAGGATCTTGCGGTCCAGGTTGCGGGTGGCCTCGTCATCCTCGGCAACCAGGATGGTCTCGGTGCCCCCCTTGGGCGTCGGTTCCGGTTCCCTAGCCTGCGTCACCGATTCTCTCGAGGTGAGTGGCAGGTAGATCTGGAAGGTGGTCCCAAGGCCCGGCTCGCTGTAGCAGTTGATGAAGCCGTTATGCTGCTTGATGATCCCGTAGACGATGGAGAGACCGAGGCCGGTCCCCTTCCCGGCCTCCTTGGTGGTGAAAAACGGTTCGAAGATGCGGGTGCGGATCCTGTCATCCATGCCCACCCCGTTGTCGCTGAACCTGAGGCTCGCGTACCTGCCGGGCGTGCCGTAGCCGTGCAACCTGACGAACTGCTCGTCCAGGTCTATGAGCGCGGTGCTGATCCTGATGGTGCCTGCCGAGGGGATGGCGTCGCGGGCGTTGGTGGCGAGGTTTATGAGCACCTGCTCGATCTGACCCGGATCCGCCAGGATGGTGGGATCGTCGGGGGTAAGGTTAGCCTGGTAGGTGACGTTCTCTTTCAAGAGCATGATGAGCAGGCGCTCGACCTTCTTGATGATGCCGTTGAGGCTCACCGGCTTGGTCTCGATCGGCCCCTTCCTGCTGAAGCCCAGGAGCGCCTGGGTCAGGTTGGCCGCGCGACTGGCGGCCTCCAGTATCTGATGCACGTTCTCGGAAAGCGGGCCGTTTTTCTCCAGCTTCAGGTTCACAAGGCTCGCATGGCCGATGATGGCGGTAAGTATGTTGTTGAAATCGTGGGCGATGCCGCCGGCCAGCGTTCCCAACGCCTCCATCTTCTGGGACTGCCTCAACTGCTGTTCGAGGCTCACCCGCTGGCTGATGTCGCTGCCGATGGTCGAGGCGCTGGTCACGATGCCTTCGGCGTCCACGATGGGGGAGATGGTGAGCGACATGTTGATGATTTTGTCGTCTTTTCTGCGGTGCAGCGTCTCAAGATGCTCCACGTGCTCGCCAAGCCGGGTGTTCTCAAGGATCTGCTCCAACTCGTTCTCGGCCCCCTCGGGCAGTACCAACGCGTAGGACCTTCCCTTCATCTCCTCGCGGCTGTATCCGTAGATCTTCTCCGCCCCTCGGTTCCAACTGGTTACGGTCCCATCAAGTTCCAAGCCAATGATGGCGTCGTCGGAAGCCTCGACGATGGCCCCCATTTGAAGCAGCTGCTCGTCTGCACGGCGCTGCTGGGTGATGTCGTTCAGAATCACCAGGTTTTTTCTGCCGATGATGGAGCCGAAAATCTCGACTATGCGCTGCGTGCCGTCTTTGCAGGTGACCCGATACCGGTGCGGCTCTATGTCGTTTCCGGTGTGCCTGGCCTTTTGCTGGGCATGTTCCCAGTGCGTCCGCGCCTGCTGGCGGTACACCTGGTCCGGATATGCCCGGCCCCACCAGTCGTCCAGGTCGTGCAAGTCATCTCTTGTATAGCCGAATACCTTCATGAACTTCTCGTTCAGGAAGGTGATGCGTTCTTCCTCGTCGTAAATCACCATGGCGATGGGAGAACACCGGATCACCCGCTGGAACTCCTCCTCGCTGGAGACCAGCGCCTGGCGCTGATGCTTCTTATCCAATGCCGCGCGCACGGCAGCCGGCAAGCGTTTGAAATGCTTTGGATGTTTAACCACGTAGTCGTCCAGTCCGCGCTTCATGGCCTCGACGGCGATCTCCTCGTTCCCGGTGCCGGTGAACATGATCACCGGGCAGTCGGGAAGCACCGAGCGCACCCTGCGCAGCACGTTGAGCCCATCACTCCAATTAAGACGGTAATCGGTGATTACCAAGTCGAATCGGGGGGCAGCCAGCGCCCGGTCCAGCGCGTCTGCTTGGTAAATCTGCTCGACCACCAGTCCCTGGAATTCCTTCTGGAGTTCGTGGATCACCAGGGTGCGGTCATCGGGGTTGTCGTCGACCAGCAGTAGCGCAAGTCGGTCCATGGACTAGCTCCTCTGGTTCGCGGGATTTTGAGGCGTCTGGTTGAAACCGAGCCAGTATTGTGTAAGGGCCTGCATCATGACCAGCAGCGTGTTGAACGAGGGGGGCTTCACCAGGTACGAGTTACAGCCGATTTCATAGGCGCGACCGATATCTGCCGCCTCCGTATCCGAACTGAGCACCACCGCGGGCAGTCGTTTCAAATGCGGTTGCTGGCGTAGCCAGGCCAAAAAGTCGAATCCCAGACGGTTGGCCATCATGTCGAGCAGCACCAATTCTGGCTGAGGATAGCGCTTTGTATCGGCAAACTTTCCCTGTCCGGTTAGATACTGCTGCGCTTCCTCGTGGTTCCCCAACGCCTGCACCGGCGTTATCACTCCCACGCGCTGCAGTGCCAGCCGGATAAACCGGGAGTCATCCAGGTTGTCGTCCAAAAGCAGAATCGTGTGATTTACGTAGCTCATGCAGGTCGTCCTTTGGGTGGAACCGGGGGTGGTGCTCGTCGCGTCGGCTCAGGGTCAGCACTGAACTGTCAAACAAGCGATGTCGTGTCAATGCTTGCAGCATAACAGCCACATACCTGCTTACCGTCACATTATGCTTACCGGATTATTTGGAGTTCAAACTGTTTGTCGTTGAACATAAAGCGCTCACTAGGTATCTTGCAGCCAGCAACGATCAACAATAACCTGGCACCAGTCACAGTTCACCGTTCGCTCGCTCAACCGTTTCAAGCTCGATCCAGAACCGGCTCCCCTCACCCAATCGGGATTCGACACCGATGCGTCCGCCGAGTCGGGTCACTGCCTTGCGCGCTATGGCGAGACCTATGCCGGTGCCCGGATAACTTTCCACGCCGTGCAAGCGTTCGAAGACTTCGAAGATCTTTTCCTGATTCTCCGGCGTGATGCCGATGCCGTTATCCTGGACGAAGAGCCGGGTTGTACCGTCCCCTTGTTCTCCCCAAATCCGCAAGGCTGGCGTTACACCGGGTGCCACGTACTTGACCGCGTTGGAAACCAGGTTCATCACCACCTGAACCAGCATGGCATGGTTTCCCCGGACCTCGGGAAGCGGGTGCGCGACCTCCAGCCGAAATTCCGTGTCTTGCACGGCAAGTGCAATTGCCTCATTGACCACCAGGGAGAGGCTGACGGTTTGCAGCATAATGTCCTGGCGGCTCAGCCGGCTGTAGGAGAGCAGATCCAGGATCATCAGGTCCATGTCCTGCCCAGCGGAGATGATGCGTCCCAAAAAACCGTTACGTTTGGACTCGCCAAGCGTCTCGTTGCCATCCTGCAGTATTTGGGCAAAGCTCAGGATGGCCCGCAGCGGCGCACGCAAACCGTGCGACACCGAGAAAGCGAAGGCATCGAGCTCGTCGTTGAGCTCCTGGAGTTGAGCCGTCCTCTCCGCCACCCGTTGTTCGAGCTCCGCGGCGTTCTGCGCGATCTTACCGAAATCCTTGGCATTCTTTACTGCCTGCGCAGCAATCTGTGCCACCGTGGTCAACTGTTCCAGATCGAAGCTGGTAAACCCGGCGGGACCGATCTTGTTCTGAATCTCAAGAAAGCCGACCATTTCCCGGTCATTTTCCAATATCGGGGTGTTGACCACATTGCGGACCCTATGGGTGGCCGGCAGCCCGGGATCGATGCGGGAGTCGTGCAGAGGGTCGTTGCTCAGGTGCGGATTCTCTCCGAAATAAATTCGGGCCGGAACCCGGGCGCCAGAAGCCTTCTCTTTTCCGGAAGCGACCAACTGCCCCAACCGCACCGACCGGGAACTCGAATAGCCGTCGGGGCAGCAGAGCGCGACCAGCCCCTGTTCAGCTCCCAAAATCAGACTCGCCTCTTCTACCACCTGATCCAGGATCTGCTCGATGTCGACCGTCGCGTGCACCGACGTGCTCAACTTGCGCAGGCTCACAAGTGCCTCCTCGGTTCGCTTGTGCTCTGTCGTGTCACTAAGCATGACGCCCAGATACGCGTCGTGCAGTGGGAA
>Ga0208789_1001155_pt1 | contig 16605 bp, 21 predicted proteins | sample Methanotroph_Enr_FD_187368 | JGI IMG/M metagenome (GOLD analysis project Ga0208789, IMG submission 187368) | Enriched soil microbial communities from Old Woman Creek wetland in Ohio, USA - Methanotroph_Enrichment_5 (SPAdes) (version 2) | ecosystem: Environmental > Terrestrial > Soil > Wetlands...
TGCAAGTGTAGTGGTCTAATAAAAACGGACACCCGGATAGGTTGATAAAATAACTCAACCAAAGCAAGGGGAATCCAACTATGAATCAAAAACGTCGAACGTTTGATGCTAACTTCAAGTTGCAAGTAGTACAAATGATTAAAGATCAAGGCCTGAGTATCAGTCAGGTTTGCCAGGATATGAACCTGGGTGAAACCGCAGTGCGTCGCTGGTTAAAGCAAGTCACGGTCGAACAAACGGGGCAGTCCGGCATTGGGAAGCCGCTCACTGCCGACCAGCAACGCATCCGCCAACTGGAAGGAGAACTTCGGCAACTACGTCAGGATAACGATATTTTAAAAAAGGCCTCAGCCTTCTTTGCCCGAGAACTGAAATGAACTACCGGCTGGTTCAACAGTTGCAACAGAAGGCCATTCCTGTTCAACAGAGCTGCCGGGTATTAGAAATTAGTCGCTCTGGCTATTATGCTGCCAGACAACGCAGTCAACGCCTTAAGGCTGCCTGCGCAACTACAGTATGTTTACGGAGTCTGTTCGACGCCTCGGGGCGCAGCTATGGCAGTCGGCGGTTATGCGATGGACTCAATAAGCAGGGCATCCGTATCGGCCGTTATCGTGTGCGTAGCCTAATGCGTATCCATCAGCTTAAACCTGTGTGGCAGCGCAAGTTTGTCCATACCACCGACAGCCGACACGATCTGCCAGTGTTCGACAATGTATTGAATCGCCAGTTTGAACAGTCTTCGGCCAATCAGGCTTGGGTGGCAGACATCACTTATATCCGCGTCCGTAACAGCTGGTTGTATCTTGCAGCTGTGTTGGATTTGTTTTCACGTAAGATCGTTGGCTGGGCGATGGCACCTAATATGCCTGCGGAATTGGTGCGTTCAGCCTTGCAAATGGCCATTACTCAGCGACAACCGTCTCCTGGTCTGATTGTCCATTCTGACCGTGGCAGTCAATATGCCAGTCAGGACTATCGGAGTTTGCTGGATCAATATGGTTTGCAAGGCAGCATGAGTCGTAAAGGCAACTGCTGGGACAATGCTGTGATGGAGCGTTTCTTCCTGAATTTGAAAATGGAGCGCGTTTGGCGACGAGACTATGCCAATAACCAAGAAGCAATTTGCGATGTGACGGACTATATCGTTGGCTTTTATAACAGTCAGCGTCTGCATTCCAAACTGGGCTATCTGCCGCCCAACGTTTTTGAACGGAAAATGGCAGATGAACAACCTATTTTGGTGTCCGAAAAAACTTGACCACTACATTACCTAAAACATGAAAAAACAACCTAATGTATTTAGCCGTATCCCTCCTTACCGAATCGTTCCTTGCTTTTTAGGTGATGATTTAATTGAGCGATTAATAGCATATGCCATAGCCAAGCAGACTGAGTTCAGACCAACAAAAATTGGTCAGTTCGATAAATGTCTTGATCCTAATATACGGGTTTCCCGGGTATTGAGGGATTTTGATGATTTATATGAACCCTTGAAAATACGTTTTCAAGAAATAAAACAACAAGCCATTTTAGACCTCAAACTCTCTCCTTTCGAGCTGGCTCACTGCGAGATCGAGCTGGTAGCTCATGAAGACGGCGCATTTTATAAACGCCATATAGATACCGCTACAAACAGGCCGGAAGCTAAAACACAAAGAATCATGACAGGCGTACTCTACTTTCATCGCTTGCCAAAATGTTTTAGCGGTGGTTAATTGCGGCTTTATTCATTCGCCACAACTGAAACAGGAGCCGGCTTTATCGATATCGAGCCGGAATGCGATAGCCTGGTATTGTTTCCTGCTTGGGCACCCCATGAAGTATTACCAATATCATGTCCTTCAGGCTTATTCGGACAAGCTCGTTTTGCCGTTAATTGTTGGTATCATCGATTAAATCCCGATTTAAAATCCGACGACTGACATCAGACTAAACCCTCACTTCAACTAAGCCGGCGACTGCGCTGTCTTTGGCTAAGTCGAAAGAAAATGAAATCTTAACGGGCTTGTTGAATAAACCTATTTCGGCATCCTGAATCCTCCTTTCTCAAGGAGTTAAAACAACTTTGGACTGTTTAGGAATAGCGTGTGATGTGGAAAAAACTTGCGGCAAAAATACCTGATATTTCTCCCTTTCCGCCGGGATGGTTGTTTGTCCGCGGCAGGAATCCCATCATGGAAAATCTACGCCGGAAAGGGCATTCGAATTTTATGTCCCGCTTTCCCGCCCTAATGAGGTACGGCGTCACTTTTTTACTTTTAGCTTATTGGCCTCTGCGGGGCGCTTATCTTGCTTATAATGCCGCGAAACATTTAGGCGCTCATGCCGAAGAAGTCTCCGGAAAAGGAAAAACGGCGCAATTTTTTGAACAGTGGTTCTTAAGTATTTGGTATTCGATACATCCGTGGGAATACTATGCATTTTCGCTGTATAGCGAGAAATCATGGCAGCGTTTCGATCTCTTTTTTTATCGTTACGGGAAGGGACTTATCCCCGGCAGCCGATCCGAGCAGTTGAAATATGCTGTTGTTCAAGATAAAAATCTCTTTGAAAAATTTTGCACCCTGCATGGTTTTCCCTGCGCTCAAACTCTTTTAATTGTGGAAAAAGGGGATAAAACTAAATTCGGAGAGATACTGCGACTTGTTCGTGGGCAGTCGCTTTTCCTGAAAACAACAGCCGGTTCCAGGGGGGAGGGCTGTTTCTCACTGCGCTACCTTGGAGAAGAGCGTTACCTTGTCAACAAGGCACGTGTTTTAAGTTGCGAAGCCTTGGAAGAGCTGCTCGCAAAAAGATTCCGGGACTCGGCATATCTTGTACAGCCTCTTGTCGTAAATCACCCTAAATTGGGAGATATTACCAACGGCTCCCTGAGCACCTTGCGCATCGTTACTCTTTTGACACATCCGCAGGGAGAAGCGGAATACCTGACGGGTATTTTTCAGTCGCCAATCGGAAAATCAGTAACGAGCAATTGCGGCTTGGCCTGCCCCATTGACAGAGAGACGGGAAAACTGGGGGCGGGGTTTTTTCCTATGCCCTTGCATGCTCCGAAACCAAATCATCCGGTAGCCGGGGAGAATCTGGCAGGTCGAACCCTGCCGTTTTGGCTTGAAACGGTAGAACTTGTTTTGGCAGCCCATACGGCCCTCGGCGGCGTCGCTTCGCTGGGATGGGACGTGGCTATCACTGAAGCAGGCCCACTCCTTCTGGAAACCAATTCCGGCTGGGATCCGATGACAATACAGCGCGCCGCTAATAAACCGTTAGGAGAAACCCGGCTACCCTGGGTTCTTAAAGGCTACCGGGAGTCACAAAGGCAAGTACTTTAAATAACACGCAACTATTCAGCAATTAGAAAATTCTCATTTTGGTAGGACTTATCGCCCTCTCCTGATGGAGAGGGCAGGGGTGAGGAGAATTTAAACAGGGGAAAAGCTTTATTTTGATTCCCCTCACCCAACCCTCTCCCGCTGGAGAGGGCTTTTGCGCATCACGCTGAGTAGTTACAATAACACTTTATAATATTTTATTGCGCAAGGATCCAAAATGAACACGCATATGCTTTCAGCGGGCAAGTTGTTGTCTTCGGGCGTGCTTGAAAAAGCTGAAGCGCTTTTGCAGGCGGCTCTTGAAAAAGAGCCTCGGAATATCGTGATGCTGGAGAGGCTGGGAGAAACCTGCCGACAGCTTGGAAAATTCAAGAAAGCGGGAGAGGCTTTGATCGCTTGAGTGAACTCGATCCAAGCTCGGTTAAAGCGGCGTATCTTGCCGCAATCATGAACCAGCGTCAGTTTTTATCGGAACTGCCACAGGAAGAGGGGCGGTTCCCTCGCCGTTTTTTATTAAAGAGAATTTTTTACCCCAAACTCTTCATGCCGATCTGTTGAATTTCGCCATTGAAAATGAAGAAAAATTCACGCCCTCTCCCTGCCTGACGAAAGAAATGGGCTGGGCCGTCCGCACAGAGTTTCGCAACGCCAGCCAGTTTCCCCTGACCGTTGAATTAATGGACAGGATATGGGCTTTTGTTGAACCGCTGCTTGCCGATATTTGCGCGCATCTGCATATGCAGAGCCTTCCGAAAAGGAAAAATCTTTGGAATATCCAGTATTATGGCGAAGGAAGTTACGGACGCCGACACAAAGACGATGTCAATGGAACCTATCGGGTATCGATGCTCTACTACTTTTGCAGTCCGCAAAGAGCATTCACCGGCGGGAGCTTCCTGCTGTGCGACAAGCATGCGTCGAACGGGAGCGCCATCCCCAACCGATTTACAGGCATTCCCTTTGCGGATAATGTTCTCGTGGCATTTCCAAGCGAACAATCTCACGAGGCAACAAACATCCATTGCCTGAAAAAAGGAATCAGATACGGACGTCTTGCCGTCCTCATTCATCTGGGCTAGACCGAGTCTACTGGAACGGAAGCCGTAGCGGCCGAGCCGGTTTCGGCATAGGAATGAAAAACCTTGCAAGACGTGCCTGCTTACGAGAAAATACTTGGTTTGGTAGTGCCATGTTCAGGTCCGGTTGGAATCCCTCCTCCGGTGAGTTCGGCATCCAGGATTGTCAACTCCGGTTTGTTCCATTGTTTTCTGGCAGTGTTTTCTTCTTGGGTCGTTTCGTTTTTCATGAGGAAGCTTCCTGAATTATAATAAATAAAAAATGCTAAGTTTTAACATGGGCTGATCGTTCTATTTTCTTACGCTAACTATACCTTTCGTTTTTATAAAAAACCACCTATTCAACGTCGCAATACCAAGCCACATGGCAGTCCCGCGACTTATCGAGAGCCTGTTCCGTGTGCCTGCCCACATAATGCACCGTTTCCGGGCCGGGGTAAAAAATCACTAATCGGTTATGCACTGCATCAATCATCTTTTCCTCCCCGTTTTCCAGGCAAAGGTGGAGAGCTCCCCCGAATTCGGGTTGCCAGTCCGGGCTAAGATATAAAACGGTACAGATCCTGCGCTTTCCGCGGACATCGGAGTGTTTTTTCAGGAAATGTTCGTAGCGCTGGGCATGCGTGGAGGAATAGTCTTTCGACAGGCGATAACCGGAAAACGCTTCAAGAAACCTTGGAAAAAGCTCGGCGTAAAAATTCAGAAATTTTAGATAAGTTATCCAGTTCCGGCTCATCAGGTATTCCGGTTTCACTCCGGAAACATATAAAAACCAAGCGATTCGGGACGATTCGGGCGCATTGAAGAACGCCTCTTCCGAAACGCTCCCATGGTCGTCGCTGAAGACAAGCTGGTAACGATTCGTCAGCAATGCCTCATCGGAAAGAACGAGATGCAGGCGGTCGAGAATTTCCGGCTTCATAAAATTGTCCAGCACGATGCCGTTCACAAACTCTTGCGGCGGACGGTTTTTTAATGCCTCGATGCAGGATGCTTCGAGATGCTGGGGTTGAATCCACGCTGAAAGTTTGTCGAAATAGCGCATGTTATTGCCTATCGCTCCACTGTCTGGAGAAACAATTCGATCGCTAGCGCGACTCTGAGATGACGCAGCTGAAACTTATCCCCAAATTTACGCTGTTCCGCCATTTCCAGTGACTCTACAAGAAGTTTTTCGCCTAGGTAGCGCATGATAAAGGAATCGTTTTTCATGGAAACGATAATTTTTTTTATTGCGTCAATATCTTTAAATACCGGTTCAAAGCCATAAGGAATTGCTCCGGGGCCTCTTTTACGTTTTCGCCACTGAACTTCAGGCGGCAACAAGCCATCCATACTTTTTCGGGCAATATATCGTTTCCAGCCGTCTTTTACTTTCATGTGGGAAGGTAAGGCCAGAACGTATTCCACCAGCTCTTTGTCGAGAAGCGGGAAGCGGCACTCAACGCCGCAGGCAAGTGTGGCGCCGGACCGTTCTTCAGCGGAGTTGGGGAGATAGCCCCATTCCAATTCCACAAGCTGCTGTTCTTTAAAGCTGGTACCTAAACGCCCCCTGCCCAGCGCATAACTTTGCTTTATCCGTCGAACCATTGTAAAAGCATCGGTCTCTTTCGCAAAAGCCGGAGAGATTAGGTTTCTGGAGAAATCAAGTCCCTGTCCACCGCGCGCTCCCTTGAAAATTTTTCGGAGAAACAGTCGCAATGCCGGATGTTCCTGGAATATGAAATGACTGACGATCACCCGGTAAAGGGGAAGGCCGAAAATGTCGCGCAGCCCCTTGGCTTCCTTGAAAATGGTTTGCCAGCAGCCGTTTCGATAGAGTTCGGCATAATAGCCGTTGCCGAACCCCGTAACGCATTGGTCGCCGCCCAACCCGGAAAGCAGTACCTTGCAGCCTGAATCGGCAACGGCCCGGTTAAGAGGGAAAGCCAATGTCCCATAATTGGGAAGAGGGTAGCCTCGGCGTTGTTGCGTAAACCGTATCAATTCAAGAAAGCCGGGAGAATTTTCGCCGGTGACGTAAGTATGTTCGGCGAGGCCGCACCAGGGGATAATCAACTCCACAAGAGGCCGCTCGTCGGAATTCTGGGGAGACTCATACATATCGTCGATCGTTTTTTCTTCGCCTTTGGGTAAGGCGTGAGAAAAAGTTTTTAAGGATAAACCCTCGGTTTGCAACAGCTTTTGCGCAACGGCGGCGATCATCGACGAATCCTGGCCGCCGCTCAATTCCGCAGCCACCGGAGTCAGACTCACCAAGCGCCGGCTTATTGCCGCAAAAAGTTTTTCCCTGAATTCTTCGATATATTCTTCATCCGAAGCGGGTGGAAGTTCTTTTTTTGCATCGAGTTTCCAGTAACACCGGGTTCGCTTTTCACCGCCTTCCGTTATCACCAGGGCATGGGCCGGTTCGAGACGGAAAATATTCTTAAAACCCGTTAATATTTTATCCTCAATATTGGAACACAGGTAATCCCTAAGGTAGAGTTCTTCCAGCTTTCGGGGAATTCCGGGGAGCGCGATAAGAGCGGAAACCTCGGATGCGAAATGAAAGCGCCCCATTCCCTCGTAATAGCAAAATGGCCGAATGCCGAAATGATCCCGTGCGCAAAACAGTTTTTTCTCTTTCGAATCCCATAAGGCAAAGGCAAAGTCCCCCAGCAGATGTTCCGGGCAAGCTTCCCCCCATTTCCGGTAGGAAGCCAGGATCAGCTCTCCGTCGGTAATGGGATCGCTACAGTCGTCCTGTAAATTGAGCAGAGTCAGCAACTCTTTGCGGTTGTCGATTCTGGCATCGGCAGTGAGGATCAGCCCGGCTTCGGCATGCCGCATTGGAAAATGCTCTTGTAACGACTGCGGAGTCGTGCGCAGCAAGGTGCTGCCCATGCCGACGGGACCGTCGCAAAGAATCCCGCTGTCGTCATTGCCTCGAAAAAGCAATGCGTCTTTCATCGGTTCGATCTCTTCTCTTGAAGGGGAGGCCGCATTGAATGAATAAATCCCAAAAATCCCGCTCATCTGTCAATTTCCTTCAATAATTCCGGGTCTATCCCGTCGAGGTAACCGAAGCGCTTCATAACGGCTGCGTGATCATTGACGATGCGCCGAATCTGCTCCGGCGTAAGCGCCACCTTCCACTGCCCCACTTCTCCTTTGCGGAAGAAAGCGCCGGAGGCCCAGCTTCTTTCAATAAAGTCTTTCTCTTGCTCTTGTTTTTTCAGCTCATTGAACTCGCTGAAAAAAACGGCTTTCTTAAGACGCGCCTCGTCGTAGGGAAGCTCAAGGAAGCGAATCGCCCTGCCGAATGCAGTCAAAGGATCTTCCTTCATCTCTTCATATTTTATAATTTCCACCGGAAACCAGCGTGCATCCGCCCAACTGGCGACATGCCCGCTCCAGCCGTTCAATCTCTGCTTCACTTGATTCTCCGGCTTGCCTTTTTTTCCGCAAAGGAAAGAGTTTTCATCTTTCATAACCTCGATTGCTTTGTCGATTCCATACCCCATATGGTCGGCGAAAGAGAGAACGACATCCAGCGGATTTCTCATAATATAGATGGCTCCTTTCGTCCCTTTGACGGATACGATGGGAAGATCCGGCAGGACTTCATTGCAGGCGTCATGGATTTTCACGTAACGGTCTTCGGTTGCTTCCAGGCTCCATTGCGCGTAAACGGCAGGTTGGAGCCGTTCGATTTCTTCATGGGTCATCAGTGAACTCTCAAGCCCCGTAACTTTGTCTATGAGTTCTCGCAAGGAGGCCAAAAAATCGTTTTTCAAGGAGTGATTAATGTCGAACGGTTTATCATCGTCAGATAAATAATTCTTCAAAAAAATTCTGAACCAGGTATTGCCGGATTTGGGGAAAGAAGCAAGCCAATAAATCCGTTTCATAGGCCCCCTTCCACCGTTTGCGCAAGCAATTCATACGAGTTCATTCCCGATGGGCGGGTCAATCGCCAAGTGCTGCTGTGGGATAACAAAGCAAGAGATCGATTGAAATATTGTTGTCTAAGATGCGAACCTTCCAGTAAACGGTAATGACTGCTTCTGCTTAAAAACACTTTTACTTTATCCAGTCCCGTTACGGATTCGAGGCTGGGTTCCCGCTTGTTGTGCTCCCATAATGAAAACAATGACGTAACGGGAACTGGAATGGAGGAGAAAGATTCAGGCAGTTGAATGAGGTACTTTTCCACCCCTTCCCGAACCGGCTTGGAATTCTCCGTCAAGAATTCGAAAGATTCCGCCATATCCCGCCACAGAAAAATGCCGGGGTAATAGGGAATGAGCTCCGGCTTTCCCTGCGAATTTATTACGATGACGCACAGTTCGTCGGAGATGAGTTTTGCCCCGCGTTGCACAAGGGCCGTGGCAAGAGTCGATGAACCTGTGCAGGCAGGGGCGACGATCACAACCCCGCGGCCATCGATTTCAACCGAGGAACCTCTCAAAACCAGCCCCCCCCTGAGCTGCATCAGGATACCCATGGAACTTCGGAGAAGAAACAAGTGCAGAAGGTTTTCATCCGCACCAGGAAACTGTTCAACGACGATCTTGTCGGCAGTAATAAAAAAACGTCCATGTCCGGGCAGCACCTGAAGACAGCATCCAGGCGCAACGGAAACAAAGGCGCAGGGCTTTTGGCTTTCCGGGAGCGTTTCCGCCATCGTTTCCCGCTCAATGAGTACATCAGGTTCTCCCGCTCCTTCAAGCAGGTACGGCAAGGGAATATAGGAACGAATGACTAACCCGAAAGCGATGTAGAGACTACACATGTAAGATTCTAAAGAATGCAGAAGTGAAGCCATTGTACCTTATTGTTTCGATACCTCAAAACTACGGATTACGTGTTTCGCACCGGAGAATTTGCGATATTCATTGACTTTTAATGTGTTTTTTTACATTATCGCTTAGCCTCATTCGCCATCGACAAATGAAACCGAAAGGGGAGGCACAAAGCAAACAAGGGGTGCTTTGATTATGAATAAAAATAATTTCAATTAAGGGGGTAATGTGGATCCATTTATAGGTCAAATAGCAATTTGTGCCTTTCCTTTTGCGCCGAAAGGCTGGGCATTATGTGACGGCACGCTGTTGCCGATAGCGCAAAACCAGGCTCTCAACGCACTGCTCGGCACCGTCTACGGCGGCGACGGAAGAACTACCGTCGGTTTGCCGGATCTTAAAGGCAGAACGCCGGTTCATCGCAACAATTATAGTAGCCCTGATTACCAGATAGGGGCGAAAGCGGGCGTTGAGACTGTGACGCTCAGCTCCAGCAACGTGCCGGCGCATAGCCATTACTTCAATGCTGCTACGGCACCGGCAGTGAAAAACAACAACGCGCCTTCCGGCCATTGCGTGTTTGCTAATACAGAGCAGAGCCTCTATGTAGAACCTCAAGCGAATGGCAGCGATCTGAAACCTATGGACGCGGAAATTTGCAGTTCATTTGGTGGAAGTGGTGCGCACACTAACATGCAGCCCTCGTTGGCGGTCAATTTTATGATCGCTACCGTCGGCCTTTTCCCACCAAGAAATTAATATCAAGGGGTAGATTATGTCTGAGTGTTATCTCGGAGAAATCCGAATTTGGGCGGGAGTAAAGATTCCCGAAAATTGGGTTTTGTGCAACGGTCAAACTATAAGCATCGGCGACAATCAGGCGCTGTTTTCTGTGATAGGCACTACCTATGGCGGAGACGGAGTCAGTACCTTTAAGCTGCCCAATCTGCAAGGGATGCTCCCTATCGGCCAAGGACAAGGAACCGGCCTTACTAATCGGGTTATCGGCCAAACGGCGGGAGTTGAAGCGGTAACTCTCACTGCTGCCACACTTCCCGCCCACAACCATCCCCTGATGGGATCGACAACGGCTGCCTCAACGACAACTCCAAGCACAAAGACTGTTCCGGGGGTTCCTGCGGGTAATTTTTATGCCGCATACGGCACCGATAAAACGAAAATCTTTGCCCTGAATGATGTTGCTGTGACTCCTGCGGGAAGCGGAGCGACAGCTCATGAAAACAGGATGCCAGCCACGGCGATCAACTACATTATCGCGACCATGGGCTCTTATCCACAAAGACCTTAATTTTAGGAGAAAAAAAATGGCAGATCCATTTTTCGGAGAAATCCGCATTTTTGGCTTTAATTACGCCCCTTATGATTGGGCCTATTGTGACGGGGCGGTTATCGCTGTTCAGCAAAATGCCCCGTTGTACTCCCTCATCGGCAATACTTATGGTGGAAGCTACGGAAAGACCTTTGCTCTGCCTGATTTACGGGGGCAAGCCGTCATAGGGACAGGTACCAATCCCTTATCCGGTTATAATTATCCCTTGAACGAGAAATCAGGTGAACAGGGCGTGACGCTTGACATGTCCCAAAGCTATCCCAACCATGACCACACGGTTTCTTGTTCCGTAGCCCCTGCCACAGCGACGAATCCTTCTGGCAATGTGCCCTCGCACTTTCCTGGAAGCACTACGTCTGAGGTTTATATCGACTATACCACTACCAGCCCAAAACCGTCCTTGACCGCATTGGATTCCAGAACCATGGCGCCATACGGGGCGGCCAACACCGCCGCCCATGAAAACCGGCAGCCCTATCTGGCTATGAACTTCTGTATTTGCACATCCGGGGTATATCCGGCATTCCCTTGATCTAATTTTTTAAATTACAGAGGCGTTTTTTAAGCGCCTCCTTTTTTATCCGGAGGAAGTTTGGATACCCCTTTTTCTTTTAGTGCTGAGTTATTCAGACCTCACATTGGTTCTATTTTTATCTTCTCCCCTGAAGAGGGGGCGGAGTTCGTTCTAACTCTGAACGACGTCGAATGCAAGCCGTCTCTCAATGTCGGCCCATACCATACCTTTACCTTATTGTTTTCAAGCGATAAGAAAGTTTTCTTTCCCCAAGGAAGCTACCCTTTACAGCACCCTGTTTTGGGAGAGCATACTATTTTCATCACAGCCCTTGCAGAAACGGAAACAACATTCAAATATCAGTCGCCTTTCTCAGTGAGGAAGGAAGGCCTTGCCTTAACATAGCTGATGGGGAGTTTACTTTCTTTGCTGGATTTATCGCACTACGGTTTATGGCGCAATTTTTCTTTACACGCAAGCCGTCCATTGCGAAAATGGTACGGAACACCGGATCTTGTTTTTCGTAATTTTTTTGATTGTAAACTATGAGTGATATAGCTTTCATAACTCCCGATTCGATTGTCAGGCAATCTGAAGGGCAAATATCCACTGAAATTGATGGGGAAGTCATCCTGCTGGATATTGAAAAAGGGAGTTACTTCGGCATGAACCCGGTTTTGAGCCGTATCTGGAAGTTGATTGAGCAGCCCACTTCGGTAAATGGGCTCTGCGCTCAACTGATGGAGGAATACGATGTTTCTCAAGAAGAATGTCAAAATGATATTCTGGAAAGCTTTGAACAACTGCAAAAGCAGAACCTTATCGTCATCTCCTGATGAAATCCTTTTTTCGCAGGTTTTCCGATTTGGGAGGCCCAGGTCTTTTTCAGTTTGCCGAGGCCTGTTTTTTTCTAACGCTGGCAACTGCTGCCGTATACTTTCTTCCCTTTAGAACATACGCCCCTATTCTCGGGGAACAGACTAACGAAAAAAACTTCTCCATCATCCCCTCTCCAAAGTACGACTTGCATCTTTTTATGTCGGCAATTAGAAGGGGGAGCCGTTATCTGCCGTTCGAATGTAAATGTCTCGTGCAAGCTTTAGCTGCACGCGGAATGCTTGGTTTAAGGAAACTCCCGTCTACTGTCCATTTGGGGGTAGCAAAGGATGAAAATGGCAAACTTAAAGCCCACGCTTGGGTGAAAGTGGATGAGATATTCATTACCGGAAGGGGCGGCGTTCATGAATATATTGAAATCACCCGATTTTTGTCTAAGCCTATCTCCGGACATTATTATTCAGGCTGAACCAGCTTGAGCGAAGATGTTTCATCGATATGATCTCAAGCAGTAATCTCTGCTTATTTCCCTTTCAAATGCATGAATATCTTTTACTACCGACTATACGGACTTAGCATTGCTTCTGAAGTAGAGTGCCCCGTGCTTCCCCCGATAACTTCCCCGGAGGAAATTGACGTAGAGATTCGCTACGGCAAAGTAATCGACGTCAATCTAAAAGAAAAAGAAATATGGGGCTTTCATGTGGAAAATCAGAAAGACATTACGCTACTTATACGGGGAGCAGGAAACTTCGCTATATCTTATGGCCGCAAAATTGTTATCGAAAAAGCGCCAGAGGCGGATGAGTCTCTGGTTCGCATTTTCCTTTTGGGAACTGCTATGGGGGTGCTTTTGCACCAGCGAGGATTCCTTCCCCTTCATGGTAATGGAATCGTACATGATGGATATTGCACGGCTATTTTGGGACACTCCGGCATGGGGAAGTCGACCCTTGCGGCAGCTTTCAGGAGCCGAGGCTATAAACTGCTCTCCGACGACGTCTGCGCTCTTAAAATCAGGACGGAGGCAACGCCCATCGTTTACCCTGGCATTCCCCGTATCAACCTCTGGCATGATTCCATAGAGAAAGTAGGTGCAGACCCAAAGAAGATGGAGCAAATTCATTCCGGCGAAGAGAAGTTCTATCTTTCCATTGACGCGGAATATTGCACTATTCCCACCCCTTTAAAGCGGATTTATGTTCTCAGCACTCACAACGAAGATGGAATCATCCTTGAACAATTGTCCTTGCCGAACAAGTTTCGCCTTCTTAAGGCACAGACCTACCGAAGCCTGATACTGAAAAAAATGGAAGCAACCATTCCACATTTTAAAATGTGTGCCAATGTAGTGCAGCATGTGCAAATTGCTCGAATCCGTCGACCTACAAACGCTTTTCTTCTTGATGAATTGGCCGATCTGGTTGAAGACGATATGAAAAAAACGCCTGGATAGACTGACTCAACAAGCCATCATCTCTTTTTGAAGATTGGAAGAATGTAGTCGGTGAGTTGTAGAACCCGTTTTATTTATAAAACATGGGCTGACGTAAAAATATTTTATGGTTTCAAAGAGAGATTCTTCGGCAATAATATATAATTTTTGGCAAGTCATGCCGAGGGATTCTCGGCACATCATCAATGAAACGGGAAATGGAAAAAATGAGCATCTCTTTTAGAGCGGCAGAAGACGGGGACAGTGAATTCCTTTATCAGGTTTACGCATCGACCCGTGAGGATGAGCTGAAATCGGTGGGTTGGGGGACTGAGCAGTTAGAAGCCTTTCTCAGGATGCAATTTTTCGCTCAGGACAAACACTATCGGGAAAATTACCCCGGAGCCGAATTTCTTATCATCTCTGACGGAGAGACCCAAGCTGGTCGGCTTTATCTATATCGTCATCCCAAAGAGTTAAGAATTATGGATATTGCCCTCTTGCCTGAACATCGGAGAAAAGGGACAGGAACTTTTATTCTGCGCAGTCTTCTGCAGGAGGCTAAGGAGTCTGGGCAAGCGGTGACAATCCATGTGGAAAAGGAAAATCCCGCCTTGAATTTATACCGTAGCCTCGGCTTTCAGGAAGCTGAAGAGCGAGGGGTATATTTCTTCATGAAGTGGGTTTCCGAAATATAAATATTGATGTACCCGCCTTGCAAGGGACAAGGCGTATGCATTTTATCTTTATGATGTTGGTCTCGCCGCAATAGACCCGCTACCTAATTTATACGGCCTATATTGCTCAGCTATCCGGCTTCGTCTGCCGGTAATCGCCAAACACAAGGTTCCGTAGCATTCATTGTCTGGATACGGCAGTCCATTATATGCAAAGCAAATTTGCGAACAAACTGTGGCAGCTTTTTTTGCGCAGTAGTTATTGGCGCTTTAGCAGACATGAAGTTGGAACGCTAAGGGTTGACGCCTTGGAATTAACGATGAGCAATTATTATGCAGGTAAAATCGAACTCCGAAACCTTAGTTCATAAGACCAAGCACTTAAAATTACCCTTCTTTTTCGATGTCCGCCGCCTGAACGAAGACTTGGCGAAAATAAGGGAAACGGAATGGATCGCCCATGTCAACACCGCCGCCTATGAGAATGAGTGGAGTTGCGTGCCGCTTCGTTCTTTGGACGGGAGAGCGGATCATATTCTTTCCTTGCCGGGCGCGCATTACGAGGACACCGACATTCTTGGGTGCTGCCCCTATTTTCAGGAAGTCATCAATACGTTCGAGTGCGAGAAAACTTCGGTTCGGTTGATGGCGCTGGGAGCGGGAAGCCGCATCAAAATGCATACGGATAAGGGAACCTCATTCGAGGACGGCGTGGCCCGGCTGCATATTCCGATAGTCACCGCACCGGAAATCTGCTTCACCATCGAAGAGGAGGACATTCATTTTTCTGCCGGAAATACCTGGTACTTGAACGCCAATTGCCTGCACGGCGTGAACAACGAAAGCAAAACCCCGAGAATTCACCTGATGCTGGATTGCATCGTCAATCCCTGGCTCGAAACAGTTTTTCGGGATGCAGGCTTTGAACCGGATGATGAACCCAAATACGGTGACCCTTCGATTAACGATGGAAACGTAGCGGCTATTATCTCGAATTTAATCGCAATGAATACCGAGGTGGGAAGGCAAATGGCCGAAAGATTAGCAGCAATTCAAAAATCGGGCACGCAGTCATGACTGAAAAGTTTTCTGCCGAAGAGCGCGCACTTGTTCGCGGCCAGAACATGCAGCCGGAGAAACTGGAGTCCCTGCTGGGCTGGTATCCGGTTGTCGTCAGAAACGATAAGTTGTGGTGGCGTTTTTTTGGCGAAAAAAGATTTAGCGAGCCTTTTTTTCACAATACCGTTTCCAGCCTTGACCAGAACAAAAGATTCTGCTTGCAAACTTCTTTCGATGCGCTGGATGAATTCGAAAACACGCTGGCGCCGACCGCTTTTATTTTCCATATATCGCGTTGCGGTTCGACGCTTCTGGCTCAGCTGCTCGCATCCCTGCCCAGTTGCGTGGTGATGTCGGAACCGCCCGTCATCGATTCTTTTCTTCGCTTTCACTATGCCCAGCCTGCGCAAAGCGGGGCGGAAAAAACATTGCGCAAAATTGTCTCTGCATTGGGACAAAAGCGTAGCGGGAAAGAACGTCATTTTTTCGTCAAGCTCGACAGCTGGCACATCGGCAGTCTTCTCCTTTTTCGGAAGGCTTTTCCCGACACGCCTGTTATTTTCATGTATCGGAAACCGCACGAGGTGCTGTTTTCCCATCAAAGGCAACGGGGGCGGCAAATGGTGCCGGGACTGGTGGATTCGGCGATGCTGGAACTCGATCCCGAACCTCTGTCGCCCGGCGATCTGGATGGGTATTGCGTAAAAGTTCTGGCGCATTTTTTCAGCGCTGCTTGCCGTCAGACGGACGAATTGATTTTGCTGAACTATAACCAGCTACCGCAAATTGTCTGGTCGGAGCTGCTGGATTTATTTTCAATATCGCACACGCCGACAGAACTGGCAGCGATGAAATCCCGCTCCAGTTTACATTCGAAAAGTGCAGCAAAATTCAGCGGCGACCCGCAACCGGCAGCATATGATATCGGCGCCGAACTATGCGCGACGGTTTATCCGTATTATGAGAAGCTGGAGCAGTTACGGTTGATCGAATGATTCAAAAAAATTAAAACCGTCCTGTACACGAAAACAATGGAGGCACAACACTATAGTGCTATTATTGAACAACGGCTCAAAATTAAGCGCGGCAGCAAAATCCTAAACCGGTAATACTTTTAACAATGCGTTTATGGGAAGTGCGATTCCAGCATTCCAAGCTTATCTGCTCTTACCCTTTGCAAGCTGTCTTTACAAAATTACAAAATTTGACAGTCCGCACCCTCAAAAACCGCACAGGTTAATCGTCCCGAGGCGTACGCACCGGTGTCCAGGCCGATGCGATTATGCCGGATTTCCGGTTCATCTGAAACTGAGTGACCATGCACTATCACTCGGCCATGGAACACATTGCTATTTAAGAACTCTTCGCGAATCCACAGCATGTCTTCGGGACGTTGACGATGCAGCTTAATTTTCGGCCTGACACCGGCATGAACGAAAAAATATCCGCCTATTTCGTAATTGAGTACTAAGCGCTCAAAAAAGTCCATATGCCTAGCGGGTAATTTTTCTCTAAATTCAGCCCTTAATTGGGA
>Ga0208789_1001156_pt1 | contig 16597 bp, 16 predicted proteins | sample Methanotroph_Enr_FD_187368 | JGI IMG/M metagenome (GOLD analysis project Ga0208789, IMG submission 187368) | Enriched soil microbial communities from Old Woman Creek wetland in Ohio, USA - Methanotroph_Enrichment_5 (SPAdes) (version 2) | ecosystem: Environmental > Terrestrial > Soil > Wetlands...
GATTTTATAAGTTTTTCGCGTCGCTGAATGTAAATTTCTTTTAAAAACATAAAAATCGGTTTATTTGAGCGTTAAGTTTTAATTGGATGCCGGCAGTTAAATGTTTCAGATTATTGCGTTGAAAGGTGAATCACTCTATGTACTAAGCAAATATAAATTAAAAAGTTCAAAGTTATTGAATTGGTAATCAAGTATGGCTTAAATTGCTTTTAATTAAGAGCTACGCGATAGAATTACCGGCAGTAAAATTATCTTTTACTTCCCCAAACCTGCACAATTACTATCCCGGCCAACATCAGCAGGCAACCCACGAGGCTTCTCAAACTCAGCATTTCATGAAGGAGAAGCCAGCCTCCGATTACAGCAAAAACAGTTTCGAAACTCAAAATAATGGAAGCATATGCCGGATGAACATGTTGCTGAGCCACTACCTGAAGAGTGTAAGCAATCCCTACAGACATTAATCCGCCGTAAAGCAATGGCCATATTGCCTGAAAGATGGTTTCAAGCGAGATTATTTCAATAGTAAAAGCTGTTGCCAGACTCAGTATTCCGCAAATAGCAAACTGAAATGCTGAAAGGGGCAGGGCTGAATGTGTTTCGACCAGTTTATTAATGAGTTGCACATGTATAGCCCAGAATAGTGCACTAAGTAAAATTAGCAAATCTCCTTTTTGCAGTTCAAACGGCCCATTAATAGTAAGCATATATAGCCCGGCAAGTGCTAAAATAGCACCCATCCAAAGTAGCTTTGTTATGTGCTGACCAATAAAAACACCGATCAACGGAACAAGTACCACATAAAAACCTGTAATAAATCCAGCCTTTCCAGCCGTAGTATAAACCATGCCTGCCTGTTGTAATGAGGCTGCTATAAAAAGTACCAGGCCTGCCAGTAAACCTCCTTTAAGAATATTTTTCTGCTTTACGGATGGGCCTTTCTGTTTGTATTTCATCCAGAGCAACAAAGGAAGCAATGAAATACTTCCCAACAAAAACCGGATACCGTTAAACGTAAATGGTCCGATAAATTCCATACCTGCACGTTGTGCCACAAAAGCAAAGCCCCAAATGGCTGCAGTAACCCACAGCATAAGGATAGCCTTCCGATTGTAAACACCTTTATACATATTGAAATTTATTACACGCAAATGTACTGAAATTGAAAGCTACAAATCCAAATTCCAATTCCTGTCAGGATATAATCCCATATACCAAATTGCAAACAACAATCGAATGAACACAAAAATAGACAGTAAGGGCTAATCCACAAGTCCCCTCTCTTTTTCCGGGAGAGGGAATTTAGGGGTGAAGTGCCAAATAGCTTGTTAAATCTTGTCCACAAGTCCCCTCTCCATTTTCCGGAGAGGGGATGTAGGGGTGAGGTATAATAACTTCTAATTATCCCAATTACTAATTTCATTCAAATTTCCTAACTTTGAACCATAAAACCATTTCATTATGCAACTATTACTTTTAAGCAATTCAACCAACCAGGGCGAAGAATATTTAGGCTGGCCCCGCGAAATCATCAGGCAGTTTATTGAAAAAAACAAAATTCAATCATGTGTTTTTGTGCCTTATGCCGGCGTAACCGTAACCTGGGACGATTATGTTACGCGTGTTAGGGCTGTTTTCAGTGTATGGGGCTGCAAACTTGAATCAATTCACATTATGCCAGATCCCGTGTTAGCTATAAATAACGCAAAATGCATCGTAGTAGGAGGGGGAAATACGTTCCGCCTGGTACAGGTTATGCATGAAAGTGGTATTATGTCTGCAGTCAGGGAGAAAGCCCTTGCCGGAACGCCATTTATCGGTTGGAGTGCCGGTTCGAATGTGGCTTGCCCTACATTGTGTACCACCAACGATATGCCGATTATTCAGCCTTCGTCCTTTAACACTTTAAACCTGGTACCATTCCAGATCAATCCACATTACCTGGATGCCAATCCCGAAGGACATGGCGGTGAAACCCGCGAACAACGGATCAATGAGTATCAGGCCCTGAATACGGAAGTGGTCGTAGTTGGTTTGCGTGAAGCCACAGCATTGCTGGTTGATGAAAATAAAATAGATTTGCTCGGAAACAGGCCGATGCGATTATTCCAGGCTGGTAAAGAACCAGTCGAATTTCAGCCTGGAGACGATATTAACTTCCTTTTGCAAGTTTAAGTCCGTCTTGCCTGAAGGAGAGAATATTTTTTTGCTTCATTTTCTGGCATATTAAGCCGGGAAATTAGTATTTTGCTTTCAGTGGGAATCATACAGGAATATAATTTTGTTGGTAATTGCAACATCTTCTTTAACCTGTATTATTCGTGCAGAAGATAAAAGATAAAAGTAAAAAGATAAAAGTAAAAAGATAAAAGTCAGGCAGTTGCAAATCATTTTCATAATTTATTTTGTAAAGATGATTTTTAAGATTGCCTTCATAATGTTTTGATCCTTTTGCCTTTATCCTTTTATCTTTTGTCTTTTTTGAAGTTTATGAATTAAGAATTAATCAAGTTAAATTGAGATGGTCTCAAACTTAGGAAAATAAATTCAGAAGCTAATATCATTTTGCTAAGGCTATTTGTGTAAGGTTATTTTGCTAAACAGTGATTTTGACATTATAGTTTCCTGCTTTCTTTTTATCTTTGCGCCATGCATGAAACAATTCTGATCATCGATTTCGGTTCACAATATACTCAACTCATAGCCAGGCGAATACGCGAACTCAATGTGTATTGCGAAATACATCCGTTTAATCATATTCCCGAAATGGGTGATCATGTCAAAGGTGTTATCCTTTCCGGAAGCCCGTTTTCGGTTCGTGATGTAAATGCCCCGGCACCCGATCTGACTACCATCAGGGGGCGTTTTCCATTGCTTGGGATTTGCTATGGAGCACAGTATTTATCAATAACCGATGGTGGTGTTGTAGCTGCTTCCGAAAACAGGGAATACGGACGCGCTAACCTTTCATTTATCGATCATCAGAATGAACTCGTCCGTGGTATGACAGATGGAGGTCAGGTATGGATGAGCCATGGTGACACCATTCTCGAAATTCCTGAGAGTTTTCAGATAGTTGCAAGCACGCCCGATGTGAAAGTTGCAGGTTTTAGTATTGAAGGAGAGCAAACCTATGGGATTCAATTCCATCCCGAAGTGTATCACAGTGTTGACGGTACAGTGCTGCTGCGAAATTTTATCGTGGACATCTGCGGCTGCAGCCAGGACTGGACACCACTAGCTTTCGTAGAAACCACCATAGCTGATTTGAAGAGCCAACTTGGTGATGATAAAGTTGTTCTTGGCCTTTCGGGAGGTGTTGACAGCACGGTAGCCGCTGTTCTCCTGCATAAAGCCATCGGTACACAACTGTATTGTATTTTTGTCGATAACGGGTTGCTTCGCAAGGATGAATTTCAATCCGTGCTCGATTCTTATGAGCAAATGGGATTGAACGTAAAAGGTGTTGATGCAGGCAAGCGTTTTCTGGATGCGCTGAAAGGAATTTCTGATCCTGAAGCTAAACGGAAAGCAATAGGCAAAACTTTTATTGAAGTTTTTGATGTAGAAGCACATCGGATTGAAGATGTAAAATGGCTTGCTCAGGGCACCATTTATCCCGATGTTATTGAATCGGTTTCGATTAATGGTCCTTCAGCAACTATTAAAAGCCATCATAATGTTGGGGGCCTGCCTGATTTTATGAAGCTAAAAATTGTTGAACCTCTGAAAAGCCTGTTCAAGGACGAAGTCCGCCGTGTAGGTAATACCTTGCTTATTGATCCTATTATTCTGAGCAGGCATCCTTTCCCCGGTCCGGGGCTAGGAATCAGGATACTTAGTGATGTTACTCCTGAGAAAGTTGCTATCCTGCAGGAAGCAGATGCAATTTTTATCAACGGATTGAAAAATAACGGCTTGTATAATAAAGTGTGGCAAGCCGGTACGATGCTGCTTCCGGTACAGTCAGTCGGGGTGATGGGCGACGAACGTACTTATGAAAATGTTGTGGCTCTCAGGGCGGTTACTTCTACCGACGGAATGACGGCAGACTGGGCTTATCTGCCCTACGAATTCCTATCGGCTGTTTCGAGCGAAATCATCAATAAGGTTAAAGGCATTAATCGTGTGGTTTATGATATCAGTTCAAAGCCACCTGCAACTATTGAATGGGAGTAAATTCAGCATTGGCCGGATGCCGGTTTTGAAAATCCCGCTCTTATGCTAACATTTATCGGCTCTAATCTGGTTTTTACGTACATTTACACCCAATGCCTGACTCCAATTTTTTAAAAATATTTATTACTATGCGTTTCCATTTGTTTACGTTGCTTTTGCTTGTTTTTACATTTACAATTACTCAACACGCACTTGCACAGGATGTTATTGTAAAGCGCTCTACGATAATTGAGAGTTACAAGGGGAAACCAAATTATATCCATTTCGTTAAAAAGGGCGAAACGCTTAATGCAATTGCCAAAGCCTACAATGTTAGTATTGAAGAAATAATCGCCGAAAATCCTTTAATCAATCAAGGAATGAAAGTAGATATGGTGCTGCGTATTCCTCAAAAATATGCAGTGGCAATTCCTGAAGATGTAGCGCCAAAAGCAGAAACCCGGAATGAGCAAGTCAAAGCTGTTGAAAAACCAAAAGAACAAGTAAAGCCTGTTGAAGATCAGGATTTTATAATTTACCAGGTTAAGAAGCAGGAGACTCTTTATGGTATATCCCGTATGTATAACATAACAATTGACGATATTCGGAATGCAAACCCGGGATTGGAAGTCTTGCAGGAAGGTATGGAAATAAAAATTCCAAAAAAAAAGCCGGAAGATAAAATTTCAACCCATGAAGTGTCCACAGTTATAGGGAATAATACACCAAATAGCCTTGGTGAAATTATTGTAAAAACAGGCGAAACTCTTTATAGTATATCCAAAGCGTATAATACTACCGTTGACAATCTTATTGAGTTAAATCCTCAGTTGAGCGAAGGGCTTAAAGCCGGTATGGTATTAAAATTACGAAACATTGATTCTTTGAACATCTCAAAACCTCTGTTTAAGAATGAACCTGCTGTAGTTATTAATCCTGTTGTCCCCGCATACTGTTATAATCCTGATAATATTAAGACAACTTTCAAAATTGCCTTACTGTTACCTTTTTTGCTTGGGGATGCCGATGCTGCTCTCGAAGCGCCGGAACAAGAAAATCCGTCAGATTTTGAGAATTTTGACTACTTCCAGTTTTATGCCGGTTTCATGCTAGCTGCCGATTCGCTCGAAAAATATGGACTTCATGCACGTATTCAGGTGATGGATGGCGATAAATTGAATGATACGCTCACTATCAGGCAAACATTACGCAAACCGGGTATGGATAAGATGGATCTTATCGTCGGGCCAATGTATGCGAATTCCTTCTCGGTTGCAGCCCGCTTTGCCAAAAAAAATGAAATTGAGATAATAAATCCGTTATCGCGACGCGAAAATATTGTCAGTAGGAATCCATTTGTGGTAAAAGCACAGGTTTCAGATTCTGCAACAGCGACTAAACTTTCGTCATTCATCCGCTCACGCTATCCAAATGCAAATATTATTGTTATTCGTAATGACAACAAAGAGCTTAAGTCAGTTGCAGATGAATTCGAAGCGCAAATTAAAATCAGCCTTGCCAATCACTCATTTAAAGGCAACTTGCAGGCAGCTACTTATTCAACCGGGATGATGCCGGCAGTTTCGAAAAAACTTAAAACGAATGTTAAAAATATCGTAATTTTCTTTTCGAACAATAAAACTAATGTCCCCAATTTTGTATCTCTGCTTAATCCTCTGTCAAATTCAAATGATATAATTCTTTTTGGTATGGATGGCTGGGATGAACTCGAATTAGAGACTGAGTTTCTGGTTAATCTCAATTACCACCAGCTTACATCCAACTATATCGATTACGAAAGTGATGCTGTTAAACAATTTGTAACTCAATTCCGCAATAAATATGGTGCTGTTCCTTTATCAGCCAAACATGCATTCCTTGGTTATGATATCGGCTGGTATTTTCTCACTTCTTTAATGTGGTATGGTGAAAAAGATATTTCGTGCCTGCCTTATCAGAAAGGAAAGGGATTGCAATATAATTTTGACTTTTCCGCTGCTAGTCCAGGTGATGGCCTTCAAAATCACGATATTGTAATCGTTAAGCTTCAGGACTATAAGATGATAAAGGTTGAGTAACTTTGTTCGCGGTATAACTGTACTATAAATTTTACAAGGCAATTTATTTCCATTTTTCCATCACACTATTTTCCATTTTCTTTTTACTTCTTTCTTCCCGCCATAATAGCCAGTATTTCCGAAGCTATTTCCTCTATTGATTTGTCTGTTACATTCACCAGAGTCCAAGCCGGGTGCATCTGATAGAACCTGTTGGCAAAATTGATCTCACGGGTTACATACTCCGGCTCCGAATAATTCTCAATGGCGCCACCCAGGCGAATATTTCGTGTTTTTCGCAGCTCCGAAAGGCGCGTAGCATTGGTTGTCAGATAAAAGACTTTTGATGATTCAATTTCATTCAGAACTTCGGGTGGTGGAATACCCATAATAATTGGAACATTTGCCGCAAACCATCCTTTATAAGCAAGGTAAATGCTGATTGGGGTTTTAAAAGTTCGCGAAACGCCAAGTAACACTACGTCTGCTTCAGCAAGATTATCTGTACGTTGACCGTCATCATGATTGAATGCAAACTGCATGGCATCAATGCGCTGAAAATAATCTTTATTGAGTTTGTTGTAAAGTCCGGGTTGTTGGGAAGGCTCGTGTATTAACTGGCTCGAAAGCCTTGAAAGCAATGGCCCCATCAGATCGATTGTTTCCACATTGTTCCTATGGCTTTCGCGGATAATAAGTTCGCGCAGCGAATGGGTTACAAGGGTATGCACAATAAGGGCCCCGGATTTTTGGGCTTCGGCTACAATAGCTTCTACTTCTTTTTGTGTACTGACATCCGAGTGAACAATTGCATCAATTTCAATTCCCGGGAACTGGGTAAGTGCGGCATTAAGTGCCTGGCGGGCTGTTCGTCCTGTGCCATCGGAAACAACAAATACCTGGAACAAATTACCTCCGTTTTTACGTTGGATAAATCTGCTTTTTAATCTTATAATAACAAAGTTAAAATATTTCTCCTTTGTTGGTTTAATTATGAGTAGTTAAACTTAATTGTCAGATGTCGGAATTTTGGCTAATGAAACGAGCCATGGCATTAATTTTGTCATACAGAGTAATGATTATTCATGGCGTGCCTTTAGCTCACTGCCTGCCCCGCAAAATGCGGGGAAAACCAATAAAAATAAGCAAGACGTGAGTAATTCCATCCCGATTAACTGGACAAGTAGTGACCCGTAAAAAATTGAATATAAACACATGGAAATAATACTATATGTTAGAGGTTGAACTGTTTCTTTGTTTCATATTACGCATATAAACAATAACCCGGGCAACCATAAAAATTAGTACAAATACAAAAATAATGGTGGCTCCCGATGGTATATTCCAGTAATACGATAAAAACAATCCGGTAATGCTACCGGTAAAACTAATGATCATTGAGAGGATGATTATCTTTTTCAAATCATTAACAAACAGGTTAGCCGTGCTTTGTGGTATTGTTAGATACGAAATTACAAGTATAATACCTACAACTCGTATGTTAATTACAATTACCAATGCGACTAAGGTAAGCATCAGGTAGTTGAAAGTTTCAACCGGGGCATTGTGTGAACGCGCATACTCTTCGTCGAATGAAATGAAAAGAATTGTCCGGTAAAACAAAAGGAAAACCGTAGCTGTAACCACAGCAAGAATTCCCATAAAAGCCAGGTCGGTTGGAGTAACAGTGAGAATACTTCCAAAAAGGTACGACATCAGGTTGGGTGCATATCCAGGTGTAAGGTAGATGAAAATAATACCTACAGCCATGCCGAACGACCATAAGATTCCGATTGCAGAATCTTCGCGGATATCTGCTTGTTTCGAAACCAGCCGGATTCCAAAAGCTGATAAAATGCTGAAAATGGCTGCACCAAATATAGGATTTATTCCAAGAAAATATCCCAGCCCTATTCCCCCGAAAGAAGCGTGTGTGATTCCACCGCTGATAAAAACCATGCGGCGGGCAACAATATAGGCGCCGATAAAACCACAGGTAACGCTGGCCAGGAAAGCAGCTTCCAGGGCATGGATTACAAAATCGTATGAGAGAATTCCTGCCATTTTATTCGTGCTTATGATCCTGTAAATAAATGTGTTCATGATCGTGACTGTGATCGTGTTTTTGCAAAACCGTATGAGGCACGTCTCCGTGTGTTATAATTTGCAACGGACAGTTATAACCGGCAAGTTGTTCTTCAGTTATGATATTTGACGGGTGATAATTAAGATAAGTATTAACACAGGCGATCGTTTTGACAAAATATGAGATTGTACCCACATCGTGTGATATGATCATAATAGCCATTTTTTTATTGAATTGCTGAAGCAATTCATACATTTCGTGCTCAAAACGATTATCAACAAAGGTATTGGGTTCGTCGAGAATCAGTAATTTGGGCGATGAAATAAGAGCACGGCTAATAAATACACGTTGTAGTTGTCCGCCCGAAAGCTCAGCAGCTGTGCGTTTAGCCAGGTGACCGATCCCCATTTGCCCGAGCAGTGCAAGAGCTTGCTTTTTATCAATTGATGAATACCTGTTCATTGGCTTTCCCGACGACATCAGGCCTGAAAGTACGATATCCTGCACGTTGATCGGGAATTTCCTGTCGATTTGCGATTGCTGTGGGAGGTAACCAATAAAACTACCTTCCTGATTGTCAAACCGTTGAATAGTACCTGACACAGGCTTGATGAGGCCGAGTATCAATTTGATTAAGGTGGTTTTCCCACCGCCATTCGGACCAATAACCCCAATAAAATCCTGATCCGAAACAGTTAGTGAAACATCGCGCAGCACAATCCCGTTGTCGTAACCGGCAGTAACGTTGTTTAATTTAATGAGTTCGCTCATAGTTTCGGTATTAAATCACTTACCGGCAATAAGTTCTGCCAGGTGTATCATATTTTCAGGCCAGTTTACGGCCATTGGGTCAAAAACCTCAACTTTCCCGCCAATTTCGCGTGCGATGGCTTCGGCATTACGTGTATCAAATTCTTTAGAGATTAAAACAGTTTTAATCCCTTTTTGCTTTGCAGTTTTTATAAGTTCACTCAGGTTGGCTGGTGAAGGCTCTTTCCCTTCCTGCTCAATGCTGATCTGCGTAAGGTTATAATCGCGTGCAAAATAAGCAAGTGCAGGGTGATAAATTAAAAACGATTTGCCTTCGGAGCCAGCAAGTTTTTCACGAATTTTACCGTCAACGGAATCAGCTAAGAGAATAAACTTATTCAGGTTTTCTTTGTAAAATTTTGAATTTGCCGTATCAATATTCACAAGCGCATTGCAAATATTGTTTGCCTGTATTTTCATGCAGGACGGCGAAAGCCAGATGTGTGGATCAATTCCATGCTCTTTTTGACCGGGATCGCTGTCGTGATCATGCTCATGACCGCTTAGCATTGTGATACCCTGGCTGGTATTGATGATTTGCATGTTAGGATTGGAAGCCTTAAACCTGTCGAGCCATGCAAGTTCAAAATCAAGGGCTCCAAGAGCCAGGTAAAGCTTTGAAGACGAAATCTTTTCCATATCCCGCGGAGCGGGCTCGTAAGTTTCGTGGTTTGCTCCGGGAGGAAGCATAACCTGGACATCGAATTTATCGTCGGCAATAAAGTTAGCCAGGTATTCCTGAGGAATAATGCTGACGGTAAGTTGCATTTTCTGAGTCTCAGCAGGTTTACGTTGACACGAAGTCACTAATAATGCTGCAAACAGGATATAAACGGTAAAAATATTTCGGAACATAGGTGCAAAAGTACGAATTATGGCTCTTAACGAAAAATTGAATTCTGGTTTCAGCAATACAGGTTTCTTCCCAATGAATATTATTTCTTTTGAAGTCAGTTATATTCAATAATAATCAGTCCTAACCCCTAAATCTGTTATTGATCAGTGTAACCCAATCATTGGAATTTCGTCTGATAGGTATAGAATTACTTCAACCATGACAACATCCGAATTTAAAGTCAAAGGCGAAGACCTGATGCGTAAAATCCGCGAACTGATTGACGAGGGTAATGTGAACAGGATTATCATAAAAGACGAAGGAGGCAAAGTGTATATCGAGATCCCTGTTACTCTAGGTGTGATAGGGGCATTGGTTGCACCGGTACTGGCTGCAGTTGGGGCATTGGCCGCACTGGCAGCCGATTTTACCATCGAAGTGATCCGCAGGGATCAGTGATTAACCGGTCCTATTTTTTCCTCGATGGATGTAACTTTTTGTTTCATCCTTCCGGTTTTACCTTCACGGATATCGAATGTTACCGTGCAGTAAACACGGCTGCAATCCTCTTTTAGCAAAGCATAGGCTTTGGTTACCACCGACTGTGCTTCTTCGAGCGTTTCAGTTTCAATAATAGTGCCCATGGCGCTTAACTGATACGTTAAACCGCTGTCGCGGATCATCCCGATTATACGGCTTACATAGGGACTGGCACTTGCTCCTTTATCGGTTGGGAACATGGCAAATTGCATAAGAACTGACATGGATTAAAGGGTTAAAAGAGTTTCAGTAGAGACGCGATGCTCGCGTCTCTACTGCATATTTTTTTGATTAAAGGGTATCAGAATTGAAAGGTTTTTAAATCATAATTCCGACATCCTAACTATTCCAGATTTCCCACGACTTTTCAGCCTGTAATTCAAGCATCCTCACTCCATTCAATACAGTAGCACCGGCAATACGGCCCAATTGCAGGAACCTGGTTTCAGCCGGGTTATAGATCAAATCAAACAATAAATGCTTTTTATTAAGAAACTCATATGGGATGTCGGGATAACCGGTGGTATCGGGATACATACCAACAGGAGTAGTATTAATTATAAGACGGTTGTCGCTAATAACTTTTTCAGTAAGCTGTGTGTATAAAATCGTTGTATTGTCCTGACTTGTCCTTGAAACCATAGTATAAGCGATTCCCAGTTCTCGTAACGCATAACAGACAGCTTTGGCTGCGCCACCTGTTCCAAGCACGAGGGCTTTTTGATGACCAGGTTTTAATTCAGGGATCAATGATTCACTGAAGCCATAAATATCGGTGTTATGGCCAATAAGTATTGCACCGGATATATCCCTTTTAATTTTCACACAATTTACAGCCCCAACATCGGATGCTTCTTTTGAAATATGATCGAGGTAGGTTAAAATAGCAACCTTATGAGGGATAGTGATATTAAAACCTTTTAATTCAGGCAGGAGATCGATGAGAGAAGTGATTTGAGAGATATTTTCAAGAGGGAAAAGTTGGTAATCAGCGTCAGAAATACCTTCGGTGGCAAACTTCTTAGCAAAATATTTTGCTGAAAAAGAATGCGATAGCGGGTAGCCGATTAGTCCAAACAACCGCATGGTCAACTGACTGTGTTTTTCTTCGTCAGGTTGATATATACTTTGTAGGCATAGTACATAAATGCCATACCAAGTACGCCAACAACCACAATATCAATGATATGACTATATTTCATTACTTCTGTCCAGTTTTCTTTTAGCTTGTATCCAACATAGGCCAAAAACGAATTCCACAATCCGGCGCCTAAAATAGTATAAATAATAAACTTCCAAAGTTTCATTTTGCCCAGACCGGCAGGGATACTAATCATATGGCGGATCACGGGAATAAACCGGGAAATAAAAATAGTCAGTTCACCTCTTTTATCGAAGAATCGTTCAGTGATTTCAAGATCATGGGTATCCAAAAGCAGGTATTTGCCAAACTTTTTTATAAATGGCTTGCCACCATAATATCCCATTGCATATGAACCAAGTGAGCCGACAATACTGCCAAGAGTAGCGGCGATAATAACGCCTGAAAAGGTGAACTTTCCATCAAAAACCCCAAATCCTGCAAAAGGCATAACCGCTTCGCTGGGTACAGGAAAAACCATACTTTCGAGAACCATAAGTAAAAATATTCCCGGATAAGATGTAGCAGTAATAAAGAGTACAGCATTTTCAGCAATCCATTCAGTAATTCCCATGTTATGGAGGGTTTAGATTTTAGGGGTTAGGATTTAGGGGCAATAAGAGTAATTTTCTCCCTGAATATTTATTGATTTTTGTATGATGCAATAACAGCCAGGATTTCATCAGAGTTTTTAATTTTTTCTGAATATTCGAGCAGCTGAATATGGGCATCGTAATCCATTGTTAATGCAATAAAAAGCTCCAGAATCGCTTCTTTGTTCCTGCCAGCTTCATATAGATACGCAACACGACGGTATGTCAAAGCACTGTTTTCGCCCTGGTAATAGATCCCATCCTCAAGTATTTCCAGCGCTTTAACATAATCATTTTTTACATCGGCATAAAAATCAGAATAATCGAGCCATATTTCGGCGTGATAAGGTTCGAGTTCACTTGCTTTCTCATAGGCTAACCCGACCTGGTCGTACATCCCAAGTGCAAGTTGTGTTTCGGCAAGAACAATATAATATTCAGCGTTGTCAGCCTCCAGTTTTAGGGCCTGCTCAATATGTGATAAAGCTTCACTGTGCTGACCCAGTTCTATAAAGCAAAGCGCTATTCCCATCCAGGCATCCGAAAAATGCCTTTCGAGACTGATCGATTTCCTGTAATATTCAATAGCGGTATTATATTTTTCCATACTGGCATAGCAATCGCCAATATAGTAGTTGGTCATGGCATCCGGTTTTTCGAGCTCGAAAGTATGTTTATAAACATTTATGGCTTCCTGGTACATTTCCATCTGTTCGTAACATTGGGCTTTGCTGAAATATGCAGGTATAAATGTCGGGTCAATTGCAATGGAGAAATCGAACCCATCAATTGCTTTCTCGTATAATTCGAGCGTACTGTATGCTATCCCCAGGTTATACCAGGCAACAAGCGAATAAGGTCTTTTGTCGATCTCCTGGGTGAAAAACTCAATAGCTTCTTCGCTCAAATCGCCCATCTCATAACAATAGCCAATTTCATACAATAAGCTTTCATTTTCCCTGTTAAGCTGAATCGCTTTTTTGAGATGATCAGCAGCTTTTTTATAATTCCTCAGGTTTTGATACTCGAAAGCTATGCTGGTATGAATTTCGTCGAGGTCCTCGTCAACTTTGGCAAGGGATTTCTTGTATTCTCTTATGGCTTCTGCATGCTTGTGCATGGTGCTGTAAACCGTAGCACGGGTAAGCGAGATATCCGGGTTGTGCGGGTCAACGTTTTCCAGGCTGTTGAGACGGGCAAGGGCTTTTTCCGGCTCACCGTTATTCAGGAAATATTGTGCTTTAAATACCTGAAAGCTTACCTCGGAGGGAAACTGTTCAATGGCATAGTCAATGGCTTTGCGGGCTTTTACTAATTCGGCTTCACTAAAATAAAAGTAGATAATATCTTCAAGCTCACCACTATCGAAAAAGGAATATCCGCCTTCCCCGGAAACGCTTTCGAAGCGTTCGAGCAGTTCGCGCAGGTATTCTTGATCTTCTTCGTAATTATCCATAGGTATTCAATCAATTTTTAATTCCGCAAAGGTAATAATTTTTAATTTAAAGGTTTCAGGTTTCAAAGTTTAAGGGTTTCAGATTTATATCCAAAGTTATGATTCCCAAAACCTAGATTCCTGCAATACTGACTTACATCTTCCGTCTCCCTACTTCCTATTCCCTACTTCCGTCTTCCGTCTTCCGACTTCCGACTCTTTTTAGAATCACAACATTTTTCCATTTCCCTTCTAATTGTATCTTTGTAGAAAAAAATCGATATGACATTAATTAAAAGTATTTCAGGAATAAGAGGCACCATTGGCGGTAAACCTGGCGACAACCTTACTCCCCCGGATATTGTAAAATTCGTTACCGGCTTTGCAACATATATTATTAGTGAGAACCAGGGTGACAAACTTAAAATGATCGTAGGTCGTGATGCTCGTGTTTCGGGCAGCATGGTTAGTAACCTGGTTTGCGGCACATTAATGGGATTGGGTATAGATGTAATAGACCTTGGACTTTCGACTACTCCGACCGTTGAGATTGCTGTTACAAGCTATAGAGCACAAGGGGGTATTATTCTGACAGCAAGTCATAACCCAGGCGAATGGAACGCACTTAAGTTGCTGAATTCCAAAGGTGAATTCCTGGATGCCGGCGCCGGTGCAAAAGTGCTGGATAATGCTGAATCGAAGGATGTTGAATATTGTAAAGTTGAAAATGTTGGTAGCTATACGCTCGATCATACATTTATTGAAAAGCATATAAAAATGGTAATTGATCTGCCATTGGTAGATGTAAATGCCATTAAAGCGGCAAACTTTAAAGTAGTAATTGATGCTGTAAATTCAACGGGTGGGATAGCAATTCCTGAACTACTACAGGCATTGGGAGTTAATGATGTGATTGAGCTTTATTGCGAACCTACGGGACTTTTCCCGCATAATCCCGAGCCTTTGCCTGAGCACCTTCACGAATTGAGCAAGACCGTTGTTGAACACAAGGCTCATGTTGGTTTTGTTGTGGATCCGGATGTTGACAGGCTGGCTATTGTGAGCGAAAATGGAAAAATGTTCGGCGAAGAATACACCCTGGTTGCGGTAGCCGATTATGTGCTGAACCACACTCCGGGAAATACGGTTTCCAATATGTCGTCAACCCGTGCTTTACGCGACGTTACCGAAAGCAAAGGAAACAGCTATTCAGCGTCAGCAGTTGGCGAAGTGAATGTGGTGAAGATGATGAAAGATACCAATGCCATTATTGGTGGCGAAGGCAACGGCGGTGTTATTTATCCTGAATTGCATTATGGCCGTGATGCCCTGGTTGGTATTGCTTTGTTCCTGACGCACCTGGCTAAAACCGGATTTACTTGTTCGCAACTCAGGGCAACGTATCCTGAATATACAATATCGAAAAATAAGATCACCTTGTCACCAGATATGGATACGGATCTGATTTTACAAAAAGTGCAGGAAAAGTATAAAGATCAGCCCAATAGCACGATCGACGGAGTGAAAATTGAATTCGGCAACGAATGGGTGCATCTCCGCAAATCCAATACCGAACCAATTATCCGTATTTATGCCGAAAGTGTTTCTGCAGCCAAAGCGGAGGAGTTGGCCGAAAGGATTATTCGGGATATTAAAGAGTTGATTTAGAGTTAAAGTGTTGATGGGTTGATGGGTTGATAGGTTGATGGGTTGATGGGTTGATAGGTTGATGGGTTGATAGGTTGATAGGTTGATAGGTTGATAGGTTGATAGGTTGATGGGTTGATGGGTTGATGGGTTGATAGGTTGATGGGTTGATGGGTTGATGGGTTGATAGGTTGATGGGTTGATGGGTTGATGGGTTGATGGGTTGATGGGTTGATAGGTTGATGGGTTGATGGGTTGATAGGTTGATGGGTTGATGGGTTGATAGGTTGATGGGTTGATGGGTTGATAGGTTGATGGGTTGATAGGTTGATAGGTTGATGGGTTGAACAGTTTCACGGTTTCATATCCATCATCCGACATCCACCATCCAACATCCAACATCCGACATCCAACATCCGACATCCAACATCCGACATCCACCATCCGACATCCGACATCCAACATCCGACATTATTCCCCCTGTTCATAAATTATGGATTATATTTTATTTTTCAATAGCTACAATGAACTATAATGCATTACTTTAGCTGTCATTAGTTAAAAAACGGAATACTATGCCGAAGCGTGGGAAAAAGAAATCCTGTAAGATAAAGTATTACAAAAAGAACCTGAAGATTCCGGGAGCTCAGAATAAGTCGCTCAGGCAATTCTGCGCTATTCACCATACTACCGAGAACAAGGTTTTTCGTAAAGCCTTACGCGAATTTCTACAGCGAAATGTTCATCTTATCGACAATGGGCATCAGGAAGTAAGCCCAAACCAGTTGACGCTTTTCGATTTCTTTAAAGAAGATAATGCTGATACAGGAACCTGAAGATATAAATAAAACCATTTATCAACGAGGGGATTTATTTCATCGGGACCTCAATAAACAGTAACCTTGAATTTTCAGTTGCCTGGATTTCAACTGATGTTGTTTCGGTGATGCCAGCTGCATCCCTTGCAGCCAGATTATATTCGTTTAATGCGATTTTCCCGTCAATAACAAAAACAAATATTCCGTTTCCCGGAATCCTGACCTGGTATTCGAATTCACTTGCCTTTTGTAACCTAATAGTTGAGACATAAGCATCCTGGTGAATCCAGAGCGTATCATCCTGTGGATCGTTATCAGGAGTCACTAAGGTAACCAGCTTATTCCCGTTTAGCAGTTCATTATAAAATTTCTGATCATATCGTGGTTTGAGGCCTTTTTGCCGCGGGAAAATCCAAAGTTGAAATAATTTTACCGGTTCTGTTTCCGAATGGTTGTATTCGGCATGAAAAATGCCGG